>MDTD01164671.1_pt1 | contig 31031 bp, 49 predicted proteins | sample 811221 | NCBI WGS metagenome assembly MDTD01 (sample SAMN05326646, study PRJNA326480) | marine metagenome | isolation source: seawater | place: Pacific Ocean: South West | collected 2011
GGATTTGTGCGTTTTTTCTGGCGCTGACTAGCGTACAAAATGTCTGAGGCGCTTGCTTGCCAACGCGCCACCACGGAAAAGGTATCTTCTATACTTTTGCCCGCCTCAATAAAGGCTTTGACCCCCGCATACGCCTTGGTCGCCGCCGCCGCCGCTGTAATGGGGTCAATCATTTGGAACCTCGTATACTACATAGGGATCACAATACGAACTGAAATACGGCAAGTACCAAGTGTACGTTTGATCCGATGTGCTATTTAGCTCCTTGTATCGACAAATCCGGTAATGTTCTAGCCGTGTTCTACTGCCTATCGCCCATGTATAAGTGTAGGTTTCCAACACCAAATACAGGACGATTGTTTCCACATATTACGCACTGGGATCGACCCAATCTGGGTTTGCTACCCATTTTGGATCAGCACTAGGGTCGTAGGTGTACCGATTGCCTGACCAGTTGCTAGGCGCGTCCGTCACACTCTCAGTCAGCGTGGCATTGCTGGAGTTTAGATCAGCAACGTAAAAGTCCGGTGAAGACGGGTCGCCAACCGTAATCTTGTCAGAACCCATAGCCACAGCCTTGCTGTCCTCAAAAAGATACTTCGACAATTTGGTTGCGTTTTCGGTAATGGTTTTCATGTTTTAGCCCTTTACTAAAATTTCGGTGGATGAAACTGCTGTGCCTGCTGTCACAGATGGCGAGTCGGCACTTGTGCCTATTGTGCCATCAGTCTGTACAAAATACGTTTGCCCTGCCGTCAGGCTGGTCTGTTTGTCGTTAACTGAACCGCCTAACTGAATGGTCGCCAAGCCGTTATCGGTGCAGTCGTTTTCTGCAAAGCCAATAAAGTTTTCTGAGGTAAGGTTTGTGATTGCGTCCGTGTTTTGAAAAATCACACCAGTGCCGTAATTTGAGTTACCCGTATCTGAATACTGGATTGCAACCTTGCTTGCCTTGCTATCAAAACAGCAGCTAATAAAGGAAATGTTTGCACTTTCAAAAACTGTGGCCGTGCCAACGCTGAATCCTGTGCCACTTATCGTTATTGGTACAGCAGTGCCGTAATTTGAGTTACCGCCATCTTCATAGGCGACCACCACCTTATTTGCACTGCTGTCAAAAGTACAGGACGCATATAACGACTCACCACTTTGGATGTCTGCCGCAGAGCCGAATGAAATGCTTGTACCAGAAACCGTGCCAACAATTCCACGGTGATTGTTACCTTCTTGATAACTAATAAAAACCTTACCAGTGTTACTGTCAAAAGTAATTGCTAGATATTCTTTAATGTCGCCGGACTCAAAAGTTGCTGTAGAACCAAACGAGATGCTTGTACCGATAACGGTCCCGACAACAGCCTCGCCTGCTCCGGTTGTTCTATATTCATAAGCGACGACAACTTTGTTGTTAGTAGTATCAAATGTTGCCACATTGTCTTCAGCCCTAGCAGACCTATAGACTACAGGAGTTCCAAAGCTGATTGATGTCCCACTGACTGTGGCCACAACAGCCGTGCCGTAATTTGAATTACCTTGATCTGTGTAGACAATCACCGCCTTGTTATTGGAGCTATCAAAACAAATACCGATCTTCGAGGTAATTGCGCTTTCAAAAACTGCGGCTGCGCCAAAGCTGATACTATCGCCCGAAACCGTGCCGACAATAGCCGTGCCATAGGTTGAGTTGCCGCCGTCTCGATATGCAATTACTACCTTGTTATTGCTAGAGTCAAAAGCGGCTGAAACTTCTGTACCCGTCTGTGCGCTTTCAAAAACTACTGGAGTACCAAAAGAGATCGTTGTTCCACTCACAGTTCCTACAACAGCAGTGCCGTAACCACTGTTGCCGTAATCGCTATAACAAAAAACAACTTTGTTGTTATTGCTATCAAACACGCTCGCGTGTTCATTGGAGTATGCGGCAGTGCTAGTAAAGACTACAGGGGAGCCAACACCTTGGGTAACGCTCGTTTGGACGATTTGAGCTACGTCACCGTCAGCCTCAACAACTACAGGTTTTCCAGCAGTGATCGCACCCTCCGCCGTCAACTCAACCGTGCTGGCTGGCACATTAAGCTGTCTGCCTATATAGCTCATATCAGCCCTTCACTATCAGTTTGGTGGATGTAACAGCCGTGCCAGCAGTAACGCTAGGGCTATCCGCTGACGTTGCTATCGTGCCATCACCTTGCACAAAGTATGTCTGACCTGCCGTCAGGCTGGACTGTGTGGTGCTGACGCCGCCCTTGATTAGCACGGTGGCTGTTTCCGTGTCAGACGCCGCGTACTCTGCAATACCAATAAAATTTTCTGAGGTGAGATTTGTGCTAGCGGGGCGAACTACAACAGCGGTTCCGTACTCAGAATTTCCACCGTCTCTATAAGCGATGACAACCCTTTCGGCGTTAGCATCATAAGCGGCCGCGATTTTGTCAGAGTCCGTGCTGTCAAATACCGCTGGTGATTCAAAACTAATAGAATTTCCACTGACTGTTCCAGAAACGAAAGTGCCATAGCTAGAATTTCCTGTGTCTTCATAGGCTATAAACACTTTTTGGTTTTTAGAGTCGTAAACGGCTGAGAGAAAGGGAATGTCTGCACTTTCAAATACAGTTGCACTGCCAAAAGTGATTGAAGTCCCGCTTACCGTCCCAACAACAGCGGTCCCGTAGTTAGAGTTTCCACCGTCTCTGTAAGCTACTACAATTTTTTGAGCGTTAGAATCATAAACGGCAGACATATACTCACTCTTCGCGCTTTCAAATACAGCCGCACTGCCAAAACTGATAGATGTCCCACTCACTGTCCCTACGATGCCGGTTCCATAGTCAGAGTTGCCATTATCTCTGTACAAAATGACCACTTTTTGGGCGCTAGCATCGTAAACGGCTTCAACGTCATTAGTATTTGCGCTTTCAAATACTGCGGCACTACCAAAACTAATCGACGTACCACTAACTGTTCCCACTATGGCGGTTCCGTAGTTGGAATTTCCAACGTCACGAAAAGCTATGACCACTTTTTGAGCATTGGAATCGTAGGCCACTGAAGGAAAGTCAATAAACGCACTTTCAAAAACTACCGCTGTTCCAAAGCTAATCGAAGTCCCGCTTACTGTTCCAACAACTGCTGTGCCGTACTGAGAATTTCCGCCGTCGCTATAGACGATAACCACTTTTTGAGCATTGGCATCATAGGCGGCATACATATAAGTGGAAGTCGCGCTTTCAAATACTGCGGAACTACCAAAACTAATGGATGTATCGCTGACAGTGCCAACAATTGCGGTCCCGTAATCAGAATTTCCCCTGTCTCTATAAGCTATCACGACCTTTTGAGCGTTAGAGTCGTAAACAACAAAGGGATCAGCGAGTTCAGAATTTTCAAAAACGGCAGGTGTGCCAACTGCCGCCGCCGATGTAGCGACTTGAGCTACATCACCGTCAGCTTCAACGATTACAGGCTTACCCGCAGTAATCGAACCGCTGGCCTTGGCCTTGAACCTTCTTGGCAAACTGTCACCTATGACCTTCATTCTTTCACCACCAGTTCAGTAGCGGATATGGCAGTGCCAGCCAGAACAGACGGCGATCCTGCTGTGGTGCTAAGTGTGCCGTCAGTCTGAACAAAATATTGCTGGCCTGCTGTCAGGCTGGTTTGATTACGATCTATGCAGCCGACTATGCCAATCGTTGAGTCTTCATTGTCAGAGTAAGTATCGGCGGCGATGCCTATGTAGTTTTCTGAGGTGAGGTTTACGGTAACAGCCGCAAAAACTATTGATGTACCGGCGCTAGAATTTCCCTGATCTCGATAAGCAATGACAAATCGGCCTGCTGTGGAATCGTATGCAACAGCAGTATTTTCAACTTGTGCGTCCTCAAACTCTACAGCGGAATCCCACGATATGGATGTCCCAGACACTGTTCCTACGTTGAGTTTTCCTTTGCTTGTTGAGTTGATTGAATACGCCACAACGAGCTTTCCTCCACCAGCCCCAAGACCCGTCATAGCCTCTGCGGTAGAGTTGTAAACTTGGGCGCTCCCAAAACTTACACTTGTTCCGCTAATAGTGCAGACTTTAGCAGTGCCATAACCAGAATTACCGTTGTCTGCATAAGCAACAACTACTTTTTGTGATGTTGCATCATAAGCCCCCTCTGGGCCTTCAGAACCTAACGCGCTAGACGAGAACTCTGCAATGCTTCCATAAGTGACATCAGTGCCGCTAATCGTAGCGACAACTGCCTGACCGCTACCAAACCCTCTATTCCAGAAAATAATACTTTTTTGTGCGGTTTCGTCGTAGGTTACTTCGCCGTAATAGAAAGTACTTGACTCAAACTGCGCCTCAGTTCCAAAAGAAATACTCGTCCCCGACACCGTGCCCACGCGGGCCTTGCCGCGATTATCACTATCTCTGTAAGCAATCAAATGTTTTTGAGCGTTGATGTCGTAAGCTATGCCTCCGCCGTATGAGTTGGCAGAGTTATAAACAACCTCTGTGCCAAAACTAATATCCGTACCGCTTATCGTGCCGACAACAGCCGTGCCATAGTTTGAGTTGTCATCGTCATAAAAAATGATAACCACCTTTTCTGCATTCGCATCATACGAAATGCCCAGAGGGGTAGTTTGCGCGTCAGCAAAAGCAACCTCTGTACCAAAAGTAATTGAACTTCCAGAAACAGTGCCTACTCGGGCTTGTCCTTTATTTGCGTTTGTATTGTCTCTGTACGCAATAACCACCTTGCCCGCACTTGAGTCATAGGCTATTAGAGTTTGAGAGACATTATTGCTATCAACAACGGCGGCAGAACCTAGTTCTGAACCACCTAACGCTACTTGAGCTACATCACCATCTGCCTCAACAATGACAGGTTTTCCAGCCGTAATCGCGCCTTCAGCCGTAGCGGTGTAATAGGCATCAATGATGTTGGGGTCTTTGCCCAAGAACTTCATGGCTCAGACCTAGCTAATTTCTTCGTAGCTAACAAGAACCTCAAGATCATTTGCCGTCCCTGCTGTGACAGAGATGGATCGGTCTTCTTCAAGATACATGGCTGTGTTTTTGTCTAAAACAACCAGTGCCGAATCCTGTGGAACGGATACGGTAGACACCAAGGCATATCCCGTGCCACCAATATCATCTTGTGTGTGATACTTAACGGTCACATCACAGGCTACAGACCCATCGACATTGGCAACCTGAATCATGTTGATCTTGAAAACTTTACCACTTGATGCAGCGTTGCTGACCAGCGCAGTTGCGCTTGTGTTGGCTAGCGCAAGGTAAAACGATTTGCCTGTAATTGTACTGACATTGACAATGTTTGGTGCCGCCATCTCTTAGCTCCTATCCAAATACAATAGCCATCGCAATGGCTTTGCCTGTGTTAATCCCTGCGGCTCCAAATGACAGTTTGCCAGAGCCATCTGTCAGTAACGCCTGACCGCTTGTTCCATCTGCATTTGGAAGCTCTAGGCTGTAAGTGGCAGAGGCACTGTGGGGTGGCCCTTTAAGGGTTACACCGTGGCTGTTTGACTCGCAATTAAACCGGATAGCACCAGCATTGGTATTGCCGTAAAGCTCTGTAAAGCCTGTCCCTGACGGAAATAGCTGTATGTTGCCGTTGGTGTTTGTAGACTTGATCGCGTTAGTGTCAAACTGCAAATTTTCTATTGACACTACACCGTTGGCGTCTTCAACCACCGCTTTGTCGGCTGGGAAGGCGCAAAAAATAACCTTGCTTCCTGCTGACAAATCAACAGCAGAACCGCTGTTAGAGCTTGCAAGCACGGTGGTTCTAGCGATTGTGTTGCCGCTACTGGCGTATGTTCCCAGCCCCACCTCAAAGTCAGAGTTATTGCTGTCTACAATCGCGTAGTAAGTTGTATCACTGTTTGACAGAACAGAAGAAAACGTGACAAAGTTGTTGACCGCGCCGCCCAAGGCAATGTTTCCCGTGCCGGTGGTCGTTGTTGTCTCTTTTACTCTGTCTTTAATGACAAGTGCCATTGTTTTCTCCAATTAGCCTTGATTTAATCCACCAGCTCCCAAGAAGTAGAACTTTCAACTATTGGCTATCTCCTAGTCTTTTTTAAACCGAGCCTGCAATGCGCTTGAATACAACATATGTTTTATCTCGATCTGTGGCGCCTTCAAGTCTTCCACTTACTATACTATTTGCAAAAAATCGTACTTTTTGAGTAGAAACATTTGTAATATTTAAATAAGAGGTAAGATTTATCTGATTATAATATGAAGCAGTTTCTCCTACAGCGGCGACGGACACGCTCCTAAGAGTTCCATCGGCTTCGTACGCTTGTATACCAATGCCCATATTATCGCTTCCAGTATTATAATATTGTCCAAAAAACTGTACTTCCCAATATCCTGTAACGGGAAAAGTAAAAAGTCCGCTGCTAAGAGACATTGCCGTACCCAAACTAGGCTGCAAATTTGGATATGCTGCACTATTTGACCAAGTAGTAATTGGAACTGCATCGGATGTAATGTTTGACGTTATTCGCCAAGTATCTAAATGAGTAATGCCATGAGTAACCCAGCTTAAAACTCCTGACCCATCTGTTTGAAGAACTTGATCTGCACTACCATCGCTTGTAGGCAAAGTTAACGTGTAGCTAGAGCCTAGCGTCGAAGCCGCCTGCAAAGCCACGTACTCGCCGCCAGAACTATCTTGTAAACGAAGATCACCCTGTCCGGTCAGGTCTACCTGAGTAGCTGTGACAGGGCCAGTAAAAGATGTTGCCGTTACACCGCCGCTAACCGAGACATTACCCGAGGCGTCTCTGTTTACAGACTTATCCGCAGGATAGGTCAGGAACACATCTTTGGTTCCCGCACTAAAGTTCACGGCATTGTTGCTATTGGAACTGGCAAGAACCGTGGTGCGGGTTATCGTGTTACCGCTACTTGCATAAGTGCCTAGACCAACCTCAAAAGCGACGTTGTTGTCATCAATGATGGCGTAGTAAGTGGTGTCCGCATCCGACAGGACAGACGAAAAGGTGCGGAAGTTGGATTCTGCACCCCCGAGCGTAATCGCGCCTGTACCTGTCGATGTGGTGGTTTCTTTTACGCGATCAGCAACGACCAAGGCCATGATTATGCGATCCTAATAATAGCGTTAGATGCGTCAGCCGTTGGGAACACAATCGTAAAGTCACCAGAGCTTGATGACTTATCAGCGCCAAAATCCAGAACAAGCACGGTGTTAGTAGTTCCGCTGCCACTACCTGTCGTGGTGTTATAAATCAAGGCTCCACGCGCCGTCAGGGTGCTACTGGAGAACGTGAGATCGGCAAAGTCGGTCAAGGCCGTAGTTCCCGAAGTGGTCGGGGTCACGTTGGTCAGTGTTCCCCCACCCGCTGAGTAGCCTGTTCCGCTAATCTCATTGCTGGTTGTATACGCCGTGGTTGACGCATTAAAACTAGCAGAGTTGGTGTACATTGCCAGCTTGTACGTATCGCCAGAGCTATTTGTAAAATCGTGTTTGGCCTGAAGCAGTTCTTGCTTAAAGCTGGTACACATAAAATTTCCTGAGAAGGCCATGTCATAATCTCCCGATAAGTTCAGCCAAATCTTTGTGCCCTGCATCAAGCAGAGCGTTGTTAACAGTAGTCCTGTCGCTTTGAACGGCTTCCTTCATGTAGAAGACAAGAACCGCTCTCATATGCTCCTTATAAGCTATCGCTTGATCTCTGATAGCGGGCGGTGCCGTATCAGAAACGCTAAGAAGTTTGGTTAAGCATCGGTCAGCCACCTCTTCCGGGGTGAAACCACGATGTTGAGTAGTCTGAACTTCGACTATGCCCGGTGATAGTGTAACCCCTTCAAAGTTCATTGTTTAGGCCTTATGACCATGCCGGTCATATATTGATCCGTCACTTCTTTAGATTCTCCAAACTGCTTCATACCAATAAGAGCGTTTTGCAATTGAGCAGTGTACAGAGCTAGAACATCCTGCTCACCTTTCATAAAGGTGTACGCCTCTAGCAAACTGCCGTATAACAGCGCCAAGGGCGCGTTTTCACTAAGCCATGACTGACTTGTATCGCTCAAACTGGTCAAACTGGCGGGTCGGTAGTAATAGTGTAGCTCCGCGGTCAAAGCGGCATCTGGAGTAGGCGCTAAAATAAAATTACTGCTATCAAACATCGCGTAGTATCTAGGCGTCCCTGTGGTGCTACTGTTTGGGTTAAACGTCTGCAAAAAATTAACGTCTTTATATTCAACAAAAATTTTGGACGAAGAAACTTCAAAAGAAAGCGAAAACGGGGCCAAAAAATCAGACGGGCAATCTAAAAACTGATTAGAAGCGGTAGAAGTCCCCACCACATTTTTACGAAACTCCGAAAGCTGTACATTTTTGAGAATGCGCTCTTCAGCATTGCGGATAAACACAGGGAGATTATTGGTAAACGTCGTTTCGTCGTTTTCCGTGTAATCTTTTATGGCCTGTTTTAATTCACCAAAAGTAAAACTCATGAGGTAGTCACCGTAACTGAGCCTACAGAGCCTGTCAGAGCGTCGGTCGCATCAAGCTCTGATGGCAACTGAGCTACACCCGAGGTAGACCAATTTCCATTACCCAAATAGCTAATACCATTTGTAGTCTTAACCAAAAAAGCACTGGTTGGATTGTCTGGCTGTGGTCTAGGGTTTAACAAAGCTTGTGGGTCCACAGCTTTCCTACGAGGCTCTAGCTGGGGGTGTTTTGGCTCATACTCATCAGGACCCACCAACATCCCCGTCCACTCACGTTTCATTTCGTTTAGCTTGTAACGAAAGCCCGAGCGATCTGATATGCCGTATGCAAACTTACCGTTAGCAAACCTAGCCATTACAGAATCCTTGAGTAAGCCATTGAGGGTTGAATGTTAAAAGAAGACCTGTCCCTATCCTCAGATGCGGCCCTGTCAAACTCTTCTTCATAGACCGCCTTGAGAAGCTGTACGCGTTCAGGGGCACGTTTCATTGAAAGGTAATACGCCAAACCTGCGGCCAAACAAGGGTAAAACCGAAACGGCAAATCCATGGTGTTTGTAAACGTGTCTGCGTCATCCATACGTACAAGCTTGTCAATAATGACTGTGTCTGTGCTGTTTTCAGGTACAGGCCACAGCTTCAACACAGGGTTGATTTGCCGATCTACAAAGAACTGAGAAGGACGTGCTTTGGTCGTTTTAGTGGGTATATTGATGTAATCGCCCCTACTAATCCGTTCCAGCGCAAAATCTGTTCCACTTCTTCGTATGACGGCGTCCAGCACGTCAATGGTGGATGCTCCAAGCGTATACTCAGCAGTGTCTTCGGTAAGCGAAACCGTTGTTTGCTCAATTGTCCATTGATTCAAACCCCGGTTTGCCCAATCGGCCAACATCAAGTTCAACGACCTTTTTGCAGTTTTAAGGTCATAACCCGTGCGGACTTCTAGCCCACAGCGTTCATAAGCCTCTTCGATGTAGTCACTTACATCTAACTCAAAGTCTGTTGAACCTGACGTAGTCATTCTTTAGCCTTTTTTCTGATTTTCTCTAACAATCGCTCGTCGTCAGTTTTTCGTTTAGGCTTTTTTTTCGGGAGAACAGGCTTACCTTTACCTAAACCAGAACCAATACCTCTTACCGCTCCAGCCCCTGCCGACCCCGATTTTTCAGCAGAGCTAAGGTAATCATAATAATCACTGTCCTTTCTAGGACCTTCGTGATCAGGGATAATGGTTGTTTCTGACCTAGGCAGAGTCACACCACCACCTTTTTCATAACCTCGGACCCGTGGCTTTGGACAAGGGCTCATAGCTTCCTGTTTGTGTGCGTTTACCGGACCACCGTGCTTCATGAAGCCCATCTTGTTTCGGACCTCAGTCGGTAGTTTTGGCAAACCTTTGTTCCCCTTTGGAACAGGCTTTAAGTCCTTTTTCATGGCTACAAAGACTTCTTTGAGCTACTACGGACTACGGCACCGCCCATGCCTCTTTTAATAGGCTTGGCTTTTTTCTTGGCTTTTACGCCGCCGCCACCTCTTTTCTTAACAGGCTTGGCTTTTGCTTTTGGATTACCACCGCCTCTTAGGCCGGGGGGTTTGTCCTTCATTGCCATGCCACCGCCACGCATTTTCTTAGGCAGTGCTTTTGCTTTAGGCGGGGGGTCCATCATGGCCTCGCCGCCGTTTCTTTTCTTAACAGGCTTGGCTTTCGCTTTTGGATTACCACCGCCACGCATTTTCTTAACAGGCTTGGCTTTTTTCTTGGCCATACCATTTCTCATTCCCGGCATCACAGAGTCTCCTATATAGTTCCTGACGCTCATCCCACAAACCAGCGGTTTCTGGGTCATTTAGGTACTGATCATAGTACCCCTTTTCTCTCAGCATTTCTGCCGATTTTTCAATAGTGGAAAGCCGTTGCACAAAAAACATGGCGTATGGCTCGTCCACTAAATAATCAAATTCTTGGTCAAATGCCTCTTCGCCTTCGTCATACGGGTGAAAGCCCATGACCCACAAGTCTTTTTGCACAAAAGTGCCTGTAGCTATGGCGTCATTCAAAGCCCCGATGTAATCATGAAATTCTTGTGATTCACTCACAAAATCAAATTGCACACACAAAATTACATCGTAGGTGTCATCAAACTGTGACAAAACTGTGTATAAGTGGTGCATAGATTTTTCGTAACTAAACGAAAAACCTACTTTGTCAGATAAAAAAGCTTTTCTGGCGTAAGGACACGCCGGAAGGTTGTTAAAAAAAGAGTTAGGCTTATCTAGAACTTGGTTTGCCCATTCTTTTATTTCTTCAATGACTTTTTGTTCTAGGTCCATGACTAGTCATACCTAGTCTTTTTTCTACGCTCCGGCATCACGGCACCACAACCCCGGTGATTTTTACGTATTTCTCCACCATTGGCGGCTTTGCGGACTTTAGCGGCTTTAGTATTAGCTACGACTTGCTTACCTTTCGCGCCCTCACGCTTCTTTTTACGCGCTGTAGAGGCACGTTCGGATTTGCTCAAGCTGTTGGCTTTAGAACGAGGCAAACAACGATCTGGACGTTTTTTATCTTTAGAGGTGCCGCATTCACCAACAATGTTTCCACTGCTATCAATACGGACCCAATCTTGGTCCAGCCAATTTTTAAGTTCGCCCATTGCCTTTTTTTCCAGATTTTTTTGAACCCGGCAAAGTTTTTTCTAAACGGTCTGCTTGACCAGCGTGTAGTTTAGATGCTTTACGCAATTCAGCTATCATCTTTCGTTTCTGAGCAACAGTTAATTCAGCCATTTCAGAACCTTACTTCCCTTTTCTTTTGCCACCTTTTGATTTCTTAGCATAATTAGGGTCTTTGCAATATTTACTAGCGGCTAAATTAGCGTAAGCAGAGGGGTATGTGTCAAAAGTTCGCTTTGCCCACGCCTTACCTTCAGGACAAATTTTACTGCCCTTGCTTTTACTAGACGCCGCACCACCTTTACGCATGTAAGTGACTTGGACTTTTGATTTTTTTGGCCCTGTTTTTACCCTTGAGCCCGAAATCCCCATACCCATAACATCACCCTATCATCTTAGTAAAAATGGGGGCGCTTATAATCAAAACAGCTAAACCCCAAATTTTTATATCTAATTTGTTTAAAGACTGTTTTTGGTCATCCAGCCTTTCTTCAATACGAGCATAACGAAGCGCACATTCCGCCTCATGCTGGTTTAGCTTGGCTAAAACATCTTCTAACCTCATGGCGATTACCAAGCTTTACAGGACCAATACCTAGCAGAAAATTTATCCTTTGCCGTATCACAATTGTGACGCGCTCTAAAATTACTTCTGCGGCCCGGCTGTGACTTTTTAATCGACATGTTCGGATCACCAAAGCGAACAAGTTTTACTTCCTTGCCTTTTTTAGCCAAAACCGCACTTTTTTTGGACTTTCCGGGGGTTTTTTTAGGCTTGTTGTAGCCCGAAAAAGTTTCCCCTCGGTAGCTTAAACGACCAGAGGGGAGCCTTTTTACGTCTTTGGTGGTGGCCATCAGCTAAAAAACACCGTGATTGCTGTAATGTTAGTTAAAACACTGACAAAAATATCAGACACTTTTATGCCTTCATCAGGGATATTAACTGAGTGTGTTTCACTCGCAGAAAAATCCAAATCTAGTACTGTGCTACCCCCACTAGCGTCAGTAATGGTTAGCCTTGGAGTACCAGATGCTGAAAAAACTTGAATCTGACGAATACGAGCAGGCCCTACACCAGCAGAGCCTGTTCCGGTCAGACGTTTTGATCTTACGTCTGAATTAGCCATGGAAATCTCCCGTTATGATGCGTCAGAAGTGCTGGAAATTCCAAAAAACTTCAAAACAATAACTGTGTCGCCGCCGGGATCTCCCGAAACAACAAGCTCAACCTCGTCCGCTGTACCAGTAGCCGCAGTGGTTGTTCCACCGGACATGCCAAGGACACCGTTACATGGGAAAAACCCCTTGAAACCAGTTGAATTTAGAGCGGCAGAAATACCATCAACAAAACCGTCAGTATCAGCATCTGTGCCGATATCATTAAGCGTGACAGAGTTTGCGGCGGCGGTAGTAACGGCAATTGTAACGCCCATAGGGATAAAATTATCTGGAATACCAATTGCAGACTCTTTGCCCGTAGTGGCACCGTCAGCTACCGTGATAGTAGTTTCGTAGGTAGAAAGCGTCATGGTGCTGGTTACAGCGCCGGTAGTGGAGTTTTTGGTGATATCTGAAAAACCGTTTTCGGAACGGACGGGACCGTTAAACGTAGTATTAGCCATGAGGTTCTCCTGTCGTGGCCAGTGTCAACCTCAGTATGAGGCTGTCAGGAAAAATTTATACTAACATAAATGTTCCACGTGGAACAAAAAAGCCGCCCGAAGGCGGCTTTGTTTTTAAGCACCCGGTGTGGCAAAAACACAACGCCAATCGGAAACTCCAAAACTGTATCGCTCACGCGCTTTAAAACGCATGTTTCCAGTATCAAAGTCACCTTCCATGGCAGTCTTGATGGGGCTTCTGTTAAACATTTTAAAACCGTTAGGTGCGTCAGTCTTAATGAAGAACGCATCTGTGTCGGTCAAGAAATGATTAACTACCGCCCCATCTGGGAGCATGCCCATGGATTTCATGGCATTTAGGTCGTTGTCCGCCGTGGCAGTTCTTAGGTTAGAGTTAATTACTCTTTCCGCAATAAATTGCAGTTCTTTAGGAATAATCAACTTCATACCACGTACCGCGATCTTCAGACCACGCTCATCCGTGAAACCGGCAATGTCAATCAACATCTGCTCAAGAGAAGTCTCGTTGAGGTCAGCGGCAGTTGACAGCAAGTTACGCTGGTTCCCTGAAAGGGACGGGTGAGCCGAAGAGCAGAGAGCGGCACCATCTCCAACAGGAGAACCGGTGCTAAAGGCGTTGTTCAGAATTGAAGCGGCCTTAATCTGCTTGGTCTGGGACATGGATCGTGCCAAAGCACGAGTGTAACGAGAAGCAAGGCGGTCATACAGGTTGTCTTCAATCGCCTCTTCGGTGATTGAAAATGCCAGTGCAATCGTTTCGTGAGTATAACGTGCAGTAAATGTCTCCTGCGCGTCATCAAACGAAATAGCACCACCTTCTGACTTAACCGGCGCAGTGCCGAAGCCAGACAGCATTACTTCTTCTTCAAAAGCACGATCTGAAGTCTCTTCTTCAAAGATTTCAGAGTGTTCTTGCTCGTAGCGATCATACTCAAGTCCGAAAAGAGCGTTAAGCCCCGGCTCAAGTTCCTTCGCCAACTGTGCGCGAGAAATAGCCATTACTTAATCCCCCTTAAATGCCGGTTGAGTCGGCAGTGGTTTGTGAAGCAAAACCACGTGTGCCAGCGTTGAAATGAGCGTTCAATCGAACAAGCAGATGTGCCCCTACTGAAGCGTAATCTTGATTAGCTTCATCATCAACCAAACCTACGATACGCAAAGGTAGCGTAGCAGTAACAGCAATACTGCTTACAGAAAGCTGAGAATTTGACTTGCCTGTATCGGTAGAACCGGTACGGGCAGAAGTTCCCAGACTTGCGTTAGCAAAAACAGCCGTTAATGCAGTAGCTCGGTCAGTGAGAGATGCATCCGCCGCAACGACGAACAGTTGATCAGGGTTATCAGCCACAAGAGCCTTTACAGGAAAATTGGTATCTACCGATACGCTTCCTGATCCGGGCCAGTAATTAAGAAACACAGGTTTCTTTTGTGTGGCGTCTTGATATTCAACCCCTACCAGAACGCCAAGGGCTTGCGTAGTGCCGCCACTTGTAGCTCCAGCTTGGTCTATAACGCCTGCGGCAGTGGGAACACAGATGCTTCCGTTAAAAATAGCATTAGTGTTGTTACTAGCAATTTCATACTGAGTAACTCCGGTGCTGTTAACACCGCTTCCTACCAGACCTACAGGACGAAGACCAAAGGCAGTTTCTTGATTTGCCATAACTTAGTTCTCCATTCTGTGCGGCCCTATTTTTTGGGGCCGCCAAAAGTTACACGACTCTGGCGTTCGGGTTTACCGATTGCCATCGTTGGATGAGCGTTTTCTCGCATCATATCGCTTTCCACAGCTTCGATCTGGTCCGCGTTACGTTGAGCAAAATACTCAGCGCGTTCTTCTACTGTTTCCAACGGTATACGAGCGAGCATCAATCCGCCAACACCAAACACACCCTCATATTTACCCGAATCAATTACCGGTGCTTCAAAATCTGGATACTCATCTTGGCGAACAAGCTCATAGCCTTCTCGCAACCTTGCCGAAATATTCTTGGTGTCGTCAAAACCCCTTACTTCGGCGCGTATCCAACGATGTTTAAAGCCCTCTGGTGCGGGCGGGGCGTCTAACATAGACGGGGGAGTCCAAGGCTTACGCCGTCCCTGTGTCTCCCTTGACGCTGTTTCACGTGAGGAGCGGTTAATGCCCTCAAAGCCTTTCTTCTCTGTGGACATAGTCTTACTCCTTTACGTATTTCGCGTATTCTTCAAGCGGCACTCCCAACTTTTTAGCAATTGTTACTTGGGTCGGGGAGAGTTTGACCCTTTTACCACTGCGCCCAGTTTTGGTGGAGCGTGAGACACCGGCAACATTCTGAGCGGGCTTGCGGCCAGTGGATTGCTCCTCTCCAAATTTATGCGGGAACTCCCGCTTAATTCTAGAGTCCAATTCATTGTAGTAGTCATCCCCTTGCGGGTCAAACCCCTCGTCTTCCACTAATTTTTTGTGAATTCCAAAGGCGGCAAAAGTCATTGCCTCGTCTTGACCAAACCAAGAGTTTTTTTCCGCCCACTGCTCTGCTTTGGGATCAGGCCTTTGAGGCTGTTGTGGGGCTTGTTGTTGCGGTGCGGCTTGTGGAGCCTGTTGTTGCGGAACCTGTTGATTAGCTTCAGCACGTCTCTGAGCTTGAGCATATTGGTTAGCCGCAATGGTGATATCCGTCAGTTCTTTCTGAGCGACTACGGTTCCTTCTGCATCACCTAACTCAACAGCGCGTTTGAGGGCCGCTTCAGCCTGCTGTTGTTGGAGTTGGATGCGCTGACCGTATTCGGTCATAAAACCTTGATCTAGGTTTTGCATCCTCTGTTTGATTTGTTCTGATTCGGCCTGCACATTTTGTGCAAACTTCAGGGCCTCTTCTTCACGACGCTCGGCTTCGCGCATTTTTTTAGTCAAACGATTAATGCGTTTCTGTACAGATTCGCTGTACTCGGCCATTTCGTCGTCAGGCGAGGCTTCTTGCTCTACCTCAATCACAGGTTCTTCCGAATCAGTTGTTCCACGTGGAACATCTTCTTCAGGTTGCTCAATCTCCACCTCTGTGGCTTCAGCATCTCCCACATCTAATTCAAATTGAGGTTCTTCAGCAGGTTCTCCCATGGTGCTTCTCCTTTACAAACTAAGAATGTCTTCTGGATCGTCAATAGTCGCTAAGATTTCGTCATCATTCAAAATCCTGCACTCCCCGCCGTCAATACGGAACCGAGAACCAGCATAACGAGCAAAGATTACCCACTGTTTTTCGGTGCACCATGGGCCGTCAGGGAACTTTTCAGCGTCTTTGTAGCAAAGGGGGCCTTGCTTAACGACATATCCCACGACAGTCTGAAGCTGAGTGTCGTTCAAGACTTGATTGGGAATATAAATACCGCCTTCCGTGGTTTCTTTACCGCGGTATGGGAGGATTAACATGCGCCAGCCGGTGGGCTGTGGCATACGCTCCAAAAGACTTTTGTCCATGGCCTCGGGGTCAAGTACCTTGGGCTGTGGAGCTTTGTAAAGGGATTTGACGCCTTCTGCGGCGGCGTCTAGGTCAATTTCTTCAGCTAGATCAGTCATTTAGTTGCTCCTGTTTTTCTAGCAGGCCCGAGAGTTCCTGTGCTACATGATTCAAAGCCGATAGCTCCCCCATAAGGTTTTGGTACTGCTCCATCGACTTTACGCTATTGTTTTCCAACAATTCTAAGACTTGTGTGCGACGTTCCTTTATAACCTTTTGTATAAATTGAACTAGGTGTAATGAGTCCACATGCGCTCCATCTCAGAAAGTCTTATCTATATACCACGACAGTCTAAAAGGAGCAACTAATATGTCCACATCACCGGAGTAGAGGTTCTTTTGTCTACATGAACAAATGTCTTGGCTACGCCAATGCCTGTAAATCCATGCTCTATAGCTTTTTGCACAACTGCCAGTCTTTGCACACCGTCTGCTACTGATATGTCAACAGCAACTCCCGAGTTGTGCATTCCCGGCTTTGACTTCTTTGCCTCTACGCTATGACTGGCAGACCTGAATCCAGAGTTAACTATGAACGGAAAGCCGCAGGCTTCTCTTAGCTCGTCAAGACTCCTGATAAAGTCCAAGTCCATCTCGTTCTCACCTGTCTCCTGACAGTTAAAATCAGACAGCTTGAAGTATTTAAACTCGCTCACTCTTTTTTCCCAAGAAACAAACCAAATGAGCCGGTCAGAGCGCCCGTCATCACAGACACCAGTGCCGCTTGCTCGGGATTGGGGTCAGGCAAAGACATAAACCACTCAACCGTCCGGTATGTCATGGCAATCATGGCAAACATGAGTATCCGCGGGATGATACGCCACGCGTTAAGCTGTTCTGGCGTCAAGATTTTCGTCCTCTTTCTTTCCCCACCAAACCACTACAAACGCACCGCATTCGGGACAAGAAAGATTAGTTTCGATTAAATGCTCATCGTCACGATCATTATCGTGATCGCCGCCCCAGATCAGTTCAGTTTGGCAGTCATAACATTTCATTTTTCGCGAGCTACCTGTTTGGTCTTCTCAAAGGTCCGTAGACCACCGAGGCCCAACATCCCAAGCAAAACTGTAAGAAGGCTCTCCATTTCAAACACAGGTAACGGAGGGGCTTCCACACCAGCAAATGTGATGACAAAAACAGCAATAGGCTGGCCGACAAAGTGCCAAGCCAGAGCAACACCGCAAGTCCACCCAACAAATGGTCGCCAGCCCGCGACAAACATAGACTTGTGTGCCGCTTCGGCCTTGTTAATCTCAATCTGACCTTTTGCAAGCTCTTGAGCATGACGCTCGGACATTGTTGCAATTTCATGTGCAAGCTTCGCCTTTTCGTCAGCGTCCGGTATAAACTTATCCAGTAAACCGGTAACAGGACCTATCAGTGCTTGTAGCATCAAAACCCCCTAAATTAAGCGTTAGTGAAGCGTGAGCCACGTAAAGCCGCCCCCATACCACGCTTTTTGCCTGTAGTTACCTTGGCAAACGTAATATCCGGAGTCTTTTCCTCTTTTGCTACAGCATAAGGAATAGAGCCTTGACCTTGAATATCGGCCTTGGCTACAGGGTTTGGGGGGTTCTTGGGCGGTGCGCCGTCTACTTTAACTCTCATATCAATTACCTCGTTTTAACAATTCACGTTGTAAAGCCGCGTCGATTCTAGCCTGCGTCTGTCGTTCCTGACTAGCAAGTCGTTGCTGGAACTCAGTCTGCTTGTTAGCCATACGTTGTTGATCCATCTGCAACTCTGCCTGATCCATCTGCAACTCTGCCTGTTGCTTCTGAGCATCCAACTGAAGCTCCTGTTGCTTGAGTTGCACCAGCGGGTCACCTTGGTTCTGGCCCGTGATCTGTGCTGTAAGCTGTTTCAGCTTGGCAAACTCTTGTGCATTGATTTGAGCGACCATGGCTTCTAACTCAAGCTCCATGTCCGCGTTCAAAGGTTGGCCACCGGTTCGTTGCAACATTTGTGCCGTAGCCATTTCCTGACATTTCAATTTCACATGTTCAATGATGTGCTTTTGAAGAGCTATCGCGGCAGTAGGCATCGCCTGTAATGTAGGAGAAGTCGAAAAAATTAAATGCGCCATAATGTGTGCATCATGGTCCTGACCCTCAAAGGCCTTCAACTGAACACCATCAAGAACATCCATGTTTTCCTGTGCGGGATCTTTTGGTATTGGATCGTCTGAGGACGGCGCTATCAATATTTTGTCTACGTCATTGACCCCCAAAGCCTCATACATACGACGATATGCTTCATGCATATCATGCATTTGAGGGGCCTGCATGGCCATCTGTAGCTGGGCTTGCGCCAGTGAAATACGCTGTGCCTGCGAGAAAGAGTTGGGGTTTGATACCGGAACAACGTCTATCCGGTCATCAAAGTCCCGTTGCATGATCGCACGATCACCCCCCATCACCGCATAAGGGTATTCCTGCGGCAAATACTCGGACATTACCCGCGCGAGAAGCTTGAACTCCTGACGCATCCCATAGTGCAGACGTTTATGCACCGCACTCATGACCCGTGAGCCCTGTTCCAACAACGCTACCGTCGTTCCGACAGCCGCCTGCTGGTTACCATCGCCCACTTTCATGTCCGTAATCGTCGCGAACCGACGACCCGCATCTACCACAAAGCCCAGAAGCTGGAACAACGTGGTGTCTGGACCCTTGAACGGCAACGGCATTAAAGAGTCCCTGATAGCCCCACCGGGCGCATCTACATCCCTAAACTCACCGGGCTGTAGCGGTTCTTCATCGTCCCTGACCCGTAGGCCACGGGCCTTGAAACCTGCCGGTAGATTCGACAACGTACCCGCATCAATCAACTGACGTAAGGCCGCAGTGGCTGTGCGAGACAGGCCACCAATGGTATGGATTAAACCAAGGCCGTAAAATCCAAAACCCGGCAAAAACTTGTAGTGCACGAAATACTGGATCTTTTTCTTTACGTCGTCTTCTTCTTTAAAATTGCGTCGAATAGACAGAACTTGGCCGCTATCTTCGCTTATCGTGACGATATACGGAACTTTGATGCCCGTTGGCTCGCCATCTTCCCCCGTGTCTTCAAAACCTTCTAGGTCCAGATTGACGTGGCACTCAAGCAAAGTGCAGTCATAATCCAGATTGCTGGGTTCTACCCCATCTAGTTTATTGATCTCACCCGTAATCTCGTCTTCTGCGCCTTGCGCCGGAATAACGGGGATGTCCCTGTAAAAACCCATGACCTGCCGGATACGCAGATCATTTAAAGTCATCTTCACGACCTGAGTGATGTTTTCACAAGAATCTAAATCACTGGCACCATACGGCACCACAATGTCCTCTGCGGGGACAAACTTGCTGACAGCGCGATCTATCGCCTCGTCATAATAAACTTTCTTGAAAGTAGAACCGGCCAGCGGCAGATAAAACAACATCTGATCAAACTCAGGCGTGTACTCCTCCATCACGTTGGTGATGTAGTAGTTCATAAACTCTTTTACACGAAACGCCTGCGCTTCGTTTTCTCGCGTCTTCTCACCAATAATCTGGGTGCGAACAGGACCTGACGGAGGCAAAAGCTCATTAAATGCCTGTGCCTGAAACTGTGTGGCCGCTTCTGCAAGCAATGGGTGAGTTACGCCCGTGGCCCCTCTAAAGGGCATTGTGCGCTCTTCGTAATTGTACCCCAAAAGCTCCAAGCCCTTGGAATACGCGTCCTCCCACTCGGAACGCGAAGATTTGTTAGCTTCAAACTCGCCTAAAAGCTCTGAAGATAGGCGGCCAAGCTCTCTATCGTCCAACTCCTCTGCCAAGTTGCGATAGAAATCGCCGTCATCAAGGCCAACCATGGCCATAGGATCAAAATCGACAGTAACTCCACCATCTTCTTCGGCCTCAATCTCTATGCCTTCCGGCAAAACCTCGTTGACTTTACCTACAAAAGTACCGGGTGCGGCTATCTCAATGTCCAACTCAAGATCGGCATCTTCTAATTCAGAACGAGGGGCCGTGCTATCCATCAACGAAGATAGCTGTGCTTTATCGTCACCATTGGCCATCAGGCACTCCTAGTGTATGGGGCAAATGCGCCCACGCCGCGTCTTATATCATATCGCGCTTCACCGCCCATAGCATAGCCTCTCATTTTGCGGCTTTCTTCGGGGGTCATATATTCAGCTTCTTTAGAAAGAATAAGCTGATTAATGAGTTTTTCAGCTTCGTCTCTTGTCTTAGCCGGAAGCTCGTAACCTAACCGGTTGTTATGCAAATCCATCCGACGACCACGATGTTCGGGATTAAAAAATTCAGAAATACGATCTAGTCCAAAATCTTCACGGTTTTGAATTGATTTAAAAGCGCGCTCTGGGTCCGGTGTCTGCGTAGTTAGCCACCCTAAAGCTATATGTCTTGCGGCATCGGCTGTTCCATCAAACTGACCGGCTTTTCCGTATTTTTCTCCAACAGAATTGGCCCAAGCAATAGCGTCGTCGTCCATTCCTAAATGTGCCGCGTACTTTGATTCTGCGTAAGCCCGCGCTTCATTAATTAACCCCATTATTCCATCTGACATATTATCGGGCCATGGGCATGATGCCCGTTTGCATCGTGGGCCGTGGTGCGGTTTTCGCGAGGTTACGGCGAAGGGTCGCTTTAGATCGTTCTGGATTCAGGAAAGTCTCTAACCCTTGGCCGGTCATCGACATGTCCATGCCGCCGGTCAAATCCACAATGCCACCCATAGCGAACTGCCCCGCCTGTGCTTCGGCGGCTTTACGCTCTTCCATGGCTTTGAGTGCGGCTTGTGTAGAAGTTAATCCTGTCCCACCGGTAGGCACAAAAGGTGTGGACGAAATTGCTTGCCCTTGAGCCAAAGCCACGTCACCGGGATCTACGTCAATATTGCCCTGTCCGCTGACATCCCCAGCAATTAGACTCTGAAGCTTTGTTGAATCTCGTCCTGTTGCATCATAAGCCGTCAAAATTTGGTTGGCTTCAGCGTTTGTTAGCTGATCGCCCCGACGGCTTTCCACAAGAAATTTAACAACGTCGTACACACTTTTCTGCTCGTCATCCAATGCCATAAGCTCTTCGTCAACAAAGGGCGTCGGGGTAGGGGTAGGGGCGGTAGTGACAGGAGTAGTAGTTTGCGTTACGGGAGTAGGCGTGGCAGTAGGCGTGTAAATATCTCCACGGCCCTGTGTATCCTCCAAGTTGACCGGCTGTGCGTCAGCCGTCGTAGCAGTCAATGTGGGCGTTGGGCCAGAGGGTGGGACATACGGATAAGCTAAATCAGACGCCGGAGTCTGGTATGGATTTACCGGGGCCGGTTGGGTCATGGGATCAAACTGACCATCGTTGTAAGTGTAAAGGTTAGGTTGTTCCGAAGAATCAACAAGCACATCACTAGTCGTAAAAAAGGGCGACCTTGGCGTACCGCCCATAGGACGCACCGCGCCAAAAGTAGAGCGAATCCCTTGGTCGGTATACTGCATCAAGAAATTATCGTCTGTCGCAAAGCCGCCCGTTTTGCTGGCCGCATCTATCGAATCAAATATCCGGTTCCATCTCGCGTCTGTCTCATCGTCAAAGTCTGTGCGTTCAAAAAACCGTTCTCTCTGAAAGTTCTCATCCGGACGATTAAAATAAGAATTGAGCCACGTAGCATCTCCGCGCTCATTTTTAAAATAATTACTAAACCACGCGTAGTCCTCATCGCTTACCAGACCTAAAAGACGTAACGTGTCTATCATCTGACGGTTATTGGTTTCGCGGTACGGTACAACCATGTTGCCGTCAAAGTACAAATAAGAAGGCAGTGGCGTCTGACCTTGTCCGGCTTTGGCCCCTCCAGCGCCACCCTGTCCACCCCGTCCGGTGCCCGTGGCTCCCGTTACGTTGTAACCAATGCCCATATTGGCAAGCTGTTGTTTTTGTTCTTCCGTCAAGGCGTCGTAACTAAAAGCCCCGGAAAAATTTAATCCGGCAGGGTTTGAGCCGCCAACAAGCGGTACTCCACCCCCGTTGCTCATGTATTGAGGAGCATATGAACCGATGCCGGACATCAACATTTTATTTCCCATAAGATCTACCCGTAATATTGCATTGGCCGAAGATTCGCACTCTCATCTTCCCAATAATCTGATGGCAACTGAACAAAGTTACCCTGTCGGTATCGCATCAACGCCTGCGTGGTGCTGTCTACCAAGTCATCATACTCCCCATTAGGGAACGCCGCACACTCTTCTATCACATCGTGCGCCCAAGACTCATCCGGTGCCCAAATCATCCCGCTTTCAAAAAGCGGAGAAACACTGTGTACTCGCGATACCTTATCGTTACCGCGACTCGGCGTAAAGTTTACCACAGGGATGCCCATGTTCCGTAGTTCGTGGGTCAAAGGCATACCACTCGCCTTTGCCTCAATAATTACCGTCTCAGGCTCCCAAAATTTGTAGGATTCCATCGCAACTTGCTTCAATTCAGGGAAATCCCAGCGCCCTTTCTTTGCATCCAGCAAAATTAGCCCCGCAACCGTGCCTTCTTCAGGATAAAACACGCCCCAAGTCGTAATCGCACTGTAATCCGCCCGCGTATTCTTGGAAAAAGCCGTGTCATAGCTCTGAATCACGTATTGCAACTGCGGAATCTGCTGTTTATCCCACACATTCCACCACTCGCGCTTGATAATCGCGTTTTCATCACCAGTAGGGTTCTGCTGGTACTGGGCATTCCACTTGGGCAAGGGAATTGATCCCTTTACCGCCTGCATTTCCTCAAATGACCAGAACTCCGGCCACAAAGGTTGCCCAGAAGGCATCTCCATCGGGAACTCAATGACTTCCCAAGTGTCCGCTAACTCATCGCGACCCTGTGCCCGGATCAATTGACCCGTCAAATCCTTCTCTGACCACCTCGTCATCACCACAATGATGGCCCCGCCCGGTTGCAAACGCTGTCGAGGACCACCTGTGTACCAATCCCATGCATCATCAAAGCCACTCAGCGACATCGCCGTCTGCTCAGAGTGCGGATCGTCAATAATGATCAAATCACCACCACGTCCCGCCAAGTTTGACCCCACACCTACGCCGTAATACATACCACCACGGGCCGTGTCCCACCTACCGGACGCCTTCGAGTCAGCAGAAAGCGCCGCATCAGGGAAAATCTCCAGATAATCATCTCTCTCCAGCAGATTCTTGATCTTCCGGCCAAAGTTGACCGCAAGTTCCGTGGTGTGCGTAGCCTGAATAATCTTCATTGCAGGGTTTTTACCAATCATCCAAGCCGGAAACAGGAAACTCGCAAACTCAGACTTCGTGTGACGCGGCGGCATGTTGATGATCAACCGCTTCAACTCCCCACTGGCCACTCGCTCAAGCTTCTCGGCCATGATCTTGTGGTGCCGACCCGCAATAAACTCGGGCCACATCGTCCGGACAAAGCTCAAATAGTCTCTCTGACACGACTCAACCTGCTCAATCTGCGCCAGCCGGTATTCGAGCTTCAGAATCTTCTCTTCCGCTTCCTCTAAAGACTCAAAACTAGAACCATTACTCCGCATAAACACTAGCTCTCGGGGTTAGTAAGTACTCACTTCAATTATAAACATATATGCGATCCGGTAGCTCTCAATTTTTTGCAAAATTTTTGAAGCTCTGGGACTCCTGTACGCGTTTTTTTTGAACCGTAACACGTTTCAGGGACCTCGGCTCGGGGCTTACGGGTTTTTTCCGAAAAAATTGTTCCACGTGGAACATCGATATCGTTTTTCTGTTCTGTTGTTCGTGAGAAACATGGCATTAGTTGCCGCTTGCTTAGGCGCGGGCGCGTTTCGCGGAAAATTCGCCAAAAATCGCGGCCCACGGCCCGCTGACGCGATCGGGGACTGGGTCCCGCGGACCGCGGCCCACGGGGCGCGGGGCGTCATGACAACGGCAACGGCCCGCGGGCCGCGGCCCATGGGACCGGCGGCAGGGGGCGCGGTACGTTTCGGGCGGTGCTCGGGGCGCGGACCCCGCGCCAGTTGTTACGTGTGCAAGTTGAAGTGGTTTCGAGAATGCGTTTTCGCGATTAGTGCAAAAACGGCGAAACAGAATGGCGTAAACACTAGGCTCGCGGGGGTATGAGACGCCAGGTTTTGCTGCCGAACGGTCGCCCGGTCTGGAAGCAAAAAGTGTCGGAGACGGCAGGCAAAAAAAACCCCGCCTCGAGGGCGGGGTCCAGTGGTGGCCGCTACTGGTCAGCGGCGGGCGGGGATGCGGATCACATCTTCGGGGCCATCAAAGAACCCCCACCGCGCCAGCGTGTCCCCCGTGGGCTTCAGCCTACGGTTAACCGCTCGGTATATCAGCGGCTGTGCCTTGCGCGTTTTCTGAACCACGTACTCCCCGCCATCAATCGGTTTAAAGTCGCCCAGACGTTTAACGCAGACCCACACAATCATGTCGCCGTGTATCTGATCAATCGGTGCGATCCGGATCATGATTTGCCGCCCTTAGCGCGCTTAAACTTTACGCCCATTTCCGCCAGCAGAGTGTCATCGAATTTCGCGAATTCTTCCGCGACTTGCAGGAAGGCGGGGTAATGCTTTGCCAGTACCTTTCGGTTCTGGATATCCAGCGCGCAGACTGCAGTGTGGATTCGATCGGCGGCGGTGGCCAGTTCCCAGACGCGGGTCTTGGCAACGCCAACATGCTCTAGCTCGTTTTGAAAGTTATTCGACATAGTGTCTGTCTCCAAAATGTTTACCGCGACATTGCGGCAAGCGCAGTATGCGATAAAAGCCAGACAAAAAAACCCCCGCCTCGAGGGCGGGGTAAGTAGTGGCCGAAATTGCTTACGCGGTTTTCTGTTCCGCCGCGTCCATGTTGTCAATGGTCTGGCGTAACTGGATATTCGCTCGCTCAATTTGCTCGAAATCCAAACGTAAACCGACTAACGCGCTACCGATAATTTTGATGTATTGATCACCCTCGGGACCGCGGCCGTCCAGAAAGGCCATCACATTGTCAAAAGTAACGGAATGTGCCTCGGGCATATCAACCCCATTTAACACGGCGGCCTCGATAACTTCGGCCATATTGATATTGCTATCGTTCATTAACTCCAAGATATCTTCTGCATTGTCCGCCCTAACATAATCAGGGACTTCGTCGCACACTTCAAAAGTCGCAGTAACTTCGACCTCTTGGTCTTGGCTCAAATCAACACGTATTGACATGGTTCTATTCTCCAAAGATTCGCCGCAACATTACGGCACGGCTAGTGTCGCATACCCCGCGGTCAAAAAAAACCCCGCTCGAGGCGGGGTTAGTCGGCGGGGGTTGCTACTCCCCAAACTCACAAGCGGGGCAGTAGCCATCCCACGGTTGAACCGGCACCCCGTGCGGGCATCGGTCCGGCCAACCGGCATAGTGCTTACTCTGGCAGTCTTCGCAGACCAGTGTGCCCCCATGTATTGATGTAGACCCGCACGGCAATTCAATAGTGCGGGGGAAGGGATCAAGGGCGGGGTAATAAGTCTGCGCTACTTTGTTTTCGCACCGCATCATGAAACCCCGAGACACTTTTTCAGGTTAGCAATATCCACCAAGTCCCGACCGGTATGCGTGGGCTTTGCTAACAGTCGCGCAAGGGCGCGCTCCTGCCGCGCCCGCTTCCCTTTTTTTCTCCAAGCTTTAGCCATGGTTCTATTCTCCAAAGTCGCCGCAACATTACGGCAGCGCATACTCTCGCATATATGGCGGATAAAAAAAACCCCGCCGAGGCGGGGCTTGGTTTTAGTCGGTCCCTATCACTATGGTGGGCGGGGGCAGGCTATCAAAGTACGCATCGAGCGCAGTTTGGAAAGCTTCCCCGTACCGCTTCATCATATACCCGTAGGTAAAATGAGACGTGCCGACAATGGGGGATTGATTTTGTACGTGATCAATATAAACCCGCACCGCGTTTTCTAATTCTTCGGGGCTCGGGTTATCTTTTCGGGAGACCGTAGAAAACATCTCGTAATCGCGCATCATGACGCGGCCCCTATCAAATCGGGGTTATCCACTACAAAACCGGACCGATCGTTGCGGGCCGATCCTTTTGGGGTTAGCCCGACTATCTGACCAGTAGCAAAAGCATTGGCGATGTCATCTCGGTCCCCGTCTATCACGGGCCGCCCGCGGAACATCCGCGGAAACCCGCCCCGAAAAACTACCGCCACGGGGGCGTCCGTTTGGAAAGCCCGCCGGTTTTGGTTTCGGTATTGGGGCCGCCCGCTATAGCTGAAAATGAGCTTGTAGTTATCGGGGGTTTTTCCAAGTCTCGCCGCTTGCTTTGAATAGTCAACAAACAGAAGCTCGGGGTGCGCTTGCGGTATCCCGTACCGTTCCCACTTAACATCCGAGACAACATTAAGCCGGACCGCGCCACGCTCGCCAGTGCGCTCACAAAGCTTTGTGAAGTTAGATAACTCACGGTGCAATTGCTCGAGAAACCCCGCACGATCATTATGCAAATATGCCGCCTTACGCTGGCGCGCCTCTCGCACGTTATCGAACCGCCCGCGGCCCTCATTTACTAAGCACCAATCCATACAACCCGCCGCCTTCGCTCCCGCGCAAAGTATGTTATCCGGATAAAGCGATAACCCCGCATAGCGGAACGGGGCCGCCTTGCCGGTTTTTTTCAGTTTGGGGTTCGCGCCCCGAGTATCTAATAGTTGCATTTTTGTATTCTCCAAAGTCGCCGCCAATCGCGGCCCGCTTAGACTATCGCATACAGCAGACAAAAAAAAGCCCCGCCGGAGCGGGGCACACTTTGGAGTGTTAAATCAGTCTTCTATCTCAAAAATGTTGAAGTGGACGCCGTAGCTGTTAGGGGCATCCTGATCTTCGTCCCAGATAAAATCCTCGGTAGCGATCTGACGCGCCTGCTCAGGATTATCTGCCTCAAAATAAAAAACACTGGTTTGCACTACTTCCACGCGATAAGCGGCCACTTTAAGCCGCCATCGCCACACGTTGCCAATCGGAGCGGGGCAGATCCAACACGCGCCCGCCAAGCTTTTGCCAATCGTCCACACTGTCAGCGTCCGCGGTATGCGCTACCGCTGTAACCGCGTTTACCATAGTGGCACGGGTAACCGGCTGACCGGCATAACCTGACTGCCCGATAGTGGCCAGCAGGCCGTCCATTAAACTGGCGGTATCCTTTTTAGTAAGCGCCAGCACTTTGCCCATGGCCTCAACTGCCGACTGCGGCGAGCCCTCGACTTTGTCATCGTGCGCGGTTTTCATCTTTTCCAGCACTTCGTCAAATGACTCACGGCTGGCATACGCCGCGGTAACGTCCCGCATTTGAAGCGCCAGCGCATGATTATCCGCATCCTTTGCTTCGTCCGTCAGTAGGCCCCACGTATCAGCATCGCCTCGAGCGCCAGTGATGTGAGACTTGCGGGTACGCTTTTCGGTCTGCAATCCATTTAAGCAGGCCAGCGTCCAGTGCATTTGATACACGTTGACGCTACCGCACCCGACCTCGCTGTTACTCATGCCAATGCCAAGCGCCATGATGTCGCCCACCGCCGCGCCCTCACCCGTAATGACCGCAGACTTCAGGCGGAGGTACAGGCGCTTATCAGTCACCGTGCCGTTTACCACTTGCCACTGGGCGTCACTTTCCATTAGCTCGGGCAGGGCCGAATTCAACAGGTGCACATTGTCGAATGTCTTAAACTTATCGCTGACAAACGCTCGAGCCGTGCCCGCGTTATCAGTGTGCTGGAATGAACGAATCATTCGCACCGCCGGTTCCTTCTGCCAGATAGCATTGATCAGGCCATCAAATTCAGCGGAATAATCCTGCTGAAGGCGGCGGGCAGTCCGGACATCAATACCGGCCCGCTGGCTGATCTGATCAAACGCCACATCATTAGCGGACAGAATTTGGGTAGGTGCACCCCCTGTCTGCTCCATGATGATCTGACTGACTTTGCTACCGTCACCCGCATCACCGGTCACAAGCTGAAGCTGATTCGTCGGGGCCAGAAAGTCCTGCGATCTGGCGGCTTGATCCTGTACCTGTTGAAGCAAACGGGTCAGGGTCTGGTCTGAGTTTTCAATTGAATTTTGCATAATTGCTCTCCAAAGCAAACGCGGCAGGATTGCCGCATAGCCACTATCGCATACAGAGACGTGCAGGACAACAGTTTTTTTAAAAATTTCTATAGGCATAAAAAACCCCGCTGGGGCGGGGTTAAGAGACGTGTCTACGGGTCTGAGTCTGGCTCCGGAATTTCTTCCTCCGGATCTGTCCCACCGTCTACGCCTGTCCGATCTTTGGTTTCAAAGAACCCGTGATACGGGTCCGGCATGGGGTAACGAAAATACGGCTGTTGTTTTGGCTCTACGTCCGGCACTTTCAACCTTTTCTCGAGCCAGCCCAAAAGAAAAATCATACGAGCCGCTTGAAATCAATTGGTGGATAAGCCCCTAACTGCGACTCGCCCACTTCGGTAAAGCCCTCAATGTGATTCAGAATCTCACACAACTCCAGATCGTCCCAGATGACCTTGTGGCTAACAAAAGGCACACCATCTTCCTCCTTCAACCACGTGTCATGGGCATAGAGCCTCGCGGCTTTCTCGGTAACAAACCACCGGCACTTCTCTCCGGACTCCACAGTCCACAATGTGATCAGGCTCATGACTTATCCTCCAAACGTAAAAGCATGGATTCACAGTCTTCCAAAGATACGCTGTCGCCCACTTCATCATCATAGGCATATTCATTGCCCGTCAGATTTTTGACGTTCTTCAGCAGACACCGAAACATTTTTGTCAGCAATTCTTCGTTCGTTTTTGTCAGCAATTCTGCTCTCATGACTCGATCTCCCCATACTCAGCTTCATACTCCTCGCGAGTCCATTCGCCGCCTCCGGTCACAACATCTGTGCCATCAGGGTGAGTGTCATAGTCGCCATCGTATTCCTTACGCTTGTGGTCGTAGTCCATGATCTCAATAGCCTGCTCGAGAGAGTCAGCAGGGACGTGATAGACCTCAGAGACGGTGTAGGACTTGAAAAGCTCGTAGACCTTTGTTTCACCTGACTGCGTTTCCTTCAATTGGGTCAGGTCATCGATCGCCTGTTGAACGTCAGCAATGTAATCCTTCATAAAGGACTCTGCTTTATCGACAGACTCAGCGTGAGCTTTCAGACCGTGAACTCTTTCGTTTAAATACGGAGCAGGTGTGCCACACGTGCACGATATCCAGTGTTCGGGGCCACAATCCTTCCAGTACTGCAAGTCAGCGCAATACGCCCTTAGCGTATCGATGGCGCGGTTTATGTCTTTTGCTTTCATTGTTTTCTCCAAGTAACGGGCAACATTGCCCACCGCCACTATATGCGGGTCAGCGCATACTTGCAATACTTGTGAGGACCTCCCTGTAGGAAACAGGGAAACTGAAGTGTTTATCCGGTGTAGCTCGTAATCCCTCTAGCTTTACGTCCACTGCCCGCTCACCGCGATAAAGAAATACCTCATGGCCTGTGGCGCTGGTCAGTTTGACGGCTATCCAAACACTGCCCCTCGCGTGTTTAGTCAAGAAGGCAACTTGGTGAGGGGACATATCAACGCTCATGTTGGCTGTGGTCTTCAGTTCAATCATGTGCCAATCACCCTGATTGTCCATGATCAAGACATCCGGCACACCCAAGGTGGCTCTGGATTCTAAGCGTGTGGCTGACCAATCAGGAAAGTTGTCCCTCATCGCTTTTTTCAGAGACTGCCAGAAGCTCGCCTCCCTCTGTTTCTTGGTCTTCGGCTTCCCGTCCAGTATGTCCATCTGTTTCCTCCGCTAAACGCTCTCGAGCGCGTTTTCGATTGCCAGCATCCTCTGCCCCCGCGTCATGGGTCAAAGGGGCATAGGTCTGCTTCAGTTCGTTCAAAGCTTTCATGACCTCTTCTTTGCTCATTTGCTCAATCGTGCCGTGACGAATCTCTGTCTTGCTAACGTAGATGTCACCCTGCGCCTGACCCCTGCGGTACTCAGCCTGCACTGCCGCACTGAACGCGCCTTGCTCGAGGGCGGCATCCCGAATGATTTGCAGATCTCTCAGGTGGCGCTGGTATTCCACGCCGTACTTCTGATCAAGCTCCTGCCGGTATTCGCGAATGGCTCTGCACACATGGGGAGAAATGCGGGGGTTGGTTAGCTCAGAAGCGCGGACATGAGCAGACTTCTCAGGGTAGCCCGCATTGATGGCCGCTTCCCGCATGGTGATCTGCCCGTCCTTCGCTACAAGCTCACGTACAAACAGTTCCTGCCTGCGGGTCAAACGCTTCTCTGCCAAAGGGGGTCGGTTAGTCTGCTGGCGCTTTGCTTCCGGCAAAGCCGCCGCTTTGGTGTCCAAAACATTGGCGTATCTGTTCTTGGCCATGGGGCCTCCGTATCCGAGTAAGTTGCGATAACTTAGCTTAAAAAGCCCGATCTATATAGTATTTCTACAGAAAAACAAAAATATTTTTTTCAAAACTCAAAAGCCCTTATAGACATAGCTTGATTAAGCGCTCTCGAAATCAAAAATGTGACCAACGGGACCCTGACGGGACCTCAAGAACCCAGTATTTATGCGGCCCCCAGAGCCGCGTCCCGCCGGTCCCGCCGGTCCCGCCATTTTTCAATTTTATTTTTTATTTTTTTATTTCTCTGGGAAAACA
>MDTD01112839.1_pt1 | contig 31030 bp, 30 predicted proteins | sample 811221 | NCBI WGS metagenome assembly MDTD01 (sample SAMN05326646, study PRJNA326480) | marine metagenome | isolation source: seawater | place: Pacific Ocean: South West | collected 2011
AAACGTTAATATTGATAATTATTTAAATAGATTTGTTGAAGTTGAATATTCACAAGAAATTGAATGTATAGAATGTAATGCCTTTATAATAGATACAATTTCCTTATCTCAAGATTGTCAAGCTCCTGTAAATTGTTTTAATGATCCATGTTTAAATGATGAGCCTTGCCAATTTGACGTTCCTTATGTATGTGATTCTAACTATTGTGGTGGATGTTATGCTGATTATTATGATTTTCAAGGTAATTTATTAGATTGTCAAAATAATTCTAACTGTTATGATTTAACAGGTTTAGATTTTGGTTTTTGTGACATGTATTTAGGTGTAGGTTTTCAAAATGGAACATGTCAATATATGTCTGGATGTGGTTGGGATATAGACAATGTTGATTACAGTGGATATTTTTTTTATAGTTTAGATGAATGCAATGATTCATGCTTAAATGACCAGAATGTTTGTAACGATATATTGGAAAGTTATGAAATGCTTCATTCTGAAGATTATTCAACATGCCAATATGATCGTGATTGCACTGCTATTTGGGGCGATTGTGGTGTTGGATTAGGAGGATGTCATTACACTATTAATCCGAATTTATATCAATTTGATGAAGTTGATATTTTAGTTGAACAATGGATTAATGAAAGCTGTCAAGAAGGGATTTGTGATTGTTTACCATTACCTCAAGCAGTTTGTTCAGAAGGTTTTTGTGAATCTGCATATTGTTTTGATGAAAACCCTGCTGGCTGTTTTCAAACTGGATGTGAAGAAGGTTATGAATGTGTAGTTCTTCCTGAAGATTGTGTATCCTCTTCATGTTTTTGTGATGATAGTTTTAATATTTATGGATCATGGATTTGTACTGAAGATTGCGGAGGCGGTACATGTGTTTTGTCATCCATATTAGGAGATTTTAATGAAGATGAAATTGTTAATATTTTAGATGTTATTTTACTTGTTAATTTTATTTTAGATCCAACTTTAACGATTGATGGTGATTTAAATCAGGACGGAAATATAAATATCTTAGATATTATTTACTTAATTTCTATTATTACAGACTAATGATTTGATATCATTTTTAAGATTTTTAAATATAAATAAGTGGGTTTTATGAAAATATATTTTGCAGGAGCAATCAGAGGCGGTAGGCAAAATCAGGACCAATATTATCAAATTATTAAACATTTAGAAAATTATGGTCAAGTTTTAACAGAACACGTTGGTGATATCAATGTTAAAAAAAAAGAAATAAGTAATACCGATTCATTTATTTATCAAAGAGATATTTCTTGGATAAAAAAGTCTAATGTATTAATAGCAGATGTAACTGTTCCTTCTCTTGGGGTTGGTTATGAAATATCTTTTGCAGAAAAATTAAAAATACCCATCTTATGCTTGTTTAACACCAGTTCAAATTTAAATTTATCTGCAATGATTTCTGGAAATAATAATATAATTTCAAAAAAATATTCTAATTTTGTTCAAGTAAAAGAAATAATTGATAATTTTTTAAAAAACTGTTAAGTTTAAACGTGCAAAACGTGTAAATATTTTAATAAATTAATATTATTTTAATAAATCGGACATAAAATGGATAATACAATTCTTGATTTTCAGAATATATCTAAAAGTTATAAATCAATCAAAGCATTATCTGATATTAGTTTTTCGATACCTAAAAACTCAATTTTCGGAATTTTAGGCGCAAATGGCAGCGGAAAATCAACTTTGATGAAAATTCTTCCTGGACTAATCATGGATTGGTCTGGTAAAATTTTTTACAAGAATGAAATTGTAGAAAAAAATGATAATATATTAAGAAAAGATTTTGGATACCTTATTGAGTCTCCAACTTTCTATGAGTATCTATCAGCTAAAAAGAATTTGGAAATTCTTTCAAGAATTTCTGATGTTAAAGATAATCATATAGAATATGTTTTGGATCTCGTTGATTTAAATCATAGACGTTTTGATAAAGTGCATGAATTTTCTTATGGTATGAAACAGAGGTTAGGAATAGCTCAAGCATTACTTCACAATCCAGATATTATTATCCTTGATGAGCCAAATAATGGTCTTGATCCAAACGGTATTCATGATATGATCAAGCTTATTAAAAATCTAAAAGCAGAAGGTAAAACCATTTGTATTAGTACTCATAATCTTAAGGATGTTGAGGAAATATGTACTCACTTTACTGTTTTTAGAAAAGGTAAATGCTCACAATCAAAGTCAATGACAGCCCAGCTTAAGCAAAGTAATAAATGGCTTATTAATATGGAAAATTCAGATAGCGGTATTTCATTGCTCAAAAAAAATTTTAAAATTTTAAACCACTTTGATAATAAAATATTAATTCAATCAGACTCAGAAATAACAGTCAATCAATTAATTGAAATTTTGAAAGGTTATCCAGTAACTAAAATAAGTAAACAATCAAATTTAATAGACTATTTTTCTAATGATTAATTTATTTCATAATGAGCTTATAAAAGCTTTTTATAAGAGAAGAACTTATATTAGTTTCATTCTAATTACTTTTCTAATTCCAGTTATTGTATATGCTATTGATTATGGTGCAATATCTTTGCAAACTAAAATATATGGTCAAATGGAAGATTCTTTCATTTTTATTGGTTCAATTATTAATGGGTATCTTTCTACGTATATAATTGTAGCTATACTTATTACACATATGCCTTTTCTTTCTACTATTATACCTTCAGAAATTATTTCAGGAGAATATTCAAAAGGTACTTTTAGACTTTATTTAACACGCTCTATATCAAGAAAAAAAGTATTTATTTCTAAACTTATGGTTGTTTATTTATATACTTCAATAATGATGTTTTACTTTTTCTTTTACAGTCTTTTAGTATCATACATATTGCTTGGTGGAGGAGAACTTATAGTTTTTCACAAAGGCATTTTATTATTATCAGAAGATGATATAATATGGAGATTTTTCTTGGGCTATATATCATCTAATCTTGTAATGCTTTCTGTTTCATCATTATGCTTGCTATTTTCTTCTTTTTCTAAAAATAGTGTTACTCCTATTATTTCAACAATTAGTATAGTTTTTATTGGATCAGCAATATCTTTTATTCCAATTGATATTTTTGAAATGGTAGACCCTTATTTATTTACTGGATATATTGATATTTTTTTATTATCATTTCATTATCCTGTTCCATATGATATTTTTGGAAATTGTTTGATAGTTTGCACTGTATGGTCGACGCTTTTTGTTTTTATTGCTTATTATAATTTTAATTACAGGGACATTTTAGAATGATGAAATTCAAATTTTTACTAATATTATTTTTTTGGTTAGGATTTAGCAATTCATATAATCCTGATTATTTTATAGAAAAAACAAATAATCAGTTCAATCTTATAAATGATTACAAGGTAGATATGATTATCGAATTAGATATTCCTGCTTTTAGAATGCCTAAAAAAAAATATAAGGTTTTTTATAAAAGACCTAATAAAATAAAAGTTAAATCAAAGGGTTTTGGAATACTTCCTAAAACAGGATTGTTCACATCTCCAAACGATAACTTTGATAATTTAAAAAATATTGAACTTGCTAATTTTTTTGATGAGAATAATGTACACGATATTTTAATTATTGGCGATTTGATTGTAGATAGTCTTAAGCTAGAAATGCCGAATGAATACTCTAGGATAACATTTGATCCTACCGTTGAAGTTAAAATTGATACCTCCAAATGGGTTATTAAAAACGTTACAACCAAGCTTGATACACTAAAATTATTTCAGATAAATAATTATTATGAATATTTTGATGATTTTTACATGCCAAATAGATCAGAAGTTAAATATTTCATAAAAGATAAAAAGTTGTTTAATTGGCTTAATAAAGATGCTAGCAATATAATTGGCAAGGAAAGCTTACCAAATGTAAATGATTCAATTGTTGAGGGGAAAATAACTGTTAACTACAAAAAGTATGTAATTAATAAAGGAATAAAAGATAAAGTTTTTGATTAATACTTGTATATGTGTTAATGTGTACGTATATTAAAACGTGCAAAACGTGCACACTAATTTATAAAACGTGTAAAACGTGCAAGAAATATGAAAACATTAATATATACAACTATTTTATTTACATTTACGTTTGGTACTGCAAAAATACCAACAATGCCAAATTTGCCAATGAACTTAAATCCAGGTAAAGACATACCAAATAGTTTAATTGATTTATTATACCTAAATATTTTAACTCAGTCGTTTTATAGTAACAAAAATGATTTCAATTATGAATACAAAATTTTACTAACCCAAAGTAATTCTAGTGAAATTAACTCATTTAGTACAAAATGGTGTGAATTAGTTGATGGTCGTGATTATTCTAGCTCAGTTTTATGGCAAGAGGGTTTCAGTAATCAATTATACTATCTACTTAATAATGATTGGAATATATATAAAATACTTGATCATTTAGAAGATGGACAAGTTAATAACAAATTGTACATATTTAAACGAATAACAAAAAAATAAGGAGTCTAAATGACTGTTAAGAAAATAACTTTAATGTCAATATTTGTACTTTCTGCCAATTTCATCTTTGCTGGATGTGGTGGATGTCAAATTAATAATAAAGTTGAAAAAAATGAAAAAACCAGTGCGTTTATCAATAAAGCACCATACAGTAATTCGATGGTTGAAGGCTTTGTCATAGCATCTTGTAATAAATGTAATTTTGGTAAGATGCGTGATAAAAAATGTAGTATGGGTATAAAAATTGATAACAAAGTATACAACGTAGTAGGTCATGATGGAAATCATGATGATGCACACAATCATGATGGTATTTGCAATGCTTTAAGAGTAGCATACGTATCAGGAAAAGTAAAGAAAAACACATTTTATGCGGATAATTTTGAATTGATGAAAAGTCCTAAGTAAAATGAAATCCCTTACATTATTTAGAAATAATTTAAGGAAAAATGACAACCCAGCTCTTTTTTTCTCCTCCGTAAGTAATGAAATCATTCCCGTTTATATTTATGATGACATTAACATAAGAAAAGAGTTGGGTGGTGCATCCAAATACTGGCTTTATCACGCCCTTAAAAGCCTAGATATATCTCTCGAAAATACATTGCACTATTTCAAGGGTAATACGATAAAGATACTCGAAAGATTAGTGACAGAAAATGATATTAAAGAAATCAATTATGAAGAACCTTTTTTGGAAGATGATATTATTCTTCATAAAAAAATTGTTTTAGCAATGCAAAATAAAGGTGTTGAAGTAAAAACTTACAATTGTACTGTTTTATGGAAACCTTATGAAATTTTAAAAAATGATGGCACGCCTTACAAAGTTTTCTCGCCGTATTACAGAAAAGGGTGCTTAAAATTAAAAAAACCAAATAAACCATTAGGTCAGCCAAACAATTTAAACTGTACAAAAATAGAACAAACTTCTATTGATGATTTAAATCTATTAGACAAAACACCATGGCACAAAAAGTTTGAAAACGAGTGGGATATATCTGAAAATGCAGCTTTAAAAATTTTCAATGAATTTATAGAAAATTCAATTTATGAATATAAAATTGGTAGAGATTTTCCAGCAATCAATAAAAATTCTAGACTATCACCCTACATAAGATTTGGCTTAATATCTGTTAATAAAATTTGGTATATGCTTGAAAATTTAAATTTTGACAAGAATGTGGAGCACTATAAATCTGAAATAGGATGGAGAGAATTTTCTTATTATTTATTATATCACTTCCCATTTATGGCTAAAGATAATCTTCAGAAAAAATTTGATAATTTCAATTGGGACAATAACAAACAAAATTTTGATGCTTGGAAAAAAGGAGAAACTGGTTTTCCAATTGTTGATGCAGGTATGAAAGAATTATGGCAAACAGGTTACATGCACAATAGAATTAGAATGGTTGTTGCTTCATTTCTTGTTAAAAACCTATTAATTGATTGGAGACTTGGTGAAGCATGGTTTTGGGATTGTCTTTTTGATGCTGATTATGCATCAAATATAGCAGGTTGGCAATGGACTGCAGGAACAGGAGCAGACGCTGCACCCTATTTTAGAATATTCAATCCAATTTTACAAGGTCAAAAATTTGATTCAGAAGGTAAATACACTACAAAGTACATACCAGAGCTTTCAAATATACCATTAAAAAATTTACAAGAACCAACAGAATTTTCAGATAAATTAAATTATCCGAAACCAATAATAAATTACAAGTTATCAAGAGATAGATCGCTTAAAAAATATGAAGAAATTAAATAAAATATTCAGAAATATATCTTTATTAATTTTTATTTTAATTTTAAATAGTTGTGCGCCTTATTTAGGAAGTAAGAACTCACCTAATTTTAATCCAAACCTACAATCTGATATACTTGGTAATGAAGTTTTGCCATTTGAGGATGGTATGAGATCTAATAACAATAATAATGAATATGAATGGTGGTATTTTGATACCAATCTCTCTGACGGTAGTGTTGTTGTTGCATATTTTTGGAAAATTAAGAATATTAAGGATTTTTATTACATTGGTGTTAACTACAATAAGCCTGATGGAACCGAATACAAGAAAATTAAGTTCTTTAAGAGTAAAGATGTATCTTTTTCAACTGACAGTTGTGATGTTCAATATGGAGATAATAAGTTCATTGGTAATTTGAAAAATTATAGTATAAAGATAAATCCTGATGATTTTGATGGGTTTGGATTTGATATCAAGTTGTCATCAACTATTCCACCGTATAGGCCCCAGGATGGTATTATAAGCGCAGGCGATGATTTTTTTGCGTGGTTAGCAGCTGTTCCAAACGGTAAAGTAAGTGGAAGTTTATCATATCAAGGTAAAAATCAAGAAATTGAAGGTCACGGATATCATGATCATAATTGGGGCAATGTTCCATTACAAAGATTATTCGATGATTGGTTATGGTTTAGAGGCAGTGCTGGTGGGTACACTGTCATTGGCTATGAATTAAACACATCATCTAATCGTGGAGGGTATTCAATTCCAGGTATTTTCATTGGGGACAGCACTGGAATAATTTACGAGAATTATGGTCAGAATGGAATATTTACCGCAAAAGAAAATTTGATCACCAATTTATATAAAAAGAATGACGAAAGTCTATTTTCTAAACTAAAAATTTTAACTAAGGATGATTACAATATTGAAATAGAGGGAACAGATGTTATCGAAAATCTGCATCTATTCGATGTTGTAAAAATCCCTTTTTTAAAGAAAGTGATGAATATTAGAAATATAGATCCTTATTATACTAGGTACAAAAGTAAAGTTTACTTAAAATTACCAAATGATTCTATTATTACTGGTGATGGTGTTCTTGAAATAATGGATTTGAAATAAGCACAAATCATTACTTTATATATTTTTAGTGTTTTAGTTATTTTTCGAAACTACAAACACACTATAAAACTACCGTTTTTGATACTTCCCTAAAATTAACTAAATTTAAAGTGAGAGAATACGTATTTTTTACAATACTTGTCTTTTTTTTGATTCAAGTTTTAACAAGTCTTAGACAATTAATTATATTATGAGCAATTACAAAAATTATTTAGAAGAAATTAAAAATAGAAAAGTACAAGGTCTTAATCCAAAACCCATTGATGATGGTATATTGCTTGATGAAATAATAAGCCAAATCAAAGATTTTAATCATCCATTTAGGAAAGAATCTCTTAATTTTTTTATTTATAATGTAATTCCTGGAACTACTAGCGCTGCAAAAGTAAAAGCAAATTTTTTAAAAGATATTATAAAAGGCAATTTTAAAATAGATGAGATTTCACAAAATTTTGCATTTGAGTTACTTTCACATATGAAAGGAGGTCCATCAGTTGAAGTTTTAATTGATTTAGCTTTAGATACAAATGTGAAAAACGCTGAAAACGCATCAAAAATTCTGAAAACTCAAGTATTTTTATATGATGCAGATATGAGTCGATTAGAGAATGCATATAAAAAAGGTAATCTTATTGCAAAAGATATATTAATAAGTTATTCCAAAGCAGAGTTTTTTACTAAACTGCCTGAAATTGAAGAAGAAATTTTGGTTGTTACATATATAGCTGGTATTGGTGATATTTCTACAGATTTTCTTTCACCGGGAAGTGATGCACATTCAAGATCAGATAGAGAATTACATGGTAAATCAATGTTTGAACATAATGTAGATAAACAGAAAGAACTTTTAAAACTTCAAGAACAGCATCCAGATAAAATTGTAATGCTTGTTGCTGAAAAAGGCACCATGGGTGTTGGATCTTCAAGAATGTCAGGTGTAAATAATGTAGCTCTTTGGGTTGGAAAAGAAGCTAGTAAATATGTACCATTTGTAAATATTGCTCCGGTTGTAGCAGGAACAAATGGTATTTCACCCATTTTTTTAACCACTGTAAGTGTTACTGGAGGTATTGGACTAGATCTTAAAAATTGGATTAAGAAAAAAGATAATGATGGAAATGTGATATTAGATTCTAATGGAGACCCTATACTAGAACAAGTTTTTTCTGTTGATACTGGAACAATACTGAAAATAAATACTAAACAAAAAAAATTATATAAAGATGATATAGAATTATGTGATATATCAGACGCATTTACTCCTCAGAAAGTTGAGTTCATGAGAGCCGGTGGTTCCTACGCAGTAGTGTTTGGAAAAAAATTACAATCATTTGCGTCAAAAGTTTTAGATATTGAAATGGAAAATGTTTTTGCTCCCTCAAAAGAAATATCATATAATAAACAGGGATTGACTGCAGTTGAGAAAATCTTCAATAAAAATGTTGTTGGATCAACTCCTGGAAAAATTCTACATGCTGGCTCAGATGTAAGAGTTAATGTAAACATTGTTGGTTCTCAAGATACGACAGGTTTAATGACTTCCCAAGAATTAGAATCTATGGCTGCAACAACCATTTCTCCAATAGTTGATGGTGCATATCAATCAGGTTGTCACACTGCCTCTGTATGGGATACAAAATCAAAAGAAAATATTCCTAGATTGATGAAATTTATGAATGATTTTGGATTAATAACTGGAAGAGATCCAAAAAATAAATATCATGCAATGACTGATGTTATTCATAAAGTTTTAAATGATTTAACAGTTGATGATTGGTCAATTATAATTGGTGGTGATTCTCATACAAGAATGTCAAAAGGGGTTGCATTTGGTGCTGATTCAGGTACAGTTGCTTTGGCTCTTGCTACTGGTGAAGTTTCAATGCCTATACCAGAATCTGTAAAGGTAACATTCAAAGGTAAAATGGCGTTAAATTTAGATTTTAGGGATGTAGTTCATGCGACTCAATCTCAAATGCTAACTAAATTCAATGGAGAAAATATTTTTCAAGGACGTATAATTGAAGTTCATATAGGAACACTTCTTGCAGATCAAGCATTTACTTTTACGGATTGGACTGCAGAGATGAAAGCTAAAGCGTCTATTTGTATATCTGAAAGTAAAACATTGATTGAATCATTAAAAATTGCAAAAAATAGAATTAAGATAATGATAGATAAGGGAATGGATAATGAATCTCAAGTTCTTCAGGGGCTTATAAATAAAGCGGACAAAAGAATAAATGAGATTAATAGTGGTGAGAAACCTCCATTAGCACCAGATTCAAATGCAAAGTATTTTGCTGAATTTGAAGTAGATTTAGATAAAATTTATCAACCAATGATTGCAGATCCAGATGTTCATAATGAAGATGTTTCTAAAAGATATACTCACGATACAATTAGATCTTTATCTTATTATAACGGTGACAAAAAAGTAGACCTTGGATTTGTAGGCTCTTGCATGGTACACAAAGGCGACTTAAAAATTCTTGCCCAAATGTTAAGAAATCTTGAAAAAATAAATGGTGAAGTAATATTTAAGGCTCCTCTAATTGTAGCAGCTCCCACATATAACATTATTGATGAACTAAAAGATGAAGGTGACTGGGACGTTTTGCAAAAATATTCTGGTTTTGAATTTAATGATAAAGAACCTAAAAATATTGCTCGAACTGAATATAAAAATATGATGTATCTCGAGAGACCTGGTTGTAATTTATGTATGGGAAATCAAGAAAAAGCTGAAAAAGGAGATACTGTATTAGCTACATCTACTCGTCTTTTCCAAGGAAGAGTTGTAGCAGATTCGGATAGAAAAAAAGGAGAATCATTACTTGCTTCTACCCCTGTGGTTGTTTTATCTGCAATTCTCGGAAGAACTCCATCAATTAAAGAGTATAGTCAAGCTGTTAAAGGTATTAATTTAACAATGTTTAGTCCCACTAAAAATAATTTATACGCTTAGAGAATAAAATTATTTAAGATAAAACTACTAATAAAAAAAACCCTTACTGTTGTAAGGGTTTTTTTATTTCAGAGCGGGATGGACGGGACTTGAACCCGCAACTTCCTGCGTGACAGGCAGGTGCTCTAACCAATTGAACTACCACCCCAAATTAATTTTTTGGTTTATATAAAATAGAAACAGGTATAATTATGCAGTAACCAACAAATAATAAGACTGGACCTATTTTAGTGCTTTCTAAACTATTTACATTATTATTTGAAATAATCAAGTAACCAATAGAGATACAAAGCAAACCAATGACAAAAAGCATATAATTTATTTTTTTAAATGGCGATTCCATTACTAAATATAAACCAACTTATTGAGCGTGAAAAGTTAAAATATTAATAATAATTAATACAAGTATTATTATTAATTATGTGTAATTAAATTATATATATAAATGCTCATGAAAAAAAATAACGTAATATATCATTTAATTTTTTTAACAATTTTTATACTATCTTTATCATTGTTTATAAGTTATTTCTCTTTATTAAATCAAACTTTAAATTATAATGATTGTGAATTTGTGATAAATAAAAAAGATAATGCATTAACAATTGGAAAAAGACTTGAAAATAAAGGTATTATAAACAGTTATTTTTCTTTTATTTTAGTATCAAAGCTGATGCAAGCTGAAAAAAAACTAAAACCAGGATCGTACGATTTGAAAGATATTAAAAATATTAAAAATTTAGTAGAAAGATTAACTATTGCCAATAGAGATTTTATTAAAATAATTATCCCTGAAGGATGGACAATAGAACAAATTGCCGAAAGGATTTCTAGTAAAACAAGTATTGATAAAGATAAATTCGTCAAATTATGTTATGATGAAAATATAATTAAGAAATTTGAATTTATTAATTCTAATAGTTTAGAAGGATATTTATTTCCTGAAACTTATTTTCTATCATACAACCAAAATGAATTTGATATAATTGTGATGATGATAAATCAATTTAAAAAAATGTTTAATACTTTTGATTTTAATGAAACAAAATTCACATTACATGAAATTATTACTTTAGCCTCAATAATTCAAGGTGAGGGAAAAGTTGTTGAAGAAATGCCTATGATTGCATCAGTTTTTATTAACAGAATTAGAAAAAATATGTCTTTAGATGCTAATGCTACAATTCAGTATATTATTCCTGGAAAAAACAGAAGATTATTTAATAAAGATCTTGAAATCAAAAACCCTTACAACACATATAGGAATAAAGGTTTGCCTCCAGGTCCAATTAACAATCCAGGTATTTCAGCAATAAAGGCTGCTTTGATGCCATCCAAAACAAATTACATTTATTTTGTAAGAGGTCTAGATAGTATTGGTAAGCATGTTTTTTCTACAAATATTAAAGACCATGAAATTGCTAAGAGAAAATATTTAAAGAGTTTAGGTAAATGATAGAAGATAATTTATATAATGGTGAATTATTAGAAAACGTGTTAAATGATAAACAGTTAAATGCTGTAAAAAGTGTAGGTTCACCAAATCTTATATTTGCTGGAGCTGGAAGTGGTAAAACTCGAGTATTAACTCATAAAATCGCATATCTTATAAAGGAAGTAGGTATACCCCCTCAAAATATTTTAGCTGTTACTTTTACAAACAAAGCAGCTCAGGAAATGAAATCAAGGGTCCAAGAATTATTAAATTTTGATATTTCATCTATATCAATAGGAACTTTTCATTCAATATCAGCTCAGATACTTAGAAAAGAGATACATCACTTAGGATATTCAAATAATTTTATCATTTATGATCAACCTGATAGCATTGTTGTTATTAAGGATAGCATTAAAGATTTAGGTTTAGATGTAAAACAATTTGAACCTAAGACTTTCAAAAATCACATAAGTAATTTAAAAAATCAACTTATAAATCCTTCTGATGCAGAATCAATGGCTGATGATTTTTTATCCAAAAAGGTTGCTCAAGTATATAAAATATATCAAAATCAATTACAAAATAATTCTGCTTTAGATTTTGATGATTTATTGTTAAAACCTTTAGATTTATTCAAAAAAAATAATAATATTTTAGAAAAATATCAAAATAGATATCACTATGTTTTAGTTGATGAGTATCAAGATACCAATAAGCCACAATTTAAATTAATTCATTCGCTATCGATAAATCACAGAGAGATTTGTGTTGTTGGAGATGATGACCAATCAATATATGGTTGGAGAGGTGCAGATATTTCTAATATACTCAATTTTTCAGAAGCTTTTGGAGAATCAAAAATTTTTAAATTAGAACAGAATTATAGATCAACTCAAAATATTTTGGATGCAGCATATCATGTAATATCTAAAAATCATAATAGAGCTGATAAGCGGATTTGGACTGATAATAAAAATGGAGACCCAATTTACATAGTTGAGAATTCTAGTGATTATAATGAAGCTGATAAAATAATTGATTTAATGACTAAAAATACATCCAATGGAGAATATGATTTAAGTGATATTGTGATATTATATAGAACAAACGCTCAAAGTAGAATTATTGAAGATAAATTAAGGAGGCAGAGTATTCCATACCATATAATTGGAGGGGTTAAATTTTATGAAAGAAAAGAAATTAAAGATGTATTAGCTTTTTTAAGAGTTATTGCAAATCAATCAGATAACGTTAGTTTGCTAAGAATTATTAATTTCCCTGCTAGGGGTTTGGGTAAGACCTCAATTGAAAAGATCATTCAGTTTTCTAAACAAAATAATTTATCTTTTTTCGAATCATTAAATCAAATTGATAAAATAAAAATTGGTCTTTCTCAAAAAAATACCATAAAAGCATTTTATAAAAATATTAAAAATTTGTCAAATAAAATTGATTCTTTAAGCATCTATGAGTTGACAAATGAAATAATTGAATTATTTCAAATTAAAAATCATTACGATAAACAGAATACAAGTGAATCCAATGAAAGATGGCTAAATATTCAGGAATTAATTAATGGAATAATTGATTACATTTCTGAAAACGAAAAAAATACAATTATTGATTTTTTAGAAGAGGTATCACTATTAACTGATATTGATAAATGGAACGATGAAATCAAGCAAGTTACATTAATGACAATACATAGTTCTAAAGGTTTGGAATTTCCAATTGTTTTTATAGCAGGATTAGAAGAAGGTTTGTTTCCGATTTCTCAATATTTAGATCAAAATGATGAATTAGAAGAAGAAAGAAGACTTTTTTATGTGGGCGCAACAAGAGCTATGGAAAAGCTTTACCTATCGTATTCAAAATTTAGAAGAAGATATGGAGCAGAAATAACTCCAATGATAACTTCAAGATTTATCAAAGAATTACCAGAAAAAAATATTAAATTTTTACAGAAAGATTTTAGAAATGACAATAGCTTTAATTCAATAGATAATAAAGTTAAAAAAGAAGGAAATTTTAAAAATGGTTTAATTGTTCAACATTCTCTATTTGGAAAGGGAAAAATAATTAATGTTGATGGATTGGGTATTAACGCTAAGTTAACTGTAATTTTTCATGGTAACGTGCAAAAAAAATTAATAGCTAAATACGCAAATTTAAAGATTTTAGACAATAACTAAGGGATAAATGAATGAGAAAAAAAGACGAATACAGAAAAAAGTTTGAAAAAGCACTTCATAAAGAAAGTCTTAAACTTACATCACAGAGGTCAGCTATTTTTGATGAAGTTATTTATGGAGATAAACATAGAGAATGTGAAGAGATATGCGCTTCATTGAAAGATAAAGATTATAATGTTTCAAGAGCTACTGTATACAGAACACTTGACATACTTATTAAATATGATTTCATTCGAAAAATGGATATTGGTGATGGAAGTCTAAGATATGAAACTAAAATTGGACATCCGCATCACGATCATATGATATGTGTTGAAACTGGTGAAATTACAGAATTTGTAAGCGAAGAAATTGAATCTATTCAAGAGAAAATTGCTAAAAAATATGGATATAAAATTATTAAAGCAAACCATCAATTATTTGTTAAGCCTTTAAAATAATGATTAAAATTAAAAATATTGAAGATTATAAAATTGGACAGAATATTTATAGTTTTGTTTTATGTGCTCTAAAAGAAAAAAAAATATCAAAAAATGGTGATGCATATATCGATGTATTATTTAGAGATAAATCAGGAAAAATTAGTGGTAAAATATGGAATTTTGTTGATTTTTATGAAACAGCTTTTAATGAAGGTGAGATAGTTGCAATTAAAGGAGAAATAAAAAGATTTCGTGGTAACTTATTTGTAAATGTCAACAATATATCTAATCTATCAAATGAAAGATATGATAAATACGGATTTAAATCAGAGTTAATTTATCCATCAATAGATTTTTCTGTAAACAAAATTTTTAAAAACCTACAAAAAATAATTTCAAATTTAGATAATCCTTATAAAAAATTAGTTAAATTAATTTTTAACAGATATGAGTCGCAAATCAAGTTGTTTCCTGATGATATTTTTGATTATAATTTTAACAAAAAGGGCGGTTTAATTTTAAAAATTTACAATGCCATAAACATTGCGTTAAAAATTACTAATAATAGAAAAGTAAGTCAATCACTAATATTTACTGGAGTTTTGTTAAAGTACATTGGAAGAGTAAAGCAGTATGAATATGATATTATTTTTAGAGAAAAAAATATTGGAAAAACTGAAAATTGTTTAATTTTATCTAGAGATATAATTAAAAATATTTCAAAAGAATTAAATTTAGATAAAAATACATTCAATGAAATTATTGATATTATATTATATGAGTCAGGTATTAATTCTAATTCAAATCATTTAGGAGCTTTAGTATATCATATATTTGAAATTGATAAATCAATTTCTTTTATTGAGAGCAAAGTACAGAAATGATATTCTTCATACTGTTCAACATAAGTATCATTTTATCTAATAATTATTTTGATACATATCAAAATTTTGATGAAATTTCATCAAATCCAATAATATCATATGATCATATAAATAACTCTAGTTTTTATATAAGTACGTCAAATCCATATAAATTTAATGATGAAAATATTTTTGATATAAGTATAAATACTTCAACATATATTCCAATAGGCACTTTTAATATTAGCAAATTTAAAGTAAAGCTTAAATCTGATTCTACATTTAACAATTCATTTAATCACTCGAGAGGTGATTATGGTTATTATGATAACACCGTATCTATAAAAAAAAATCTTGAAGATATCTCAAGTATAATTTTACTTCATTCAAGATCTCAACCTAGATATTTTTTACAATCATCGAAAGGTATTACACTACAGAACTATTTAATAAACATTTCAAAAAAGAATGATAAAAATATAATAAATAAAATTAGTACAACTTTTTTGTACCATAAAGAGGATTTAGTGTTTTCCAAAAGTAGCAGTGAGTTTATTAGTAGATTTTCTGATTCGTATCATTTAGGCCTATCTTTTGGTATAGACTTAAATAAATTCAAACTAAATGCTAATTTTTGCAATCAATTTACTAACGGTAATCATTTTAATGGTGAGTTATTAGATGAATCAAATAGTTGGATTAATATTTTAAGTTCCTATAATATTAATAAAAAAAATACAATATCATTTAAGACAATATTTAAACAAACAATACATGATAAATTAACTGAAAATTCAGATAATAATTATTTAGATATATTTTTTTTTAATAAATATATAAATGGTAATTTACTAATTGAAGTTGGAATTCAAAGTTCAAATTTCAACAATACGATTAAACATAAACCTTATATAAATATAGATATTAAAAATTTATTTAAATGTATTACATTAAGTTACATTGATTTTTATGATAATAAATTTGGCTACAATCAAATAACCGATTTAAACTCTATAAGTCATATTCAAAAAGGTGTTATAGATTATAAAAAAGATAACATATCAATTATTTTGAATCCTTTTAATCTTAAATATGACAATAGTGAATACAACTTATCTGGATTACTGTTCAAAACTAAATTAGTTAGTAATAATTTTAAATTTAATGTAATTGGTGGTTTTTATGATAATGACAATAAACAGAAATCATCTATTAATTCTTATTTAAATTACGAATCAACATATGCATTACCTTTAAAAAATGTTAGATATATGCCTTTCGTATCTTTTGGCGGAAACATTTTAAAAGCTAATGATGAACAAATTGATATGTATTTTAACTTTTTAGATCCATCTTTTTCTTATAAAACTATTAATAATTCGTTTATAAAATTTGGTTTTATATTAGAAAGATTTAAAATTTCATTTACTTATGATAATTGCTTTAATAAACAAAATTTTAGTTTCTTTTATAACAATGATTATTCATTAGGTAAATTTTACAGTTTAGAGGTTGATTGGAATTTTTTAGATTAAATTTTTATTTATAATATCTGAAAATTTTATCTAAATTAAGAATGTATTTTGGTATATAATTATAGTATAGGAGTATTGAAATGAGCGAAAAAACCCTTGAAATAACAGCTGAAAATTTCGAAGAAATAGTTATTAAATCAGATTTGCCAGTATTGGTTGATTTTTGGGCTGAATGGTGTGGTCCATGTAAAATGTTATCGCCAACTATTGATAAAATTGCTGCAAATTTCGATGGTAAAGTTACGGTAGGTAAAGTTAATGTTGATCACCACCCTTCATTGGCTGCTGATTTTAAGGTAAGAGGTATTCCAAATATTTTAATTTTTAAAGCTGGCGAAGTTAAAGAGCAGCTTGTTGGAAATGTGCCAGAAGATAAGATAACTGAAGAACTTAATAAAATTATTTAAAAATATGATACATGATGTAATAATTGTAGGCTCAGGTCCTGCAGGTTTGACCGCAGCCGTTTACGCCGCACGAGCAAATTTAAAACCGCTAGTTTTTGAAGGGTCTCAACCTGGAGGCCAATTAACAATAACAACAGACGTTGAAAATTATCCAGGTTTTCCCGAAGGAATAATGGGCCCTGAATTGATGGATTTATTCAGAAAGCAAGCTCAAAGATTTGGTGCTGAAACATTTTTTAAAAATGTAGATGAAATTAATTTAAAATCTTCACCCTTTGAATTTAAAGTTGGAGATGAAATTTTTAAATCTAAAACTGTTATTATTGCAACAGGAGCTTCAGCAAAATTACTTGGCCTTGAATCAGAGTCAAAATTGATGGGTCACGGTGTTTCAGCTTGCGCTACATGTGATGGCTTTTTCTTTAAAGATAAAGAAGTTGTAGTAGTTGGTGGAGGAGATTCTGCTATGGAAGAAGCAACTTTTTTAACCAAATTTGCTAGTAAAGTTACTATTGTTCATAGAAAAGATGAATTTAGGGCTTCAAAAATTATGCAAAAACGTGTTTTTGATAATCCTAAAATCGAAGTTTTATGGAATCATCAAGTGATAGATATGATTGGTGAACCTGAATCTGGTGGTTTAGAAAAAGCGATATTAAAAAGTAATGATAATCAGACTATGGAATTTAAATGTGACGGTCTTTTCCTAGCAATTGGTCACAAGCCAAATTCATATTTTTTAAATGATCAGATAGAGACAGACGAAACCGGTTACGTTATAACGAAACCAGATTCAACAGCGACTTCAATTAAAGGAGTTTTTGCTTGCGGCGACATTCAAGATACTGTCTATAGACAAGCCATTACAGCTGCAGGTTCTGGATGTATGTCAGCTATAGAAGCTGAACGATTCTTGGAAACTCTACATTAAAAAGTTCCTTAGTTTTATTGAATAATTTTTTTGGATTTTGATGAAACTTTTAATAATTAGTGCTGGACCTGGTCTTAAGCAAATTCGAGAAACTCATGGTCATGCTGTAGATTGGATTACATCTTTAGTTAGATCTCCAAATGTAAATATTAATGTAAATAATATTTATGATGGAGAAGACTTTAATTCTTCTGATTATGACGCTTGGATAATAACTGGCAGTGCTTTTTCGGTACTTGACAATTCAAAATGGATCAATCTATTAAAAAATAAAATAATTGAAGGTTATAAAAAAAATATACCCATAATGGGAATTTGTTTTGGCCATCAAATAATATGTGAAGCACTTGGAGGAAAAGTTAATAGAAATCATCTTGGCTGGGAACTAGGTTCTTATAAAATAAAATTTAATTCTTCAGTCAATTCATTTGATATATTTAAAAATATCGATTTTAATGATTTCTTTTATTTTTCTCATGAAGACATTGTGACTCAATTACCTGAAAAAGCTGTAAAGATTGCATCAAATAAAATGGGACTACAAGCATTTGTTATTGACAACAGGATTTTTGGGGTACAATTTCACCCTGAATTCAATAAAGAAATAATGGAAATGTATATTAAAATTAGGTATGAAAAAGGCATTATAAATAATTTAGTTAAAGTTAATAAATCAAAGACTTCGCATAAAATAATTGCTAATTTCATAAAATTTTGTGAGGAGAGAAAATAATGCAAAAACCGATATACTCAATTAAAAATTTAACATTAGATGATAATAAAAATACTATAATTAAAATAAAAAAATTCGATCTCCACAGAGGTGCAATGTATTTATTCAATGGTCATGTAGGTTCAGGAAAAACAACTTTATTAAATTTGTTTTGTAAAGAACAAAAGGTTCCATCAAATATGTTATTTTATGAAGGAAAAGATTTAAATGATATATCAGTTTCAGAATATCAAAAAGAGATAACTTTCATAAAAGAAATAAATAAAATTCCATGGTTTGCAGGAACATGTGAAAAATTCCTCAAAAATAAAATCAAACAAAATAGTAATAATACAAAAATTGATTCAATTTTCAATAAAATTTGTAATTCAATGAAAATTTCAAATACTGTAATAAACAAGAATGTTTCTGAATTAACAGCAGGTGAGTTTAGATGGTTATTGCTTGCAGGAAGTATTGCTATAGATAATAAAGTGTTATTTATTGATTATATTGATATGTACTTAGATTATAATAAAAGAATGATATTAAATCGTTTATTAAAAAGAAAAACTAGTTATGACGGAGTTACTGTAATAGCTACAACTTATAATCCAGAAGGATTCAAAATGTCCACATCAGTTCATATAAAACTTGATAAAGGAAGAATTACTCAGCTCAGATCAACACCTAATAAATCAAAGTAAAAAAAATATATTTTTATATTATCAATATTTCAACTATATTAAACCGACTAGTCGGTTTAATATTATGAATAAAAGTCATAAATCAGATAGAAAAAATCAGATACTTGAAGCTGCTTTTAAAGTTTTTGTTGACAAAGGTTATTCCAAAACTACAATGGATGATATTGTAAAGGTTTCAGGACTAAGTAAAGGTGCTCTCTATCATTATTATAAAAGTAAAAAAGAGCTGTTTCTTAGTTTAATAGATCATTGGGAAATTTATACTTTCAATAACTTTTATGACAAAGAATCTAAAGATAAAAAAGCAAGTGACATTCTAAGAAGTTTTGGAAAAAATGTTTTAGAAACTTTAAAAGATAAAAAGTATGTATACATTGCTGAAATAGAATTTTCATCTTTATCAAATTATGACAATGAAATTAAAGACAGGTCATATCAGCTTTATAACAAACTTCTTATTTTGTTTGAAAAAGTTGTTAGAAAAGGTATAAAAGAAGGAGAATTTAGGGAATTAGATATCAGGAAAACCGCAATGCTCATACTTGCTGTCTTTCAAGGTGTTAACTTATTTGCTGTTTTTGATGAAAATTCAGTTACAGCTGATGATTATATTTATAGTTCACTAGATTTAATTATAAAATCAATATCGAACTAGGAGATATTAATGGATTTAAAAAATAAATTGTATTCAGAAAAAGATTTAATAGGTAAAGGTGGTAAATTTTTAGTCTTAACAGCTGATGAATCATCAGTATTTTGTAGAGAAAAATTTTCTGAAGAGCAAAACATGATTGCAAACTCTGCTTTAGATTACGCTAGAGAGCAGTTGAGGCCTATAAGCGATAAGCTCAATAATGTTCTTGATGAAGAACAAACGAGAAAAATTTTTAGAGAAGTTGGTGAACTTGGTTTTCTAGGTGTAGATGTTCCTGAAAAATATGGTGGATTACAATTAGATAAAACAACAGCATCCATAATTGTTGATCGCTTATCAAACGGCGAAAGTGCTTCAATAATGGTATCTATATCTGCGCATACTGGCATAGCAATGCTACCTATTGTTTGGTATGGCAATGATGCACAAAAAGAGAAATATCTTCCAAAGCTCTCATCTGGAGAATATATTGGATGTTTTGCATTGACTGAACCTGGAGCAGGATCAGATGTTCTTGCCGCTACAACAAAAGCAGAATTAAGTGAAGATAAAAAAAATTATATTTTAAATGGTCAAAAAATTTATATAACGAATGGTTCTTGGGCTGACGTAATAATAGTTTTTGCTAAAGTTGACGAAAAATATACTGCATTCATAGTAGAAAAAGATTTTGAAGGTTACGTAGTTGGCAGTGAAGAAAAAAAATTAGGTATAAAAGGTTCATCTACTGCAACATTATTTTTTGAAAATTGTAAAGTTCCAGTTGAAAACGTTCTTGGAGAAGTTGGTCAAGGTGCACCAATAGCATTTAATGTGCTTTATCCTGGAAGATACAAATTAGGTGTTACAACTTGCGCTGGATCGAAATACATACTTGACGGCGCATTAAAATTTGCTTTTGAGAGAGAACAGTTTTCGCGTTCAATAACAAATTTTGATATGATAAAGAATAAATTTGCTAATATGGTGGTTAAGTCTTGGGAGTCAGATTCTATTAATTATATGACTACTGGAGCTATTGATGAAGCTGTAGATAAAATAGATAGAAATGCTGATAATTACTATGAGGGTGTTCAAAAAATTATTGAAGATCACTCAATTGAATCTTCTATTGCGAAGGTTTTAGGTTCGGAAACTCTGGCTTATACTGTAGATGAAGCAGTCCAAGTAATGGGTGGTGCTGGTTTTATTGAAGATTACCCAATAGCAGGAGCTTACAGAGATGAACGTATAAACAGAATATTTGAAGGTACAAATGAAATTAATAGAATGATTATTGGGGGTTATATATTGAAAAAATCAATATTAGAGGAAATTCCGATAAGATTAATAATTGATGAAAGAATTAATAATTGGATACCTTCTCATATAGATGATAGTAATATGAAAGTCGTAGAGTTTTGCAGGTCATTATTACTAAATATTACAAACCATTTAATTTTAGAATATGGACAAGATTTAAAAAATAATCAATGGATATTAGAACCTTTCGCTGATTTAGCAATATCTTTTTCAATTGTGGATACCGTTTATAAGAGATATTTAAGTCTTAATGATGATCAGAAACAGCTTTGTTATGAAGTTTTTCAATTGAGTCTAACTAACCATTTAAACGAAATGATAAGAAATTCAAACCTTATACTTGAGCATAATCCTAATGAAACTATTGAAAATAAAATGAATGAGAATTTTAAAAATATAAATTTTAAACCAAGCAGAATTGATCTGAAGAGAAAAATTGTAAAAAAATTATATACTCATAAAAAATATTTTCTTGATTAAAGGAGAAAAAATGAAAGAAAGATATACAGTTCTTGTTGATGGAGTAAGAAGCCCTATAGGCATCAAGAATGGAAAAATGATAGGATTACGTTCAGATGATTTAACATCAGACATAATTAAAGTATTACTTGAAAGAAACCCTTCTATAAGTAAACAAAATATAGAAGATATAGTATTGGGATGTGCATTTCCTGAGGGCCCCCAAGGTATGCTTATGGCTAAGGGTGTAGCAATATTATCCGGCTTACCAGAAACAACAACTGGTAAGGTTGTCAATAGATTTTGTGGTTCTTCAATGGATGCATTACATCAGTTAAGTCAAGCTATAGAATCAAATGATATTGATTGTGGAATTGCATGCGGCGCTGAAGACATGTTTGGAGTTCCTATGGGAGGTTTTAGTCCAAGTTTTCATCCTGAATTATATGAGAAAGAGTTTTATATGGGTATGGGTGAGACGGCAGAAAATTTATCTAAAGAACTAAACATTACTAGAGAAGATCAAGAAGAATTCTCAATTAACTCTCATAAAAAAGCACTAAAAGCATCCTCAGAAGGTCACTTTAATAACGAAATAGTACCTATTAATTTTAACGATATTAAAATTGACAAAGATGAAGGACCTAGAGAACCAAATCTTGATAAAATAAAATCTTTAGATCCAGCTTTTGATTCAGATGGAACGATAACAGCAGCTACTTCTAGTCCAGTCTCAATAGGATCTTCAGCTTTACTTGTAGCAAGTAACAATTTAATTGAAGAAATTGGAATAAAACCAGAATTTAAAATTGTATCTAGATCCATAGCAGGAGTAGATTGGACTAAAATGGGAATGGGACCATTGCCCGCTACAGAGAAAGCATTAAAAAAAGCTAATTTGAAAATGGAAGATATTGACGTTATTGAGCTCAATGAAGCTTTTGCAGCACAATCTCTGTATGTAATTAGAAAAGGTGGATGGGATATTAATAAGATAAATATTAATGGAGGTGCAATTTCTTTAGGTCATCCTTTGGGATGTTCCGGCTCAAGAATAATTGTAACACTCATGAATGTTATGAGGCAACAAGATGCTCATTATGGTTTAGCAACAATGTGTATTGGTACTGGGCAAGGTATAGCAACAATTATTGAACGTATCAAATGAAAAATATTTGAGATTTACAGGAGAAAAATAAATGATTAACATAAAAAATGTAGCAGTCTTAGGAACGGGTGTGATGGGTTCTCAAATTGCAGCACATTGTGCTAATGCAGGTCTTAATGTTATGGCTTTTGATATGAGTCAAGAGATATCAGAATCAGGTATTTCAAAAGCTTCGAAAATAAAACCCAATGCATTTTACGATAAAAAAAGTACAAATAATATTAAATGTTTTAATTATGATGAGCACATTGAAAAAATCATTGAATGTGACTGGATAATAGAAGTTATTGCAGAAAGGTTGGATTGGAAAAAAGATTTATACAAAAAAATAACACCTTTCCTTGAAGGGAAAATTATAACTTCTAACACTTCAGGAATATCTCTTTCAGAATTAACAGATGATTTAAGTGATGATATTAAGAAGAATTTTTTTATTACTCATTTCTTTAACCCACCTAGATACATGAAACTAGTTGAATTTATTCATTCTGATTATAATTCATCTGAATTAATTGAAGATATGAAAAAGTTTATGGAAGATACTCTTGGTAAGGGTGTCGTATTTGCAAAAGATACTCCTAATTTTATAGCAAATAGAATCGGTGTATATGGAATGATGGTAACAGTTAATGAAGCAATAAAAAGGAACTTAAAAATAGAAGATGTCGACAATCTAACAGGCCCAATTATTGGACGGCCTAAAAGTGCAACTTTTAGAACTGCTGATGTTGTTGGTCTTGATGTAATGAAATTTGTTGCTGATACAGCTTACACAAAATGTGTGAATGATAAATACAGAGATCAATATATCATTCACGATAAAGTACAGTATTTAATTGATAACAATTTTTTAGGTCAAAAAAGTGGCTCTGGTTTTTATAAGAAAATAGAGAAAGGCGTGATTCATGTTTTTGATTTTGATAAAATGGACTATAGACCAATAAGTAAAAAAAGATTTAAGGCAATTACTTTAGCTAAAGAAGTAAATACTTTAGAGGCAAAGTTAAATGCTGCAATTTTTTGTGACGATGAAGCTGGAGAATTTTTGTGGTCAATTACATCTCAATCATTACTTTATTGTGCTAGTATTCTAAATGAAATTTCTGATGATATAGTAAATATTGATAATGCATTATGTTGGGGTTTTGCATGGGAAAAAGGACCTTTTAAATTATGGGATATTCTTGGGTTTGAAAAAGTTTTAGACAAAATGAATGATTCAGGATATAAAGTTCCAAATTGGATAAATGAAATGAAATCAAATGGTTTCAAATCATTTTATAAAAATGAAAAGGGTTTAGATTACTTTTATAACCCTAAATCCAAAAATTATGAAAAAATTAACGTTCCTGAAAATCAAATCAGATTTTATAATTATGTTAAGAGTGAAAAAACAATTAAAAAGGATTGGTCTGCTTCATTAGTTGATATTGGTGATGGGGTTGTTGGAATTCAATTACATTCAATACTTAAACCTGATTTTAATCCCTTAGACGGCTCTATGGTAAGTATGATGGAATATGCTGTTAATTGGGTTAAAGACAATAATTATAAAGGTATAGTTATATCAGGAGATGGCCCTAATTTTTCTGCAGGAGCTAATTTAAATTTAATATTAAATGCATCTTATAGAAAAGAGTGGGATTTGATTGATAGGATGACAAAAACAATGCAAGATACCTTTCAATCATTAAGGTTTTCTCCATTTCCAGTTGTTGCAGCACCATTTGGTTTTGTATTAGGAGGTGGTTACGAAATTTGTGGTTCATGCGATAGAATAGTAGCAGCTGCTGAATCATATATAGGTCTAGTAGAGGTAGGAATGGGTATTATACCAGGAGCAGGTGGAAATTTAAGAATGCTTTCAAATGTATCTGATAATATCAATACAATGATGCCCGGCTCTTTCCCGATTGTACAAAAAGTTTTTGAAACAGTTGGCTTTGCAAAAGTTGCAACATCAGCAAAAGAAGCATCCAAGCTATCCTATTTAAGAAAAAAAGATAGATTTATCATTAATAGATCTATTTTGTTGAATGAAGCTAAAAATGAAGTTTTAAATCTTTCTGAAAATTATCAAGTTCCTGATATTAGAAAATTTAAACTTCCAGGTGCAAGTGGTAGGTTAGTTGTTGATGCGTCAATTAAAGGATTTGTAAAATCAAAAAAAATAAGTGAACATGATGCAGTTGTTGGAAAAAAACTAGCATATGTTTTAACTGGAGGTGAAAAAGGAGGTCCTTTCTCTCCTGTTGATGAACAATACTTATTGGATATTGAAAGAGAGGCTTTTATTAGTTTATGTGGAGAGCCCAAAACAATCCAAAGAATTGAATACTTTCTAAAGAAAGGTAAACCACTTAGAAATTAAATGAAAGAATTTGCTTTAAAGAAAATACCATTACTTGGAATATTTGTATTTATTTTTTCTAATTTAATAGCAATGTATTTTTATCCGGGAGGTTCAATTTACGAGCCTAATTCAGAAGGCTACAGCTTTTTTAAAAACTATCTAAGCCAATTAGGTAGAATTAAGGCTGTTAATGGAGAAATAAATTCACTCTCTTCAACTATTTGGATTTCTGGTATGACTATATCTGGATTTTCATTTTTAATTCATTACATTTATTTACCAAATTTTTTTAATAATAAGTTAAGTTATTTAGGTTCTTTTTTTGGAATTATAAGTTGTATCTGTTTTGTTTTAACAGGAATTACTCCAGGAGATATATTACTATCGTTTTCGCATGTTTCTGATGCCAATTTTTCAAAAGAAATTAATATTTATAATTTGCATAAAATTTTTGCAAATAATATTTTTTATTTTGGTTTGGCATGTTCATCTATATATAGTTACGTAATTTTTAATTCAAATAAAATTTCCAGCATATATGGACTAGGTTATTACTTTTTTTGTTTGATAGTATTCATTTATGTTTTGATACTTATTTATGGTCCTAATCCATTTTCATCTGAATACGGATTAATCTTTCAGGTTACGGCACAAAAAATTGTCGCCTTATCATGGGTTTTAAGTACTTTTGTATTAAGTCTAGGAATTTTATTAACTAAAAATGATTAATTTAAATAAACTCAAATTTGATGGAAATTTTCATGAATTTGAAAATGAAATTTTCAAAAATAACCTTAATTTTTTACTTTCTGAAATATCCTCAAAAAAATTTACTTTGCTTGGAAAAATAGGCATTAAAGTATTGTTTAAACAATGCTATCATCAAAGACAGAGATATATAAAACATATTGCAAATGATGATACTATAAAAAGCTATAATATTCAATCACCAATTTTTGTTTCTGGCTTGCCAAGATCAGGAACTACATACTTACATAACTTGCTTATCGATGTTTTTGATAGAGATGGATTACATTTTTGGGAATTAAGTGAACCGATACCATATTTTAAAAATAAAAATATTGATCACAGATTAAGAAAAGCAAAATCTTTTTTATTGTTTTTATTCTATAGAATTTTTTTACCAAAACTACAAAAAATGCATCCTGTTGGAATATCATCATACGAAGAATGCTGGCACCTGTTTAAAATTAATCTTGGTATATATAACTTAGATTTTCAATATAATATTCATAAATACGGAAATTGGATAAGTAATAATACTATAGGAAAAACATATCAGGAATATAAAAATATGTTAAAAATTATTTCTAAAAGTAATAATAAAAAAAAATTAGTTTTAAAATGTCCTGAACATATTTTATTTCATAAAAACCTTAAAGAAAACTTTCCAGAATGTAAAATAATTTGGATACACAGAGATCCATTGAAAGTAATAGCTTCATATTCCAGCATGACCTATCAAATTCAAAAATTTTTCCTTAAAAATATAACTAAGAAAGCTGTTGGTGAATATGTTGAAAATAAATATTTAGAAATGATAAACACATCAATTAAAAATAGAGAATTAAATAATTTTGAAATATGTGATATTAATTATTTAGATTTAAAAAATAATCCTAAAAATACATTAGAAAAAATATCTGATAAAATAAATGTTGATATTAAAAATAAAAAACCAACGCAATTAATTTCAAATTTAAAGAAATTAAAGAGCAAAAAATCTTATAGTCCTGATGAATTTAGCATTAATAAAAGAAAGGTTTATCAAAATTTTAAAACTTATATGGATCAGTTTAGTATAGAATCCGAATTTTAATTAAATATTTTTAATAAAATTAATTAAAAAACATATCCAACCAAATGTTAAAAAGAACAAACTGATAATAAATGTATACGTCCTAAATTTAATATTCAAATCTCTCTGATTTTGGAGTCTTACAAAAAAATGAATGATTCTAAATACAACAAATCCCCATGCAAAGAAAACATCAAATTGATTGTAATTATCTAAATAAATATTTAAGATACAAAGTAAGTAAAATAGGATAGGTAACTCAAACATATTTTGAAATTGGTATCTTGCTGACCTCAATTCATCAGGAAATTCACCTTCATATAATTGAAACTGATTTAGTTTTATTTTTTTATTTTTAATATTTTGAAAGGCTAAAAATAATAATCTAAAAGTAAGAAAAATTTTTAAAAAAGCCATAATACTTAATGGTAAAATAAATTCCAAAATTCAGCCCTTTTTATTAGTAATTCCTATTTGAAAAAATACTTTTTGCAACATGCATTGCAATACTTGGATTTTCTTTAAGTCTTCTTATAGAATATTCATACCATTGAGGTCCATAAGGGAGGTAAACTCTCACTTTAAAATTATTTTTTAGATGTTTCTGAAGCCATCCATGCATAGGGACCCCATACAAAACCTGAAATTCAAAATTATTAGCGTCAACATTATGTTTGTCAATCATGTCATATATTTTTTTTATTAGTTTAATGTCATGTGTGGCTAAACCTATGAAGTGATTGTTATTAAAAGCATATTCCGTAATTTTCAGAAAATTATTATCTATTTCGCTTTTGGTTTTGTATGCTATATCAATACTTTCATTATAAATTCCTTTACATAGTCTAAAATTAATTGGCTTATTAAATTTAGATATATCATCAAATGTTCTTCGAAGATAGGCTTGAAAAACAGTTCCTATATTTTTGAAATTATCATTTATTTCATTAAAAGTTGAAATTGTTTTATCTGTAGAAGTTGAACTTTCCATATCTAATCTTATGAAGTTTTTAAGATTTTCAGCTTTTTTTGTAAGATTAAGTGTATTTTTAAAGAATTCTTGATTACTTATATCTAAACCAATATGGCTCGGTTTAACAGAAATATTGCAATCTAATGATTTCTTATTTATTTCATCTAGAAGATTTAGGTATGTGTTTGTTACTTGATCAGTTTCAGTTAATTCTTTCACATGCTCACCAAGTAAGTCTATTGTTACTTTATAACCTTTTTGATTTAAAATTTTTGCTTGATTTATTACTTCTGATGGATGTTCACCAGCTACATAATTACCGGCAATTTTTTTTACAAAAAATTTAGGTAACAATGGAATTGTATTTACTATGATATTATTAAGAACGTTCATATTTTATGTCTTTCAATTAGCATAATTTAAAAAAGTCAAATAATAACTAAAATAGATAATATATTTATTGCCTTACAAAAGAATAAAAGGCTAAATTTAGGAATGTTTATATTTAATAATTTTGTAGAGTAATGTATCAAGATTTTTTACCTGTTGCAATTTTTATAGCTCTAGCTATAATTCTTTTAGTAGCTCCTTTAGTAATTCAGGCTCTAATTTCTCCAAGATTTAATAAAGGTGGAGACAAATTAGAAATATATGAATGTGGAGAGTTACCTGAAGGAAGTGCGTGGGTTCAATTTAATATACGATTTTATATTATAGCTCTTATATTTATAATATTTGATGTTGAAGTTGTTTTTTTATTTCCATGGGCAGTTGTTTTTAAAGATATAGGTATGCTTGCCTTTGTTGAAGTGATGATATTTTTAAGTATATTAATAATTGGCTTCATTTACGTTTGGATGAAAGGTGATTTAGATTGGGTAAAAATGAAATTGAAATATGCTTCAGGAAGATATGCAGATTTGGAGACTAAATAAATGAAACTGACTGAGTTATCAGCCCTTAATCAATTTAATAAAGATAACGTTGTTGTGGAAAAGCTTGATACATTGATTAATTGGTCTAGAGCAAATTCTCAATGGTATTTTCAATTTGGCTTAGCATGCTGTGCTATTGAAATGATGGCTGCAGCTGGTCCTAGACATGATTTAGATAGATTTGGAAATATACCACGTGCATCACCCAGACAATCAGATGTAATGATTGTTGCAGGAACAGTCACCCTTAAGATGGCAGAGAGAGTCAAAAGATTGCATGAACAAATGTCTGATCCTAAGTATGTAATATCTATGGGTAGCTGTTCTAATAGTGGCGGCCCGTATTGGCAACATGGATATCACGTTTTAAAAGGTGTTGATTTGGTTGTTCCTGTCGATGTTTATGTTCCAGGGTGTCCTCCTAGGCCAGAAGCTCTTATCCAGGGCATATTAGAATTACAAAAGAAAATAAAAACCCAAACAAACTTTGGCAAGGAAGTTTAGTGAATATAACTGAGATTAAAGATATTTTAATTGAAAAGTTTGAAGACTCTATAGAAATGGTGGATGATACCTATTTTAAAGTTAAACCTGATATTTGGCTTGAAGTAGCAACCTATATAAAAGAAGATAAAAATTTTTTATTCGATTATTTAATGTGTATCTCATCATATGATGTTGGTGATAAGAAAAATTATGGAGTTGCATATAACTTTAAATCAACAAAATTAAATCATTATATTGAATTTAGAATTGAAGTAGACAGTGAAACAGAAGTTCCTAGTCTGACTAGTATATGGGGAGCTGCAGATTGGCACGAGAGGGAAGCTTATGATATGATGGGAGTTAAATTTTCTGATCACCCAAACTTTAAAAGAATTTTATTACCTGATGATTGGGATGGTTATCCATTAAGAAAAGATTTTGAAACACCAGATTATTACAGAGGAATGCCTGTTCCGAAAGATAAAACGTATTGGGAGTGATGAATAATCAAGATAAAAGTATAATTAAAGCTGAAGAGATGGTTCTAAATATGGGGCCACAGCATCCAAGTACACATGGAGTACTTAGGCTCAAGATTCATACAGACGGAGAAGTTGTAAGTAAAATTGAACCTATAATGGGTTACTTACATAGATGTTTTGAAAAGCATTGTGAGAATTTATCTTATGAACAAGTGGTTCCATTTACTGATAGATGTGATTATTTAGCTTCAATGCACATGAATCATGCGTATTCAATAGCAGTTGAAAAAATGATGGACATTGAATTACCAGAAAGAGTAGAATATATAAGAGTAATCGTTGCTGAATTACAAAGAATTGCTAGCCATTTAGTTGCTTGTGGAGTGTTTGGTTTAGATGTAGGAGCTATAACGCCATTTACATGGGCACTAAGAGATAGAGAAAGAATTTTAGACTTATTTGAGATGTTATGTGGAGCTAGATTGCTTTATAATTATATTTGGCCTGGTGGATTATCTCATGATTTACCTCCTAATTTCATACAGTATACAAATGAATTTCTTGATTATTTTGAACCAAAACTTAAAGAGTTTGACCAAGTATTAACAGGAAATATGATATTTGTTGAAAGAACTGCTGATGTTGGCATCATAACACCTGAGGTTGGAATCAATTTTGGCGTATCCGGTCCATCTTTGAGGGGCAGTGGAGTTAGTTATGATTTAAGAAAAGATGAGCCCTATTCGATCTATGATAAATTTGATTTTGATGTTCCAGTTGGAAAAGGTATTATGGGAACTGTTGGAGATA
>MDTD01086383.1_pt1 | contig 31021 bp, 31 predicted proteins | sample 811221 | NCBI WGS metagenome assembly MDTD01 (sample SAMN05326646, study PRJNA326480) | marine metagenome | isolation source: seawater | place: Pacific Ocean: South West | collected 2011
AAAGCTTAAAACTTTATTATCGTCTAACCATGAGAAAGACAGCTTATGCGCATGCAAAAAAAGCCTATTTAATCCCATATTTTTTAGAAATTCATTGCACTCAGAGGAACCATATTTCCGATCACCTGCCACGTGAAGACCTATTGATTTTGCATGAACTCTTATTTGATGTGTTCTTCCAGTTTTAAGTAACGCTTCAGCAAAAAGATGATTTTTATACCGAGATATTATATAAAATTCTGTAATGCTTTCTTTTCCCTCATCATCAACTGTTACTATCCGCTCACCGCTTTTTAAAATATTCTTTTTGAGAGGTTTATTTACCCTTATTTTTTCCTTATTTGTGGATCCACACATTAAAACAAAGTAACGCTTTTGAATCATTTTGTTTTTTTGTAGTTCATTGAGCTCCCTTAATGCACTCCTTTTTTTAGCTAAAATTAAACAACCTGATGTATCTTTGTCGAGTCGATGTGCTAATTCGAGATAAGTTAGCTCCGGCCTCGCTTTTCTTGTACTTTCAATAATGCCATGGTCAATTCCACTCCCTCCATGAACAGCAACACCCGAAGGTTTGTCAAGAACCAACAATTTTTCGTCCTCATATATAATAGAACTTTTTACTAATTCCTTTAAATTTTCACTTACATCGATTTTTGTATTTGTTTTTAGATAAATTGGTGGTAGGCGAACAATATCTCCGACATCTAATTTGCTTGTGGGCTTAGATCTATTGCCATTAATTCTCACTTCCCCCTTCCTTATTTTTTTATAAATAAGACTTTTCGGTACTCCTTTTAGCTGCTTTATAAGGAAATTATCAATCCTCTGGCCCTTTGAATCATCGAAAATCTCCAAATAACGAACTTTATGTGTTTTTTTCTCAAAATCTGTCATTGTTATCCTTATATAGCCCACAAAATTGATGCATGTAGGCCTATTTTGGTGTATTTTCTTACCTTGTAGTTACATTTTAAGGGTTGACTACTAATATTGGTTTGCGAGATTGAGAGACTCTTCTCTTTTTCCGAGAAATATTAAAATGGAAAAAATGGGTTTTCCACACAAAAGAAATAGCTTAATTGAGAAAAAGAGCAAAACCAAATAATTAGGCCGATTATCCAGAAAAAAGGTTTGGAACGGCTTTTACTGAATATAGTTTATGTTCGTCTTTGTGACAGTAATATTCAAAAAATTGCGCCGATATCTGGCAGCAGACCTTTGAGTAGATCTAACTCGATCCGAGCATAAAAAAAACTGAGAATTGAGACAATGAAAAGGATGCTGATAAACGCAACTCAGCCAGAGGAGTTGCGGGTGGCCATTGTTGATGGCCAAAAACTATATAATTTAGACATTGAAGTTCCCGGTCGGGAATTGAAAAAAGCTAACATTTATAAAGGTAAAATAACTAGAATCGAGCCTAGCCTTGAGGCTGCCTTTGTGGATTATGGCTCAGAGAGGCATGGTTTCCTTCCAATGAAAGAAATAGCTAAACGTTATTTCATCAATAATTCTGTTGAATCCAATAAAAGGCCCTCCATAAGAGATATTGTAAAGGAAGGACAAGAACTCATTATTCAAGTAGAAAAGGAAGAGCGTGGAAATAAGGGCGCGGCTTTAACAACTCTTTTATCCTTGGCTGGAAGATATTTAGTTCTTATGCCAAATAATCCTAGAGCTGGAGGGGTATCACGTCGCATAGAGGGTCAAGACAGATCTGAGCTAAGAGAGGCCCTTGCGGCACTTGAAATTCCTGAGGGCATGGGTTTGATTGTACGAACCGCTGGAATAGGAAAGAATATTGAAGAACTTCAGTGGGATCTGGACTATTTGCTACATTTATGGGAAGCCATCGAACAATCTGCTACCACAAAAGACTCACCTTTTTTAATTTATCAAGATAGCAATGTAATAATAAGATCGATAAGGGATCATTTGAGAGCTGACATTGGTGAAATAGTCATTGATGATGAGGAAACCTTTCATCAGGCTAGGCAATTCATTCGCCAAGTAATGCCTAATAATGAAAAAAAACTAAAGAAGTATGATGAGAAAGTCCCTCTTTTCTCTCGCTTTCAAATTGAATCTCAAATTGAATCTGCCTTTCAAAGAGAGGTTAGATTACCGTCGGGCGGATCAATGGTTATTGATCATACGGAGGCTCTCACTTCGATAGACATTAATTCCTCAAGAGCTACGAAAGGATCAGATATTGAAGAAACAGCTTTAAATACCAATTTAGAGGCATCAAATGAATTGGCTCGCCAACTTCGCTTGAGGGATCTTGGTGGCTTATTTGTGGTTGACTTTATCGATATGCAAGCAAGCCGAAATCAACGAGAGGTTGAAAATTGCTTGAGAGAAGCAATGAAAGAAGATAGGGCAAGAGTGCAAATTGGTCGAATTTCTCGATTTGGGCTTCTTGAAATGTCTCGTCAAAGAATACGTCCCTCTTTGGGAGACTCTTCAAACCAAGTATGCCCCAGATGCGATGGCCATGGCTCGATACGAAGTGTTGACTCGCTGGCTCTATCTATTCTGAGAATTATTGAAGAAGAAACCCTTAAAGAGGGCACAATAAGAGTTATAGCCCAGCTGCCCGTTGAAGTTGCAACATATCTCTTAAATGAAAAAAGAGAGATGGTAAGTGAGATTGAGCAAAGGCATGATGTCGCATTACTTTTGATTCCCAATAAACATTTCGAAACTCCGAAGTATCAAATTGAACGAGTTAGAAAGCAGGATCCCGAAGAAGAAGAACAACAAAGTTTTGAAAAAGTTCTCTCTACTGATGAAAATAATTTGCCTGCAATGAAAACAGCAGGCGAAGTTGACATCGAAGAGCCTGCTGTTAAGCCACTGACATCAGTACCTAAAAAACCTCAAAAACAACACAAAAGAACTATTAGCTCGAATGAAAAAAGACGGAAGAAAAAGAAAAGCTCCTTTTTTGAAAAATTAATGGGATTTTTTGGAATGGGCAAAAAAAGAAAGGCTACCAAAAATTTTAGTCGAAAAAAGACGGGAAAATACAGACAGGATAAGAGATCAAATAGAACAAATAATAGGCGCCGCAACAATAGAACTGGTGCCCAAGCTCGTGACAGGCGTTACGAAAATAAAGGACGTAATAAAACTAATTCTAATAGTCAAGATAGGCAAAAGAAAGATTCTGATGATAAAAACATAGGCGAAGGCTCGTTCAATTCAGATAAGAAAAAATTTAATGAAAACGATCAATCTCGTAGACCTAGACGTGGGCGTAGAGGTGGTAAACGAAGAGGTAGCATTTCAGACACCAAAGATAATCAGTATGATGTTAATTCTTCAATGGATAGACAAAACCAGGAAGAACCAGAAAGAACATCAACAAATGTACAGACTAAAAATGACCTCGATCCACAAGCGCCCGAAATATCATCTAATGAAAATATGAATGCTGGCAATGAATCGATGTCAAATTTCTCTGAAAATATTGAAAAATCAGATATAAATACAAGGGAAGATATAAAAAACATCGCTGATGATTCAACCAAATTTCAACAACAAAAAGATCACGAGTCAAATTCCGTGGAAAAAAAACAAAAAGACATTCATGATGAGAAAAAGCTCGATCAGGATAAAAGGTAATATTCTTATTCTTTGCCTTTTTCCTTAAGGGCTACCATAGATAATAATTCAATGGACGATTCGAGTATCTGATCATATACATCATCAAACCCTTTTGGACCTCCATAGTATGGATCTGGCACATCTTTCATTTTATTTTTTTTTGAAAAATCTGAGAGTAAATTGATTTTCTTTTTATATACTTTAGGACAATCGGTCATAAGATCCTGAAAATTATTTTGATCCATTGCTATAATATGATCGAAATACTGAAAGTCGCTCGGTTTTATCTGTCTAGCAGTCAAATCAGAAATATCAACACCTTTTTTCTTTGCTACTATTTGAGACCGCTTATCGGGAGAATTTCCAATATGATAGGCATGTGTTCCAGCTGAATCAACCTCGATAGAGCTTGATAAACTCGCCTCTTTAATAAGATTGCGAAAAACTCCATGCGCGGTAGGTGACCGACATATATTTCCCATACAAACAAATAAAACTTTTATCATATTAAAATTTTATCCATAATTAAATTCTAATGAAATATTTATCTCTTTACAAAAAACTAAGCAAACTTATTGGAAAAGACTTTGAGTACCTTTCAAATACATGGCGATTGATTGACATATTACCTGATAGTGATCAAATAGTTCTTCAAAAGATTGATGCTACCTTCAAAGAACTCCAGTTTAATCAATATGGTCAAGTTAATCGAAGAGGGACTGAAACGATCAGTTTACCTATCTCTAGTGCTGAAGATAAAAATATATTCAGCGATGAGATCCTACTCCTTATGGAGGGGAGATTAAATCAATTGCGGAACAATACTGAGTAATTCTTTATAGTCTTCTTCAGTGTCTACCCCTTTCGGAGGATCATTATCTAGTATTTTGACGTAAATTTTTTCACCAGACCAGAGAATACGTAACTGCTCTAATGATTCAGATAACTCTACTGAGGGCCGTTCTAATTCTGAATATTTTTTTAAAAATTTAGCTCTATAGGCATAAATCCCTATATGTCTGAGCATTCCAGCATTATCAGGAATCGAGTTGTCGAATTTTGCACGTTTCCAGGGTATTGGGGCTCGACTAAAGTAGAGGGCGCTATTTTCCTTATTAACAACTACTTTTACCACATTTTCATCAAAAACTTGTTCCGATTTTAGTGGGCTTGCTAGAGTTGATGTAACTGCATTTAAATTTTTTTCTAATACTTCTGCCACACTATTTATTAATTTAGAGTCAAGTAGTGGCTCATCTCCCTGAAGATTTACAATTATATCTTTGTCGCTCCACTTAGATATCGACGCAACTTCTGCAATTCTATCTGTTCCACTTTTATGTGATGAGCTTGTAATGTGAACTGATGCTCCAAACGAGCGAGCTGTATCTGCAATCCTCTCATCATCAGTTGCTATTATTATCTCTTTAGCTAAACTTTTTTTTGCTACTTGATATGTATGCCACAGAAGTGGCTTTCCCCCTACGTCTAATAAAAGCTTACCGGGCAATCGTTTTGAATTATATCTTGCCGGAATAATTACTTTAAAGTCCATTTTAAACTAAAGCCCCTCATCTTCAGAAATTTCTCTGGCATCCTCTGCAAGCATTATAGGAATGGAATCTTTGATGGGAAATGCTAATTTATCAACTTTACAAATTAATTCCTGATTCTTTTTCTCATAAATAAGCTTACCCTTACAAATTGGACAAACTAAAATTTCTTGTAATTTCGGATTCAAGATATTTACCTCTACTAATAAATATTTATTAACTCTTCTAGCGCTACATTCAAACGATGAATAAATATATCATCTGGTTTAATCTCGTTGTTTACAATCCAAGCATTTTTTCCACTTAAAAATCTTTTACACTTTACAGCATCTTTCTCTGTCATAAGAATAGGGATATCTGAATTAAATAATAAATCTTCTCTTTTGTAATTATAGTGATCTGGAAACGGTTTTTCCTCTAATACCAATCCATAATCAAGCAAAAGGTCAAAAAATACCCTCGGATTACCTATACCTGCTATTGCAATGATTTTTCTGCCCTCAAAATCAGATAAATTTTTTCTAGCACCATCGATTATAGATATAGCTTCAGGTTCCTCTTTTTCTATCGAGAATTCTTTAAATTTTGATTGGCCATTCACTATCACAAGATCCGCCTCATTTACTCTTTTAAGAGGTTCCCTCAGAGGGCCCGCCGGCAAAAAAAGACAGTTTCCAAACCTTCTTTTTCCATCAATTACAACTATTTCTAAATCTCTACCCATACTGTAATGCTGCAATCCATCATCGGAAATAATAATATCGCATTCATTATGATCCAAAAGAGAATTTATAGCATCTACTCTTTTAGGAGAAACGCAAACTGGGCAATTAGTATTAGCGGCAAGAAGAATGGCTTCATCACCAACACTTATAGGATCACTATCTGGCCTTACTTGTTGGGGCCACTTCGATGCTTTACCCTTGTAGCCTCTCGATACTATCCCAACTCTCCACCCTTTTTGGATGCAATATTTTGCCAACCATACTACTAAGGGCGTCTTGCCGGAGCCACCAACAGTTATATTACCAATAACAACTATGGGAACATCGAACTTATATGTTTTTAAAATCTTAAATTTAAATAATTGCCTTCGAAGCCAAATAAAAAATTGGTATAAGAATGAAAAGGGATACAAAAAAAATTGAAAGACCCCAAATGATTGCCAAACGTATTCAAATCTTGGAAAATTCAAAATATTTACCTCAAAATATTTTATTTTTTAGCATTAGAACCATAGTATAGTGAAATTGCCCGATAATATGTTAAATAGTTGATAATGATTAATTTTAAATAAAAATGCCAAAACATATAATAAAAAAAATCTTATCAAATTCAAAAATATTGAATAAATTTAGAAATATGAGAATTCTCTCATCTTTTCTAAAAGATCCGTATCTATTACATTTAAATCGTAAATCGGTATCTGGCGCGTTTGCCGTTGGTCTTTTCTGGGCAATGATCCCTATTCCAATTCAGATGATAGCTGCTGCTATTACAGCAGTGGGCGTGAGAGTCAATTTACCATTAGCCATAACTTTAGTTTGGATTAGTAATCCCCTCACTATGGCTCCAATATTTTACTTCAACTATTTAGTCGGTACATGGACCATTGGAGTAGATTCGGATATCAGCAAATTTGAACCCAATTTAAATTGGATTATGACTCAACTTGAGACAATTTGGGTTCCACTTTATTTTGGCAGCTTTCTTGTGGGATTGGTGGTTGGTATCTTGGGCTATTTTTCAGTAAGGGTTTATTGGCGTTGGTATATCATTCGTAAATTGAAAAAAAGAACACCAAGAAATTAATTTGCTTTCTCAAGGTATCCATTTCTTAATTCTAAGATTGAATCCATTTTATCTGCTAAATTTCGGTCATGAGTCACAACAATAAGACTCGTTCCCTGCTCCTTTGTCATGTCAACTATTAGCTCATAAATTTTTTCAGCAGATTTACTATCTAAATTGCCTGTTGGCTCATCTGCAAATATACAGCTGGGATTTGTCACCAGAGCTCTAGCAATAGCACATCGCTGCCTTTCTCCTCCTGAAAGCTCAGATGGTTTGTGGTTCGTTCTATGCCCTAGCCCCACCCTCTCAAGAATTGCTAGCGCCTGAGCGCCGGCAGAAGAAGTATTTTCACCCCTAATTAAAAGAGGTATCGATACATTTTCTCTCACAGTAAATTCTTGCAAAAGGTGATGAAATTGATAAATAAAGCCAATATATTTATTCCTCAATTGTCCCTGCTTTATAGTAGACATATCATTTAAGGGCTGCCCATCAAAAAAGATTTTACCCCCGTCAGGCAACTCAAGACCACTCAAGCAATGCAAGAGAGTGCTCTTACCAGAACCAGATACGCCCATTATTGCAATATGCTGGGAGGAAAAAATATCTATATCAACCCCTTTTAAAACCTCGACAGTATCAGGCCCTATCTGAAAACTTTTCTTCAGGTTTTCGGCTTGTATTATTTTATTCATATCTCAAAGCCTCTGCTGGTAAAGTCTTATAAGCTTGGTAAGCTGGATAAATTGTCATAAGAAGCGATAAAGCAAAAGAGCCACTAGCCACAAGAATGACATCTGAGGCAAGAACCTCTGACGGTAATTGGCTAATATAATAAACGCTAGGATCGATAAAATTTAAATTAAAGGTTTTTTCTAGCTTTGCAACAACATCGTCAACATTAAAGGCAAGAGCAAGCCCAAAAATTGTTCCGAAAAAAGTTCCTATAAACCCTAAAGCTGCTCCCTGGATAATAAAAATCCTCATTATTAAGCCTGGTGATGCTCCTAGGGTTTTCAAGATCGCTATATCACTTTTTTTATCATTCACGGTGATTACTAGAGTAGAAATTATATTAAATGCGGCAATTACTATAATCAAAGATAACAAAAGGCCTATCATTCTTTTTTCCATCTCTAAAGCTGAAAAAAAGTTTTTGTGGTAATCCGTCCAATTCAATATTATATATTTTCTATCAAATAAATTTGAAAGCTCTAGAGAAATCGCTCGAACATTTAAAACATTTGATGTTTTTATTCTTACGCCTGTAACATCTGATTTCATGCCCAACAATTTTGCAGCATCGGACATATGAATCATTGCGACACCGCTATCATACTCATTCATACCTATTTCAAAAATACCTACTACCCGAAATCGCTTTAATCGTGGCATATTACCAATAATTGAGGGTGAGACTTTTGGCGCTATTAAAGTGACCTTATCGTTTATATCTAAATTTAGAGATTGAGCTAGCTCTTTACCTAAAATAATTCCATATTTTTTTTCTTTAAGTTGCTGAAGTTGACCCCTTATCAAATGCTTTTCGAGATCTATTACCTTTTTTTCCTCTTCTGGAATAATTCCTCTTATAATGCTTCCGGCAACATCACGTCTGTTATTCAGCATAGCTTGGAACTGTATATAAGGCGCAGCCTCTAAAACCTTTGGGTGTTGTTTTGCTGTATCCATTATTGAAGAGTAGTTAGACAGGCTTCCACTATATGATTTAATATCTCCATGAGATGCCATACTGAGTATTCGTTTATGAATTTCTTTGTGAAATCCATTCATGACCGATAAAACCGTTATAAGGGCAATCACACCAAGAGTAATCCCAAGTGCTGAAAAAGCCGAAATAAAAGAAATAAACCTACTCCCTTGCCGAGATCTTGTGTATCTCAAACCTATAAAAGCGGATAATGGATGAAACATAATACGTACTCACCTGTAAGAGCCGAATGCCTAAGAAATATGTTTATTATATCTATTAGTAAAAGGAAAATATTCTGATTATTATTTATGTTTGATGTTAATACTTTCAGGTAAAATCTAAACATAATAATTAGAAAAAATCCATGCAAATCTTGGTTTTAGCAAACTTTTCGAGGGTATTTATTTGAATGAGGCGTAACACTCAAAACGTGCCCTAAAAAAACAAGTTTTTTAAATATGAAATTCTCTTATAATTTTAAAAAAATAATGAGGTATTAAATGCAATTAAGCGATGAAAGTAATCCGGAAGAATTAAATTCTATCATGGAGTCAATAATCCAAAGAATAGCCACTGGCCCTGATTTATCTAAAGATATAGAAATGGATGAGGCTAGACTTGGAATGAAGGCGCTGCTAGATGAAGCCATTGATCCAGTAAGATCAGCCATTTTCCTCATTGCGCTAAGAATGAAGCGTGAAACGCCTGAAGAAAACAGAGGCATTCTTCAGGCCATACTCGATCATACTGAAAGAGTGCGAGCAAATGTAGATGAGATTATTGATATAGCAGATCCTTATGACGGCTATAATCGCACCATACCAGCCTCCCCCTTCCTTGCCCCAATTTTGGCAGAATTTGGGTTAAATGCTGTTTCTCATGGGCTTGATGTAGTTGGTCCTAAATATGGGATTACACACAGACATGTCTTGCAAGCTGCTGGTATGAATGTTGATTTAAGCCCTTCTGAAGCTGTAAAAAAAATAGAGGATGAGAACATTGGTTGGGCATACATTGATCAAGCTCAATTTGCACCAAAACTTCATGATTTAATTGACTTACGCGGTCGCATGATAAAGCGATCTGTTATAACAACAGTCGAAGTATTAGCAAAACCCGTCGTAGGTAGAAAGAAAACACACTTCATTACAGGCTATGTTCATAAGCCATATCCTCCTGTTTATGCAGACCTTGCAAGGTTGGCCGGTTTTGATACCGCAGTGCTTGTCAGAGGAGTTGAGGGAGGAATTATCCCTTCATTGAGACAGGCGGGAAGATACTTTGCTTATCATGACTTAGGTCAAGAAGAAGTGAATGAAATTAGTCCGGCTGACTTTTCCATTGATCAAAAGATTCGTTGCGTTCCAATACCCGAAGACGTTCCACAAACCGCTAAGGGAGAAGGAGCCATAAAGATCACAAATATTGAAGCTGGAGCAAAACGAGCCGCTGAATTTGGTTTAGCTGCTCTGGGCGGAGAAAAAGGCGCGACTTATGATTCTCTTGTCTATTCTGGGGCTATTATCTTAAAACATCTTAACAAGGTTGATTCATTTAATCAGGGGTCAGACGCAATAAGATCTATCCTTGATAGCGGAAAAGCAGTTAAAAGGATTTGCTGAGATATGAATAAGTTGCATCATTTAATTGAAATTGCCAAAGTTGGCGATCTTAAGATGGATGAGATGAAACCATTTGAAGCTGATGGAAAGAGACTTCTTCTTGTTTTTGCAGAAGATGAATACTTTGTTGTTGACGAAATGTGCACACATGAGGATTACTCATTAGCCCTGGGATGTATAAAAGGCGGTAGAATCAAATGTTCATTGCATGGGAGTTTTTTTGATCTTAAGACAGGAGAAGCTGATGAGGATCCTGCAGATGAGCCGATTTGTAGTTATGTCGTAGAGGTAGATGGAGACAGAATTTTAGTGGATCCAATGCAGAAAAGAACAAATTAACCTAATTCCCAAAACACTCTACCACCGCCTCTTGAAGTGCCAAACAAGTCATATTAATTTCTTCCTCAGTAATTGTAGGATGACATAAGAACATTAAACTTGTATCCCCTAATTCTTTCGCCACTGGTAATCTAGAACTAGGCCTTAATTTTGCTTTTCCAAAAGCCTCCTCTAAATATACTTCTGAGCAAGAGCCAGAAAAACAAGGCACTCCCTTTTTATTTATAATTTCAATAATTCTGTCTCTTTCTATCTTTGTACCATCGATAAAAACATAACATTTATATGCCGCATGTACGTTATGCTCACAAATGTTTTTAGTTTCTTCTTGCTCTGAGCATAAATCACAAAGAAGACTCGGAACTCTTATTCTTTTCAGGTTTTTCGCGAAATCCCATATTTTTTTTGCATTTTTTCTTCGCAACCTGTTCCAGGAAGACATTTTTTTTAATTGAATCCTCCCAATTGCTGCCTGCATTTCTGTCATTCTTAGATTTGTGCCGAATGAAAAATGAACCCATTTAAAACCAACGTCTTTTTTATTGCTATTGACTGTGTCCCAATCTTTTCCATGATCTTTGAAGGACCACATTTTTGACCAAAGATTATAATCATTTGTTGTTACCATTCCTCCCTCTCCACCAGTAGAAATAATTTTATCTTGGCAAAAAGACCAACATCCAATTACCCCAAATGAGCCCACAGATTTTCCTTTATATCTCGCTCCATGTGCTTGAGCGCAATCTTCAATAACGAGTATATTATGACTATTAGCAAGTTTTATAATTGGATCCATGTCACAGGGCCATCCTGCTAAATGGACACATATAATAGCTTTTGTTTTTTTGGTTATTTTCTCAGATATATTTTGCGCTTTAATAACTTGAGTATCTCTATCAATATCTGAAAAAATTGGTATTCCTCCAACATTTACAATTGAAGAGGCAGAAGCAAGATAAGTTCTTGATGCCACAATTACCTCATCCCCATTTTGAATTCCAATTGCACGCAATGCAGCCTCAAGGGCTACACTTCCATTTGCCATTGCTATCGCATACTTTGAGTCCGAAAATTTAGCAAACTCACTTTCAAACTCTTTTACCTGAAAACCGCTCCAGTAATTTGTATTGTTTGATAAGATCACATCGGAAACAGCTTTTGCTTCGTCTTCTGTGTGAGATGGCCAATCTGAAAAGTTTATTTTTTTCATTAATTTATTACTTTACATGGAACCCCAACTGCTGTTTTTTTATCTTCTATATTTTCAATAACAGCAGAATTAGCTCCAATTACAACACTACTTCCTATTGTAATATTTTGTATTACAGAGGAGCCTATACCAACCCAAGTGTTATCTCCTATAACAACATTTCCAGCAATATTTACGCCAGGGCTTATATGGCAGCCTTTTCCAATATTACAATCATGATCGATCGTTGATGAAGTATTTAAAATAGTTCCGTAACCAATTTTTGCATTTGCGCAAACCACAACTCCTGCCAATAATGCTGCTCCAGATTGTACTATAGCTGATGGAGATACTACTGCAGAAGGATGAACAATGATCTCGCTATTTATACCTAGAGACTGAAAAAATAAAATCTTTTCCATTCTGCTATCATTATCACCAATCGCTATATGAATTCCATCAAACTTTTTCACATGCTTTTCTAGCAAACGCGAGTCTCCTTCGATTTTGATTTTTTTTTGACTGATATCAGCATTATCATCAAAAAAAGTAATTTTTGACCATCCACATGATAGGGCAGTTTCTGCAACTACAGCTCCATGGCCGCCAGCCCCAAGGATTGCGATTGATTTCATTTATCTGATCCTTTAAATTTAGTCATTGTTGCTTGACCTGACTCGGATATTCCTTCACGAATAAAAACTTTCTTTATTGTAATTAGTAAAATTTTAAAATCTAAAAAAAAACTTTGATTGTCAACATACCAAACATCTAATTCAAATTTTTCTTCCCATGAAAGAGAATTTCGACCACTTATTTGAGCAAGGCCTGTTATACCTGGCTTCACTTCATGTCTACGAGCTTGATGCTTCGTATATTTATCGAGGTATTCTATTAAAAGTGGCCTAGGCCCTACAAGACTCATATCCCCTTTTATTACATTCCATAATTCAGGCAATTCATCGAGACTTGTAGATCGAAGGAATTTTCCTAATTTTGTCAGACGAAATTTATCTTGTTCATCTATATTTTTATTTTTCATCGATCGGAATTTATAAATATTAAAAATTTTACTCAATAATCCAGGCCTCCCTTGGATATAAAAAATTGGTAAGCCATCAAAGATTGCAATTGCTAATGCAATAAAAAAAAATAGTGGGAAAAGTAAAATAACCAAAGGAATTGAAATTAGTAAATCAAATATTCTTTTTATACCAAACATTTTTTAAAATTAATTTTTCTTGTGATATAACAAAAGGGATAAAATAGAAAAAATTAATGCTCCAAATATAATATACAAAATTTTAGGAATGATTAAATAATCCATTTTCCTGATCTCAATTAATTGGTCGAAAACAATAAAATTTTCCTTTTGAAAATTTAATTTATTTAGTTTTTCTAATTTTTCTTCTATCTCTATATTTTCTTTATAATTCCTTTTGTAAAGGGTTAAGTAATTCTCTGCTTCTTTTTTGTAAATTGAAAATAATTTAAATGCCTTTTCTCTATGATTTTCTTTCACTTTACTAAGAAAATTTTGTAAAACTTGTTTTCCTTTTCTTGCCTCTTCTTTTCTTTGGAGTCGTAGAATAATCTGTTGATTTTTTATTAAGTCTCCATATTCTGGTCGCAAGTATTTAAAATCTACATAATCAGTAAAGTAAGCTAGGCGAGAGTCTTGGATGAATGCTTTACGGGTATCTGAGAAAGTCTGATTTAAAGACCAATCACCTTCAAGCCCTATAAAGTTTTGACTTTTTCCGCTTATATTAAAAATAATATTGAATACCTCCAGCTCAGGCTCCTGAAAAAGTAATCTCTCTCTAACCACAACCATATACGCATCATGATCTTTTTGAAAATATGCGAAAACACCGCCGATAATTATACCTACCGCACATCCCAATAAAATTACTTTATTTTTACTCATTATGTTCTTACTTTATTAAGCGATTAATTTAAATCTAATTCTTTTAATAATAAATTATTTACTTTTTTTACATCATAATAATTTTTTGCTAGATCATAGCTAGCATCACCCATTTCCTGAATTTTATCCTGAGATAAATCCAATATTTTTAGCATAGCATTAGCGAGTGCTTTTGTATTGCCAATCGGAACCTGTAGACCATTAATACCAGGTCTGATGGTATCCTTGCAGCCTATGGCATCTGTTGTAATGATTGGTCTTCCAGTCGATAAAGCTTCTAAAGTAGATCGAGGTAAGCCCTCCCTATATGAAGGCAAAACAAAACATTTACAATTTCCCAATGCTGAACATATATTATCAATGCTTCCAAGGTACTCAATGATGCCCTTTCTCATATAGCTCCTCAATATTCTCTTTTTTATAGCACCAGGATTTAAATCAAATTGACCAGCAAGTTGAAAAACAACCTCGGGTCTTTGTTTTTTAACAAGCATCGCTGCTTGAAGATATTCGTTCACACCTTTTTCATTTAAAAGCCTACCTACCATCAAAAAAATATTCTTTGATGGCACCTTTGACTTTTTAAATTTATTTAAATTAACACCGGACCCAGGAACCACTATAGAGATATCTGTTTTAAAATAAATCTTTTTTCTGGAAAAAAAATCTTGATCCTCTTTGTTTTGAAAAATTACTTTACTTGATCTTTTAAGTGAAAACTTATAAAGAAATTTTAGTAGAAATTTTAAAAAATTTTTCTTTGCCCCCTGCCCCTTTGAAAAGGCATACCCTAATCCTGTTATTATTGGGAAATGAGAAAATGAGCGCAGTAAGAAAGATACGAAGCCAGTGTATATTACTGGTTTCGCTGTATAGCTTATAACTATATCTGGTTTTATTTTTTTACATACTTGAAAAATATCAAAAAAAGTATTTATATCAGAGAAAAAATTCATCCCTTGTCCCGAAAGACCTATTTTATGCTGCTTGACTCCCAATTGCTCTAACTCTTTTATAACTTCTGTGTCATATAAACTGAAGGGTGAGCATACATGCACATTGCAGTCATTTTTCATTAATAACGCAATCAAATCTCCCCTAAAGTTAAGCAATGATTTAGGGTAACCGCTAATAAATAGAATTTTTTTACTATTAATTTCCATTAGTTAAAAATCTTGTTCTTGGTGTAATCTTATATGATAAATCCTTATAACATTCCCTTGATATCCATGCAGTGCAAATTATGACTTTTTTCTCCCTATCATTAGAGTTCTCTTGGGAGAAAAAGTACCATGCAGCCCCACCTCGTATATATTGGGCTGGCAAAGAAAGTATAAAAATAAGAATAATTGAAAATAAAACTACCGGAATATCAATTTTCCTAATTATTTCTCCTATTCTTTTCGATTTTAGAAAGTAAAAAAAGATAACCAATAATGATATCCCAATAACTATTATTGCAATAAATCTCGCTCTTAATAAAAAGATATCTAAATATTTTTCAAATAATGCAGATAAGTTTTTTCCATGTATACTGGAATGTAAGAAGCCTAAAATAATTGCTGTGAAGCTTGTAAATAAAAGAATTTTTAAAGCCGTAAATCTCTTTTTTAAAAATAAAGAAAAAAAAGATAAAATAAACGTAACCGGATGAACCGCGGTAGCGATGAAAAAAGGAATTTTCCAATTTTTATCGTTTTTATAGCTGATATATGCACAATAAATAGCCAAAAAACCAATGCCACTCATAGACATATAGACAAAATTGATAACAATAATTGCCATTCCACCTATTGAGTATCCCGGATTTAATTTACGTGCATTTTTTAAAATATAATATGCTAAAAGTGAATGAAGCATAATAATTATCCAGGCAAATGGAATTATCGCAAAGCTCATAAAGAAAAGAAGATGAGTTCCCAAAATATATCGTGGTATATAAAAATCCCCTATTCTCCAACCTCCGCTGCTTTCAATAATGTACTCAATAGATCTTTGAGTCGAAGCAAGAAAATAAAAATCAAAGCCCGTGTTATTAGCCATCAAAGCTAAAGTTGCTGCCATAAATATGAAAGCAAACTGAAAAAATTTTTTATGATTATTCTTATTCAAGGCCTTTTTTCAATGCAAGATAGACTAAAAATGACGGAATAAGGCCAATAGAAAATCCTGCTGCATCTATATAGCGTTGAGCTGGAAAAGAAATACTAATTGCTGGAATAAGATTTGTTAAAAATATGGTAGTTGAAATTAAGGTCAATATATAAAATTGAATATAATTTCTTTGAGTAATAATTTCTGATTTTTTAAAAAAGAAATAAAGCAAAAAAATAATGAAAAAGAAAACAAATGGGATGTTACTTGTCAAAGTCTTTCCTATAAACCTGGAAGAGGCGCCAAATACGTAAAAAAAGTAGCCCTTTTTTTCAGAAATAATTACATCATTTGTAAATACCTGCATCCTTTGATTAAAAGCAATCCAATTCTCATTTTTCCCTTGTAAAGAAATACTAATGTTACTCAAGGTGTCATAGTTTCTTGCAGAAATATCAAAATATCCAATTAATTTTGAGTGTTTTATACTCGACTTTAAATTTTTTGGATAAGACAGCAACAGCCCCTTTTCTTCTAGAGTGCGCTTGTGTTTTAAAATATCTTTTGCCAACTCTCTATGCTCTACCCTTAATTTAGGGATTGTTGTTTCATCAATCAGCTGAGAAGAAAGACCTATGCTGTTATATCCACTATATGATACAAAATGAAAATCATCATAAAAAATGTACCTAATTCCGGAATAACTACTTAAAAAAAGTATTCCCGAAAGAATTAAAAATATAAAATTTTTCAATCCATTTTTAGAATATGAAATATTATCAAGCGCTCTTTTCAATAATAGATAGAAAAGCGGAAGAATAAAAATTATCAATAAAAAAGATGGCTTTAGCAGAACTAAAAACAATTCTATGACACCAAAAATAAAAAATTTAAAGAAAGATAAAAACTCTTTTTGCGTGTATCTAATAATTATTGCGATACTCAATAAAAATAAAGAGTTAGCCATAACTTCAGGATGAATCATGGATGTATAAAATAGTGAAATATTTGAAAAACCAAAAACTAAATATATAAATGGAAAAAATTTTGAGGAAAATCCAATTAAATTCAGAGATCTGCAGAAAAAAGCAATAGATATGAGTAGTAAAAAGAAATTAAAAATTGGAAAATATTGATACCCAGAAGAAAATATTTCTAAAATTATTCCAAAAATTGGTGTTCTTTTTGATGCGCTTGGATCATTAATATTAAGTGCTTCTATATAACTAGAAGTATCGGGAACAATTCTATACTCAAAATTTCCTATATAAATTTGAAAAAGAAAAATTAAAATAACACTTAAATAAATGTTATTTTTTGAAAATAATATTTTTTGATATTGCATAATTATATAAAAAAGCTATTCCAGAGCCAGTGAGAAATGACAATAATACGCCCTCCTTGGAAGAAAAAAAGTAAATTCCTATTGAAAATATTATATAATTTAAAAGTATTCCCGATCCATTCAATAATAAAAATTTACCTAATTGACGCATATCGCTTTTTTCGCTATACACCTTAAAAGTAAATATTTTATGAAAATACCAGGCAGCACATGCAGCTACAAAGAAGGCAAATATTCGAGATAAATGCACATTGAGGCCGATTATGCCGAAATGTAATAAATAAAAAACCAACCCATCTACTATTAGTGCGGACCCACCAACTAATGAATATTTAATGAAGGTATGTTTCACGAAATATTTTTACTGTAGCCTAAGTAAGCTAATCTTTTTACCTCTCTTCGGCTTTTTGATACCGAATCAAGTATTAATCCCACACCAAGGGAAAGTAATCCACTAATAGATAAACCAACTATTAAAATAACTGTTGGTATTCTTGGAACCAATCCAGTCTCAAGGAAATTACTAATAATTGGGTTAGCTAAGAAAAATGAAATAGCAATAAAAAGTAAGGAAAGAAATCCAAAAAAAGCTAATGGTTTTTCATCCCTGACAAGCTCAAATATTACTCGCAAAATTCTTAATCCATCTCTATAAGTATTTAATTTACTTTGTGATCCATCTGGTCGTGCAAAATATTTTGTATCTATCTCATCAATAGGCATTCTCATAGTCAGGGCATGAACACTTAACTCAGTTTCTATCTCAAAGCCAGATGAATTTGCACAAAATGTTTTTACAAATCTTCGGGAAAATACTCGATAACCCGACAACATATCGCTTACTCGCGCTCCAAAAATATTCTTAACTATCGATGTAAGTAGTTTATTTCCAAATTTATGTCCGAAGCGATAAGTATTACCTCCCTGACTTACCCTGACTCCAGTAACCATATCTAAGTTTTTTTCAACAAGCATAGAAATCATAGATTTTGCAGCCTCTGGATCATAAGTCATATCACCATCAACAATTATGTATAGTTCTGCATCTACATCTCCAAACATTCTTCTTATTACATTTCCTTTTCCTTGAATTTTTTCATACCTAACAACCGCCCCTGCTCTCTCTGCCTCTTTGACTGTATTATCATTAGAATTGTTGTCATAAACATAGATTGTCACATCGAAATCAATTAATGCTTTTCTAAAAGAATCTACGGTATCAAAAATAGTATCTCCCTCATTTAAGCATGGGATAAGGACAGCAATAGTATTTTTTATCATTTTAAATCCATATAGTGTTTCTATTTTCGAGCCAGGATTGAAACATTAACAATGTCCATATTTGATGATGCCAGCGTCGCTCGCCCTTTAATTGATCTTTCCACATCATTCTCACTTTTTCTGTGTGAAAAAAACCCTCATTCTCTAGCCTATCATAATCCAGTAAATTCTCAGCCCAATCCCGCAATGGTCCATTAAGCCAATCCTCTATTGGAATGCCAAAACCCATCTTTGGTCGATCAATAATCTCTTTAGGCACAAGAGTATACAAAATATCACGTAATGGAGCTTTCGTCTTTCCTCGACGTAATTTATATTTAAGCGGCATTTGCCACGCATATTCAATTATTTTGTGATCTAAAAATGGGGCTCTTAATTCAAGACCAATGGACATTGAGGCCCTGTCTGTTTTTGTCAAAATATCACCCGGAAGATATGTCATCGCATCAAGATACATCATAGTTTCACGAAAATCGCTTAAATTTGGCCATGACCCAAAATGAGTTAGCAACGATTCTTTTTCTTTTGAGTTTTTTACAATATCTTGTGGCTGATGATTGAGTGAAACTAAAGTTTTATAATAATTAATATCTTTTGTATGCTCTAGCACAAATCCCAATTTTATAAGTCTATCGTTAATAGCCTGAAAACGATATTTTTTAGGAAGCTTCGCAATATATTTTTCAAACATTCCTCCTTTCGAGGATTGAAGTTTCTTAGCAAGGTAAGTAACAAGCGAATTTGGAAAGTATTGGGCTGTTTTATACAAATTAAATCCAATTTGATATCTATTATATCCACAGAAAATTTCGTCCCCGCCATCACCTGAAATAGCAACTTTTACCCTTTGCTTAGCAAGCTTACTTACTAATAATGTTGGTATTTGTGAAGAATCTGCAAATGGCTCATCCCATATTTTTGGTAATTCAGGAATTACGCTAATTACATCATTTGGGTTAATTAATAAATCTGTGTGTTCGGTACCTAAATAATCAGCCACTTTTTTTGCATGACGAGCTTCATTATAAGAATCGTTCTCGTATCCAATAGTAAAAGTTTTAATATTTTCATCTGAATTTTTTTGCATCAATGCCACTAATAGGCTCGAGTCAATACCACCTGAAAGAAAGGCACCTAAAGGGACGTCCGCCCTTGATCTTTCGCGTATAGAGTCAGAAATCAAATTTTCTAGTTTTTCTGTAAATTCATGATATGGAATATCTTTTCTTTCAATAGGTATTTTTTTTCTAAGAGACCAATATTCTGAAATTTTTATAACTTTTCTTTCTTGAATTTCAACAAAATGACCGGGTGATAATTTATAGAAATTTTTATAAATACAATTTGGTTCATGCACATAGCCATGCCTTATATATTGAGCTAACACATCCCTATCCACCTCACCTTTCCATTTTGGGTGAGCATGGAAAGCTTTTAGCTCAGAACCAAAAACAAAGGCCCCATCAAGTTCGCCATAATAGAGGGGTTTTTCACCCATCCTATCTCGCGCAAGATAAAGTTTTTTTCTTTTTTTGTCCCAAAAAGCAAAAGCAAACATACCTGTAATTTTTAATAAGGTTTCATTCATACCCCATAATTTTAAACATGCGAGTAAAGTCTCAGTGTCTGAGGAACCCTGCCATGGATAATCATGTCCCTGGTCTTTTAATAATTTCCTTAATGTCAAATGATTGTAAATTTCTCCATTAAAAATTAAAATATAATTATTACAATTTGAAATCATTGGCTGTGATCCAGCCGATGTTAAATCAATAATAGATAATCTTGCATGAGATAAGACCAAACCAGCATTATTATCAAAGTACTCTCCACAATCATCGGGGCCACGTGACTGAATTTGCATGCGCATTCTTTTTACGTCTTCGATATTAGCTAATTTTTTTGCCCATATTCCTAAAATGCCGCACATTTTTTAGTTAGCCTATAATTTTAAAATTATTTTTTTATAATTATCACAATAAGAGAGGAGAGAAAATTTAGAGTTAATCCTTTTTTGAGCTTCTAACCCTAAATTAATTCTATTTTCTTTTCCCATGTCTAATAGTCCATTGATTCCCTCATGCAATGCAATTGGATTTTCTGCTGGAACTGTAATGCCACTATCCCCTATTAAATATTTTGCGTCTCCTACATCGGTTGAAACAACAGGAATTCCAATAGACATAGCCTCTGCTATAACATTAGGAAAAGACTCGGATAAACTACTCAAACAGAGAAAATCAAAGGAATGCATAAAAAATTGAGCATCGTTTTTTTCGTTTAAAAATTTGAAATATTTTCGATAATCTATCGGAATTTCTTTAGAAATTTCTTTATTATTTAAATTTACATCTCGTCCTATCAAAACAATACAAAGATCATTTCTAATTTTTAACACTCGTAAAATTGCTTGAAGAAAATTAGCATGATCTTTCATATGATGATATCTAGCTACATGCCCTATAACTATTTTTGAGTCTTCAATTTGAAGTTCTTTTTTAATTTTTTTTCTTATTTTAGTATCTAAAAAACAAGAATCAAAACCGTTATAAATGATAGTCCCTAGGGATGATTTATATCCAATATTTTCGTGATGAATCTTTGAAAGACTACTATTGTAGATAATTTTATTTACTCTGAATTGAAGGTATCTGCACAAATTTATTACAAGCCGAGTGAAAAATTTCTCTCTATTATTCTTATAAAGACTTTGTCTAATGTTCCATATTACTTTTCTTTTTGGCAACAAAAAACTTGAAATAGTTGCCACAAGATTGCCATGATACATCCAACCCATTATTACATCTGGTTTTATTTTATAAACTAACTTTATCAGTTTTGCTAAGCCTAAAAAACCAAAACTTATGTAGCCAAACTTTCCTCGCCAACAATAAAGTGAGTAAGTATCTACATTTAAATTTTTTTTAAAAATATTCTCATAGTAACCATTGGGCAATAAACTTATCACCGAATGATTTTTAGCATTGTCTATATTTGATAATAATTTATACAAGCTTTTTTCTGCTCCTCCCTGATTCAAACCAGTAATGATGTGTAAAATTTTAATTTTTTTTGCCTTTGCTTTATTTTTTTTCTATAAAAGAATCAAAAAAATTAAGCCATTTTTGTCCAATTTTTTCAATATTATAGGCATTTTTTATACTTAATGATGAATTTAATAAGTCATATTTCAATTTAAAAAGTACATCGCTTATGGCGCCCTCTAGGCCGTCTATCCCAGAATCACTTGGTATAAGAAGCCCTGCATTATATTGTGATAAGATCTCTCTAGGCCCGGTAGGGCAATCAAAGGCAACGACTGGTACTTGGTTGGCAATTGCCTCAATAAGTACATTTGGAAATCCCTCTAAACGTGAACTTAAAACAAAAAGACATGCGTTATCATAAAAATTTTTGATATTTTTGTGATTTTTCATTATGAAAATTTTTTTTGAAAGATCACACTCTAAAGTAATTTTTTTTAAGTTTTCCTCTTCTTCACCTTCTCCTACGATTACAAGATTAGGTATATTTTTCTTTTTGGCTAATTTTGCATAAGATTTAATCAAAATATCAAAACCTTTTGCATGATTAAGCCGTCCTATTGCTAGAATAAATGGTTTGCCTATTTGCTCAAGTTGTTCATTAAATTCCTCTTCATCCTCAAATTCAACAATTGGATTTGGTATTATTTTAATTTGAGAACATATTCTGTTTTTTTTAAACCAATCTTGAGTCCTTTCGGTTTGAACAACAATCCCATCTGCTTTTCTATATAATAAAAATCGAAGTAACTTTATGTATTTTGGTAAGGGCATCAAAGAGGGGTGAATTCTTTCAGAAATAATTAAGGGTTTTCTTGAGCCAATATTACTTAATATTGCTCCAATATTTACGTCAGTTAAAAAAGATACAATGACGTCTGGTTTATATTCTTTAATAAAACTCCTCATTAAAAAGATTCGCTTTAATTTTATAAAATAGTTTGATTTTTTTGTTTTTAATTTATCGGCAAGAAAAACTAATTTAATTCTCGGATCAAGCTTATAAAAACAATTTCCCCTTTTTGAATATGTAGGAATTAGGATCACTTCGATATTTCTTTTTGCCCAATAATTACATAAGGATCCAGCGACTCTCTCGGCACCACCAGCATGCATTGAGCTAACAAAAAATAAAATCTTTTTCATAATTTCTTTTTATAGTGTCAAATTCCACTTATCAAAGATAATTTCTTTAAAAGCAGAATAGAATTGATCGGGACTAGCGCAATTAAGTGCAATTTTTTGCGAGTTTAAGCCCATTCTATTTATTTCTGAGCGATTATTCAGTAGAGAAATTTTGTTTGATAAGTCTTCCTTATTTGAAGTTTTAAATATATATCCATTGGAACCATTTTTAATATATGTCTTTGTTCCACATGAATCACTGCAAATTACGGCTAAACCTCCCGCCATAGCCTCCAAGATTGATATCGAGGCGGGCTCATTTTTAGCGGGCAAAATGAATATATCACTTTTTTCGTAATATTTAATTATTTCACTATGTTGGACATTATTGATGACGGTTACTCTATTTTTTATATCATTGGAATTAATGCATTCCTCTAAGTATTTTTTATAAGTCTCATGCTCAGGGGTCGATGACTCTCCAATAATGGTAAGCTTCCAATCAAAATTTGGACAAATAGAAAGTGAATTTATTAGTAAAATATGTTCTTTTCTTTTTTGCATTTTACCAATAGATAATATCTGGATTGGTCCAGATTTTTCCTGTAATTGAAGAAAAAATTTACCGTCAATGCAAAACGGTACATATTGAATATGATTATTTTTATTATTTAATTCTTTGAAATTATCCTTTATTGGACTCATCCATATAGCATTAAATAAAAATAAAAAAAATTTTTCAAAAAACATTCGATGCCTAGAGATCTCTATGGATATGTTTTTTTGAGTATAAAAAATTATTTTTACTGAAAATAATCTACTCGTAATCGCTGCCAATAATGAAAACCACCTTGAAGGGTCTCTGATAATTATAAAATTCGGCTTATCTTTATAAATAGATAATATAAAATTTAGGATACTCGGTAAAAAAAAAGGCTTTGTGTTACCGCCAACACCAAAAATTTTTGAGATAAACCCAGGTTGAAAGATACGTGGTTCAATAAGGTCATGATCTTCTATTTTCCCAATAGTGTGCGCATAAAAAATAACGTCATGTCCATTTTCGATCAATTTTTTGAAGGCTCCAATTTGATTTGTATGATATCGAGGTGCAAGAAAAATAAATTTCATTTTATTTTTCCTTTTTTTTGAAATATTCTTCTATTATTTTTTCTCTAATTTTCGAACTACTTATATCTGGTGTTCTTTTAATAATCTTTATTCTGTCTTCTGAAATTTTATTAGAGTTATCATGGCCATGAATTAAAAAATCAATATTATGCAAATCAAGAAACTCATCGTTTATTAGCCAAGGAGAAGAAACTACCTCATCAACATATTTTATAGACTCCATGATCTCTAATCTATATTGAAATTTTAATTCAGGAACATAGCCCTTATATTTTTTTATTTCTTCATCAAGGGTAAGCGCCACGACCGTATGACCGATTTTTTTTGCATGTTTCAAGAGCCTTATATGGCCATGATGAATTATTGTTGCTGACATATCCACCATAATTCGTTTCATTCAAAAAACTCCAATTGATCTTGAATATAGCCCCCAGACTTTGCTCCAAGATGCGCCTCCCCTAGGTGACAAATAATACTGCCATTTATTTTTACTCTCGGTTTATAAAGTATTACTTTTGAACTTTTTGACCTAATTTTACATGAAACATAAGTGCATAAATTAGGTTGGTATTGTTTCGGGATATCAATAAATTTTGACATTTTTTTATAAAATTTTTGCTTATTTATTAAAACTGATTCTTTAAAATAAGAATAATTAGAAAGAACATGTTTTAAAGATGCCATTGTATGATAGGGACCTGTGACACCCTTATTAATATGAGTATCTATATTTAAATAAAATGAGGATACTTCATTCTTCTGTAAAGCCTCGCTATAAGCTATGAAGCTAGCCCCAGTTAAACCAAAAAGACCTTTACAAGAGCTAAAGCCGATTATATCTGCGTAATCATGATGCTCCTCAAGCCCTATAGATGCGGTCGCATCAAGAAATAATTTTGCTGAAGCTTTATCTGCAAGCTGCCGAAGTTCCTCAATAGGTAATTTAATCCCGCAACTTGTTTCTGTATAACACGCAACAATCCAATCGTATTTTCCGGTGAAATCATTAATCTCTTTCCAGTCTAATGTATCCACATGTGCAATATTTCTCTCGCTCTCCTTATAATTATTAATTATAAGTTTTAATCTATCAGAGTAATATCCAGTTTCAATCAATAAAATCCTACCCTTCAAAAAATTTAAAATAGCAATTTCTAAAGCAACACTTGCAGAGCCCTGTAACCTAATGACGGTATTATGTCCTGATATCTTTTTTATATTCTCAATCACATCTTTTTCAATAAAAGAATAGTCCGCATCTTCTCTGCCAAAACATGGACGAAGTCCAAAAATATTTTCCTCTAATAACGAAGCAGGTCCTGGAGAAAAGATTAATTTTTCATCATTTCTTTTTTTAACAAAATCTTCAATCGTAGGTTTATCTTTTTTATACTTATTATCCACAAATCAACCTTCTAAAAATTTAATGAAGTTATTTTTGTTGTCTTTCGGGGTCTTATTAGGTCTCCCTAAATTACTTCTTGATCCTCGTTTACAAAGTATTTCAATAAAGCTACTTTTTTTGTTTTTCTTAAAAAGATTAATAATTCTTATCAAGTCTATTTCATTATTTACAGAGGTAGTATTTTGGTAGCCAAAAATTTTTGCTAATTTACTGAGGGAAAATCTCCGTGCTGCGGTAGGCTGACCTCCTACAGAATCATGAGATCCATTATTCAAAACAAAATGAATGATATTGTCTTGTTCTGCCCCATATGCTAAAGATCCGGTATGCATTAAGATTGAGCCATCACCGTCAATGCAAACAACTTGTTTATCGGGCCTTTCATTTGCAACAGCAGAGGCAACTTGGCTAGCATGGCCCATTCCACCTACCAGCATAAATTCTCTAGTATTGCCACTTTTGCTATTTTCCCTTAACTCAAATAGCTCCCGCGAAATCATGCCTGTTGTTGAAATAACAGGTGAATCATTGGCAATATTTTTTATTATTGCCTCTATTGCTTTTTCTCTAGAGTAGTTGCTCATTTCATCTTCAATATGATTAGGTAGAATTTCGGTAAAGGTTTCTTTCCTTACAACTATAGCTGCGGGGCCCTTTCTTTTAAGAGAAATCTGAACTTGTTTAGCTAATAGTTCTTTTATATTTTTTGTATTTTTGTCAATAACTACATATGGGATGTCTAATAATTCGAGGAGCTTTAAAGTAATTCTCCCTTGTTTTGCATGTTGAGGTTCATCTTTTATCTGAGTATCGTTCGACTCATCAACTTCGCCTCTCCATCCAATCATTAGTATCATGGGAATGGAATAAACCTCTAAATCAGCCAGCGAAGTAAGAGGGTTTATTGCATTTCCAAGACCAGAATTTTGCATATAAACTAAAGCTGGTGCTCCATTTGCCAAATAATAACCGATTGCTATACCTATAGCAGATCCCTCGTTGGCCGCAATAACATGTTTTTTATTTTTAAATTTTTCATTAATTGCCAGGCAAGCATACTTCAAAAGAGAATCTGGTACACCGACGGCGAATTTTATTCCAACCTCAAAAAGACTATCTGCAAATTTATTTGGATCTATCATTATTTTGTTCCAGGAACAAAATTCAAAATTTCATTTATAGACATACAGTCTTTCTCAGCCTCAAAAGTTCTACCATTCTCTAAAATTGATTCTGCTACTTTAAGCATTGCAGGATACGCTGCTCTCAACATATGATTTGCTGAAATTACTATATTAACTCCCATTATTTCAAATTCATCCATTGTGACTTTATTGAAACTCGTTGGCACTACTACCACAGGTGTGTTTTTATCATTTTTTCTAAAATTATTCATAAATTCTTTTATCTCATCTGGTTCACTTTTTCTAGAATGAATCATTATTCCATCGGCACCAGCCTCTATATAGCTTTTTGCACGAAGCAAAGCATCATCCATACCATTATCTAAAATAAGAGACTCTATCCTCGCGATAATCATGAAAGAGTCTGTGACTTGAGATTTCTTACCCGATCTAATTTTCTCACAAAAATTTTCTATGGTATCTTGAGTTTGAGTTACATCGTTCCCAAATAAAGAATTTTTCTTTAGGCCGGTTTTATCCTCGATAACTACTGCACTAACACCAAGTCTCTCGAGGCTTTTTACACTCAATTCAAAATGCTCCACTTTTCCCCCAGTATCAGCATCAAATATCAAAGGCTTAGTAGTTACTTCAAAAATTTCGTTTATAACATTCAATCTTGAGGTTAAATCGACAGCTTCAATATCTGGTTTTCCTTTGGATGTAGAGTCAGTTAAAGAGCTTGACCAAAATCCATCAAACGATATTAATTTACCTTTTACTTTTTTTTGTGTGTTCTCAGCAATCAGTGCAGATAGGGCATTATGGGTCTCTAGTATTCTAAGGGTTTTTTTCATCTTTAATAAATCACGTAAACGATGCTGTCTTGTTATTGTAGTGATGCCTAGCTTCATTAAAGTATTTTTTAGATTTATATCGTTTATTTCTGAACTGTATGGTACCTCAATAAGTTTTCCACCAATTTCTGCGAGTAAGCTTATAACTTCTTCACGATATTTTTTCTGGGGCCCCTCATTCCAATCATCTCCATGAATGACATAATCAGGCTGAATTTTTGTTAAGTTTTCTTTATAGCTAGCAGAAATTTGCGGGATCACATTAGAAACACTTTTTATTGCAATTAATGCCTCTTTTCTTTGCTCATATTTCAGATAAGCCTGATCGTCAAGCATGGCAATTGCCTCATCGGTCAAGAGGCCAACTGTGACATCACCGTATTTGGAAGCTTCATTTAGAACCCTAATGTGTCCTGCATGAATTAAATCAGCAATCATTGAAACATAAACTTTCACAACTTTTCTCCAAAATATCCGTATGTTATTTTCTGAATATCAATAATTTAGAGTGATAAGCGAAGGGTGATACTATTTTATTGAAAATAAATCCAACTACTTTTATGAGAAAAATATTTGTGGAATAAAATTTTTCAAGCATAGGTCTCGTAAAAGGAATTTCATCTTTTATTCCCTTAAGGCCCGCTACACCAAGTTGCTTTTTAAAAGTAAAGCCCTTCTTAATTAAATTTCGTTTTACATCTTCAGTAAAAAGAGCAAATTGATAAAAATTGCTCGGTTCTGAATCACTCATGGTAAATTCCTTGTACATTGATAATTTAGCCTTTAGGCGCCTTAAGGGAGACATAGAGGGAAAAGATATAATCAAGTATCCACCTGGCTTTAATACTCGATACATCTCTGATATTAGCGAATCATAACCATCATAGAAATGCTCTATTACACCTAGAGACCAATATCCATCAAAAGTATTATCTTCAAACTCAAGGTTCCTTAAATCACCAATTTTTACATTAAGATGAGGCGCTCTTTTATTTATTTCTGAAACAATTTTTTCTGCGAAGTCTACTCCAATAACATCATACTCTGCCTCAAATAACGCTGATACATGTTGGCCAAAACCACAACCACCTTCGAGAATTTGGCTTCCTTTTTTTAAATATTTTTTTGTCAATGTTAAGGCTTCACTTTTTGAGCTTTTATTTATCTTATCGATAGATTTCTCCCAATGCTTATCCCAGTATTCAGGGGTGGCTGCTGAAGAAAAGTATAGTAGTCTTTTATTTATCGGGTCATATTCAACATTCATTGGTTTATTCTCAAATTGACATCTTCCTTTTAATTGAAAATTTTACTTTTCTCAACTTTTATAACTCGATCAAATTTTGAAAGAGATGAGGGACGATGAGATATTGAAATAATAGTAAGGCTTGGATGACTTTTTATCAAAGAATCAATAATTCTTTGTTCGGTGCTCTCATCAATGGCACTCGTTGCCTCATCAAGGACTAATATCTTTCCCTTTCGATAAAGCGCCCTCGCAAGGCCAATTCTTTGGGCTTGACCTCCCGATATTTGAACCCCTTGCTCGCCAACTCTTGTTTCTAGTCCATTTTTTAATTGACTTATAAATTCTGATAGTTGGACAGTGTCTATAATTTTATTCATAAGATCGTCATTATATGGATCGTTTGATCCAAGAATTATATTATTTTTAATCGAATCATCTATCAAATATATTTTTTGAGGAACATGAGAAAAAATTGATGCTATTTCTGATTTTTTAAAAGATTTAATATCATTGTTATCAATAAAAATTTCTCCTACATCCGGATCCAATAATCCCAGCATTAGATCAACAATTGTACTTTTTCCTGAACCAGTTTCTCCTATAAATCCTATTTTTTCTCCCTTTTTCACCACTAAATTAATCGAATTAATAATAAGTTTATTTTCATTATATCCATATGAAACATTTTTAAATGCGATAGTCTCTTTAAAATCTTTCTTGGAATTATAGGTCGAATCTTCAGTAGAAGAAGTCTTTGACTCTAATGATAGAATATCAAGAACATCACTTACTATCGCTCGACCACTCCTAATAAAAGTGAAACTTGAGTATATTTGTTGGACTAAAGGTAGAACCCTTAGGGCTGCTAAAGTTAATGCTCCAAGAATTGGTATTATAGCTTTAAATTTCTCTTGAGACTCCGATCCCCAGTTTCCCTCATAACCAATGAATATAGCGAAAATCAAAACAGCAACACCCTCTATAATATATCGAGGGAAGGACGCGAGTATTAGAGATGATGATTGTGCTTTTCTAAGTTTACGATCTGATTTTATAAATTTTTTTACATAATTTTTATGGTCATTATATAAAATAATATCCCTAATATTACCTAATGCCTCTTGCACTATTTTAATAACTTCATTTGTCCTCTTATCAATATTAAAACTATTACTCTCAAGCCTATTTTTTGTCAATCGAAGAACAAAAATATAGGTTATAAAAAAGACAGAAAATATAATTGACAAAAGAAGCGGATCAAGAAAAAACAAAAAGCCACATACAAAGATTAAGGTCAAAAGTGAACTTATAATAAGCATCAGAGGAAGAATAAATTTTCCTACTACTTGATTGGTTTTATTTGTGATTACACCAATTAGATGACTACTATTTTCATTTAAATGATAAGAAAGATTTTGAGATAGTGATGATCTAAAGGTCATCCAACTTAAATCCGCTCCGATGGCATAACTTAAGTTGGTTTGCGTAATTATTAGCAATAATCTTACGAAAGTAGAAAAAATTACTAATATTATAAATATAAGGAAAATGACTTTAGCATAAGAATCTGCAGAAAAACCAAAAAAAGAAATTATATCCTTTATTCGTAAAATTAATTCAGATTGATCTCCAGATACTAAAATTGTAAGTAATGGCACAATTGCACCGACACTAAACACCTCTAATATTGAGGACATAATAGATAAAAAAAGAATAAAAAATAACTGAATTTTTCTTTTATTATTTAAGAAAGAGAATAATTTAAAAGGACTTTGAAATGTAGAAATTTTATTCACAAATTTATTACTTCTTTTTTCTTATTGCTAAGGAATCGATCTTCTTCCAAAGTTCTTCGGTTCTTAATTTTATATAATCAATCGTTTCATCTGAAATTTCAGTTATTTTTGTTGATGTATCCTTGCAATAAAATTTTTTTAAGGTAGGAAAATTAGGTATCACACTAAAATCCTCGTCCATTCGATGATATCTAACCAAATGACCCATTCCGGAATTAAATGAATCCAATGCTAGTTGAGCCCCCCTTTCCCAATGCGCAAAATCATCTAGCCATGCATTGACCCATCCAAGGTCGTTTGGACTATCAAAGCCTAAGCCTCTTATACGCCTCATCCCACCATCTTTCCTCCACCCTAAACCAGAATAAGAATTAAAAGCAAATAGAGGATTCCTAACTAAATAAATTGGCTTCATCTGTTCGCTTAGTTTTGAAAAAAACCCCTTTAAACCCCAATTCATACAAACCAAGGCATAACGTCCTCTTTTTTTCATATTTAAATTCATAATAGTTTCATTAAACATATCTGAATCATTACATCCAGGTTTTAAATTAGTTTGAAAAAATTTTCTTGTTCTTTTTTTATATAATTCAAAAGAATCGATATTGACTTTCTGCTCTCCACCATCTGGCCTAACACAAACGTTAAAACCACTCAAAATTAATTGATCAATAAGGTAACTAGATCCACTTCCACCGGTAGAGCTAATCACTAACAATTTTTTATTTCCAAATTTATTAAGGAAGTAATTGATATTTTTTTTTATAAAAATTTTCATTTTATTTTTAATTTCTTTAAAATTTCCATGATTCTA
>MDTD01071622.1_pt1 | contig 31020 bp, 30 predicted proteins | sample 811221 | NCBI WGS metagenome assembly MDTD01 (sample SAMN05326646, study PRJNA326480) | marine metagenome | isolation source: seawater | place: Pacific Ocean: South West | collected 2011
GCTTCCTCGATGATCTCCGGGTTTTGCATGATGTATTCGCGGACGATCTTCTCGACCTCCGCGCGATCGATCGATTGGGCATAGGCCGGCGAGGCCGTTGTCAACACGGCAATGGCGTACCACCTTAGCCGACCAATGCGCGCAGCTTTCATCGTTCCGCTCCTGGCGGGGTGTCAGTCGAACAATCGGCCGAGGAAAGAACCGTGCCCTCGACCATGGTGTCCGCCATGACGATCATGGTCGCGATAGTCGCGGCGGTGATCTTCGCGGCAGTCATTAGATGTATTGCGTGAGGACATTTGCGTACGTCCGCTAACAGATTGCCTCTGGGCGTACTGCACCTCTTCCGCAGCGCTCCGTTCGATTATCTTGTCGAGTTCGCCGCGATCCAGCCACACGCCGCGACATTTCGGGCAGTAGTCGATTTCGATACCCTGACGCTCGCTCATAACGAGGTCGACCCTGCAATGTGGGCAAAGAGTCCCGGTGGCTTTGGCGCCCGATCCTAGCGAGTTGAGAAGCGTTCCTGACATAGCGATATCCAACCTATTTGAGTAAACCAATGCACCCCGCTAACGGAAAGGTAGGACCTCGAGCAGGTTGAGGTTCAAGTGTTCAAATGTCGCAGCTCCCTTTGGAAAGCGACGCCGCAAAACTGTTGCGCGGCCACGATTTCAAGCGTCTTTTCACATCGGTGACAGGTGTTCGAGCAGGATCATCGTCCCTAAGCCGCAAAGTGCAAGACCTGCAATCAGTTCGGCTAGCTTGCCGAGGCGATGGCCTATCAGCCTCCCGACAAGCATGCCGCCCGAGGACATCACGAAGGTGGCAAACCCTATTGCTACCGCGACGATGACGATGTTGACCTGAAGAAACGCGAGAGAGATACCCACCGCCATGGCGTCGATGCTGGTTCCTACCGCCGTCGCCATCAGGGCGGCGAGCGATCTTCCTTTGGGCGAGTTATCCGTAGAGCCCCAGATTGCCGCGTAGAGCATATGAATGCCGACGCCCGCGAGGAGGGCGAAGGCGATCCAATGATCGACAGCCTGGACAAAGCGGCTGGCTGCAACGCCGGCGATCCAACCGAGAATGGGCGTTGTCGCCTCGACAATGCCGAAGATCAAACCTGTTCGCAACGCATCTCTCAGGGGCGGCGAGCCGATGGCGGCCCCTCGTCCAACAGAGACTGCAAAGGCATCGATGGACATACTCAGGGCGAGTACGGCAATGGTGAAGGGCGACATTGGACAGTGATCCCGACGGACATCTACCGGGCGCCAACCCCTGCTCGTCCGCATAGGAGCAGTGGCGCCACAGTCTCGTCGGGCCGTTAAATCGGCTGACCGCGCCATGCGCATGTGCGCAAGCCTGTTGACACGGCCCCGCGCGGGCGCGGTGACTACTCCCTGATTGGCCGGGAGATAGGAACACGGATCTAAAAAGTCAAATTAATTCAGCTGGATGGGCAATTGATACTCATTTGCATCTAGCCGGACCTAGCGTGAAGCGTGGCACCGCCGACGCAGCACTACATGGAGCGGGCCAGCCTACAATGGGAGTTGCCAGCCAGAGATAACCGCCGCTTGGCGCAGTTCTTCAAGAACTTCAATTCCGACGATGGCGACAAGGAACCACATGACTTCCGTCAACGACCGTACAAATGCCCGAGAGTGGACAACGACGGTGTCTTCGCTTTCCGGCAAATCGAGGCGAGGAAAGAAGCGAGGAACTCTCGCCATGTATAGCATGTAGTCCGGCCCAAAGAGGGACAGCAGCCGCTTTTCCTCATTCCTGATTACCGGTCGATAGTAAACCAGGAATGCGACCGCGCTTATGATCATCAAGACAATGTTTTGAGCCGCAAGGCAGACGCCGACGAGACCGAGAAAGGAGAAGAAATAGAGAGGATTGCGGGTAAGGGAATACGGACCGCTTTGGCAGAGATCCAGATCCTTCCGGCCTCCGATATATAGAGTGCACCAGAGCCTTCCGAGAACGGCAACAAACACCAGGAAGAATCCGAGAAACTCAATCAGGCTGTAGCCCAGCGTTTCAAAGCCTTCCGGCTGCGTTGCGATCAGCATCGCCAGCCAGGCTGGTGCCACCAGCCACGTTACAAAAATCCTCTTGCGCTCGACTGGGGATTTCGTACCAATTGTCCCTAACAATGATCTAACTCCACCCCCCGCCGAATGTGCGGTAAAAAATATGTGAACCGATCTGGGTCATACGCTCCATGGAGCGAGCCCAACGCGGGCTGACGTAGGTGGCGTTGTAATGGGTCGATGACGCCACTTCGGGTAAGAATATCTTCCCACCGGTAACTGCCATGGCCACGTCCTTTGCCAGACGATACGCGCGTCGATCTGTAATGACATCCGGAACGCCGTCGCAGGCAAAGGAAAACTGGCATTTGTTGATCCAGTTGTCATTTTGATAAACTACGTCACAGACGCTTGCTGGATATGCAGGATTGCGCACCCGATTGAGAATGACTTGCGCGACCGCGGCCTGCCCCCTCGCCTCCTCGCCCCGAGCCTCGAAATAAATTGCGGTAGCAAGGCACTTTTGCTCGGCTGTCGAGAAGACGGATCCCGGTAGAGGCTGTTTCATCCAATCGTGGTCACCTTCGATCGTGGGCGGAACGAAGCGACCGGCTGTCTCGTCGGCGCCGAGTAAAGCCGCGAAGGCATTGGAAGACGCATGGAATTCGTCCTTTGGGGCGTAGGCCGTGGCCAGGATGTCGGCGCCATCGTTGTTGACCAGGTCGGCAAGCGCCGCCGGCACACCGGCCAGACGGTCGTCTGCTGGGTTATGAAACGTAGACAGGCCCGCCACCATTTCGGGATCTGCCTGTTTTGAAAAACCCCGCAGAAAGTATGACGCGTCGGTCCCCGACGAAAGTAGCCGTGAAGCCAACGCCCGCTCTCCAACAGGGGGCTCCAGGTTTTTCCGATACGCTACGCTGATCAGACGTGGTTTCTTCGCTTCTTCAACCACCCGCTGGGACGTGGAAGAAACCTCTCGATCCGCCTGCAAGTTGACCCGTTGACCGCCGAGCACCAGATCCAGGTTTTCGTCATCGCCAGGAATAGCGGCACTGGGCAGCCGGAGCTCCTTCAGATGAGAGCAGGTGTCGGCCTGCTCGACATATACCGCCCAGCGATTAGGCCCGGGAGCGATTCCCAACTCGGATTTGGTGCCCTGGATCCCCGTGGGTGATGCGAAGCCGAACACGAACCAACTTGCGCCGAGAATCGCAAGCACACGCCGATGGCCGTTCGATGAATGTCGCTCGAAAGTGGCTTTCGGTTTGGACTGCAATATCTCATTCTCCGGATGCCCCACGCAGAAGGAGAATCGATTGTTAACCTTGATGGAAAGTTAACACTACTGCGACTGCGCGTCGCAATGTCACGGCAGGCTTATCCAGGCTCCCATTGAACCTCATGTCGCTTGTCCACGCTTCCGGGTTTTGGCTGTCTGGTCTTGCTCTGGTTCGTGCCCGGTCTTGGCTATTCAAGGGCGCAGACGCCTTCCGGCCGGCTGCTCCGGCGCTCGACAAACCCGGAAGATTGCCGACGTTGTTCGCTGCCCAATTGACGGTGGCGGCCGGTGTGCTGAGGGGACCCTTCTGGAGTTTTCTTACGCTGGTCGCGATCGCCAAGACACTACGTCGTTCTGCTGCGGCGACCTCGGGGTTGGTCGCATGTCGTGGCTTTTCGAGCATCTGATCGGAGGCAAATGTATCCTTCAAGGCAGGGTAAGACGCGCGATAACCGGAAGATGGTTGGATTGAAAGCGCGGTCCGAGACCTAGGCTGGCAAGCCCCATATTCGGCGAGATGACGATCCTGTCGATCGGCGTGCCCAAGGCCGGAATGTTGCCGAAGCGGGTGCTGAATCGCGTGGGTGAAGGCCACCACGCCGATTCCGTAGTTCGGTAGCCAGTTTCTGCGAGAAAGTCCTGAAAGAAGGGCGACCAAGGCGGCATATTCCAGTCTCCAGCGATGACTACGGCTGCATCGCCATCTTCCTGCAGAAGCGCTTGTGTCAGATCGCGATAATACGCTGCTCGCTCTCGCCACATCGATGGTCTCCGTGGTGTCTGGGCGTGAACAGCATAGAGAATGACCTGCCTGTCTTCGATCAGGAGCTCGAGCCTGAGAGGGTGCCGGCCTCCCGTGTCGCGGCTTGCTTGAGAAACGACCTGTTCGCTGATGATCGGAAAGCGGCTGAACACCTTCATGTCAGTGTTAGCCCGTAGATCCCGGCTGCTTTCAAAGCGCCATAATCCGCTTTTGACCAGTGCATCCTGCCAGACGGGGCGCATTTCCTGTAGCACGACGATATCACTTGAAGCGACTTCCGGGATGGAGAGAAAGGGCCGGGGATTGCGATTGTCCGAGAGGACATTGGCCGAAATAATCGTGAACTGGCTGCCACCGCCTCCGGTGGCTGGGGTAGGCAGGAAGACGAATGGAAAAATGGCGGCAAAAAGTGAGATCACTGCGCCGGCTCGCGTAAGCCGGGATCGCGGCACGAGACTGATTGCAAACAGCGCAATTCCAGCAGCGAGAAGGTGCGGGCGAATGAAGTTCGCCATGTCGGCTGCCCACAGGTCGCGGGCAAGAAGGTGCGAGCCGAACTGGGCCGCAATATAGAAAAGCTGCACGATGGTGATTAATGGAACAGTAAAGTCGGCCAGATGGCGACGGCGGAGAAAAGACAACACGACACCGCGCTTTCATAAAATTGGCTGCCAGTTCACGGACCTGCCCGCAAAAGTCAACAAGCCACACCAAATCGATAATCGTGCTTGACCCTCTAGCCACCTGAGGTTTTATAGCTTTGCTCCTGTATGACAGGAGGCCGGCCATGAGTGCTGATGGACGCCAGACCCGGTTCCGGGTCGAGGGCATGGATTGCGCAAGCTGCGCCACCAAGATCGACACTGCGGTACGTCGTCTAGACAACGTCGCAGACGTCAAGGTTTCGGTTGTCGCCGGGACAATGACCGTTACCCATGGCGAACGCGTTGACATCGATGCACTCGCCAAAAAGGTCGGCAGCCTCGGCTACAAGACGACCCCGATTGCAGCAAAAGATGTTTCTGTCGCCGAGGAAGGCGCAGGTCATCGCCACGGCCCCGATTGCAACCACGGTCATGCTGAGGGAACCCACAATCATTCGAGCGAGAGGACCGGCCAAACGGATACCTTGGCGGGCCTGCATGGGCACGATCACGGACCTTCCGACGGGCCGTGGTGGAAAACCTCTAAGGCGCGACTGACCATACTGTGCGGTGCCGCACTGGCGATCGCTTTCGGACTTGCGCAGATCTATCCCCAGACGCAGCCTTGGGGCTTCATCGTCGCTATGGCCGTCGGGCTCATCCCCATCGCCCGCCGGGCCATCTTCGGAGCAATGAACGGCAGCCCGTTCACCATTGAGACGTTGATGACGGTAGCTGCGGTCGGCGCAGTGATCATCAATGCTTCCGAGGAGGCGGCGGTCGTCGTTTTCCTGTTCCTCGTGGGAGAACTTCTCGAAGGCATTGCAACCGGGCGCGCGCGAGCATCCATTCGTGCTCTCGCGACATTGATGCCCAAGACGGCGCTGCTGGAGTTAGACGGGACGACGAAGACCGTCCCGGCCGAGAGCCTTGCGGTCGACGCTATCGTGATGGTGCGTCCCGGTGATCGTGTGCCGGCAGACGGTGTGGTGTTGTCAGGTGAGAGCGCTGTCGACGAAGCGCCGGTGACGGGCGAGTCGGTGCCCAAACGCAAGGAAGAAGGCGACAACGTATTCGCCGGCACCGTCAACCAGGAAGGTGTGCTTCGGGTGAGGGTGACGGCTGCTGCCGCCGACAATACGATTGCGCGGATCATTACCCTCGTCGAGGAAGCTCAGGAGACCAAGGCCCCAACCGAGCGCTTCATCGACCGCTTCTCCAGGTACTACACGCCCGGCGTGATGGTGGTGGCTGCGCTGATTGCGATCATTCCGCCGCTGGTGGCGGGCGCGGAATGGGGCACGTGGATCTATCGCGGCCTTGCCGTCCTGCTGATCGGTTGCCCGTGCGCGCTGGTCATCTCGACGCCAGCGGCAATCGCCGCCGCCCTCTCGGCGGGCGCGCGACGCGGCTTGCTGATGAAGGGCGGCTCGGTGCTGGAGAATCTCGGCAAAGTGAACCGCGTCGCCTTCGACAAGACGGGAACCCTTACGGAAGGCAAGCCGAAGGTAACTGACATCGTTGGTGTCGCACGAGACGAACGCGAGACGTTGCGCCTCGCTGCCGCTCTTGAAGTCGGCTCCAGCCATCCGCTTGCCGTAGCGATTCTTGCGAGGGCGGAAAGCGAGGGCGTTCCCCTGACGGCCGCGTCCGAGGCTGGTGCGGTCGGCGGCAAAGGTGTGGTCGGAACGCTCGACGGTGTGAAGCTGTTTCTCGCGTCACCGCGCGCTGCTGGGGAAGAGGTTCAGATCGACGAGACGCTTTCCGTCCGCATCGCTGCGCTCAACGATGAAGGCAAGACGGTTTCAGTGCTTCTTGCCGGCAAGGAGATCGCCGGTCTGGTCGCCATGCGTGACGAGCCGCGCGAGGACGCAAAGGAGGGCATCGCGCTTCTTCGCGAACTGGGCGCGGACTCTGTCATGCTCACGGGTGACAACACCCGCACCGCGAAAGCCATCGCCGCTTCGCTCGGAATGGAAGCCCGCGCCGAGTTGATGCCGCAGGACAAGCAGAGGATGATCAGGGAAATGCGGCAGGAAGGCCGCTTCGTGGCGAAGGTCGGCGACGGCATCAACGATGCGCCCGCACTTGCCGCCGCCGACATCGGCATTGCCATGGGCGGTGGAACCGACGTCGCGCTCGAAACGGCGGATGCCGCGATCTTACATGGCCGGGTGAAGGACGTCGCGAACATGGTTTCCCTGTCGCGGCTGACGATGAACAACATCTGGCAGAACATCGTTATCTCGCTCGGACTGAAAGCCGTGTTCCTCGTAACGACCGTTCTCGGGATTACGGGGCTCTGGCCCGCGATTCTTGCCGACACCGGCGCGACCGTTCTCGTCACCGCCAATGCGATGCGCCTTCTCGCATGGCGAGGCATCCGTACCTAGGGAGCGCCCGGTAGTGGTTCAGACGCCGCAGCATCTGACGTTTCTTCGCCAGTGGATCGCCAACCCGCTGATGGTGGGCGCGGTCCTGCCTTCAGGAGCTTCGCTGGCCCGGTTGATGACAAAGGCCGTCGATCACACCACCGGGCAAGTTCTCGAGCTCGGCCCGGGAACAGGCGTCTTCACCCGTGCGCTTCTGGCGCAGGGACTTGCCGAGGAGCAACTGACACTGGTCGAACTGGATGAAAGCTTCGCAGAGCTTCTTACCAACGGCTTCCCCGGCGCGCGGATCGTCCGGGGCAGCGCTGCCCGGCTGTCGGCGGCAGGGATCGGCAAGGCTGCCAGATATGATGCCATCATCAGCGGACTCCCGCTTCTGTCGATGCCAACCCGGACCGTGTATCGTATCATCCGGGGCGTGGCGCTCAGGCTTGAGCCGGGCAGCAGTCTGTTTCAATTCACCTATGGCATGCGGTGTCCGGTCCCGGACGCCATCCTTCATAAAGCCGGATTGGACGCAGTATTGCTCGGAACCGTGTTCCGGAACATGCCGCCCGCATCGGTCTACCGGATATCGCATTCGCGATCACGAACGCCGGCTGAACGGGCCTCGCCTGCACGACAGGCGGAAGATCGAAATAACCTGACCATGACGAGTCAGGAAGGGGAACCGGTTCATCAGTAACAACAACATTAAGGAGTTTGATATGTTCACAAGACGCGAGATGCTCGCCGGTGCGACCGCACTGACAGTCGTCTCTGTATCGCCTGCGCGCGCGCAGACCGGAACCAATCATGAGGTTCAGATGCTGAATAAGGGAACGAAGGGCGTGATGGTCTATGAACCGGACTTCGTCACGGCAGCGATCGGCGATACCGTTACGTTCATTCCAACCGACAAGTCCCACAATGCCGAAAGCATTAAGGGTATGCTGCCCGAAGGCGCGGAACCCTTCAAGGGCAAACTCAATGAAGAGATTACCATCACCATAGAGAAAGAAGGCGTCTACGGCGTGAAATGTACGCCTCACTACGGCATGGGAATGGTGATGCTTGTTGCCGTAGGCGCACCAGGTAACATGGATGAAGCTCGGGCTGTCAAGCATCCGCCGAAAGCAAAGAAGCTCTTTGACGAGCTCCTGGATGCAGTTCCGGCCGCCTGAGTTTGGACGTCGGACCAAAACCGGATGGTAGCGCCAGCCCTAGGAGAAGCGAGGTGCTGCCATCCCGGTGCAGGACAGATCTGATCTGCAAACATGAGAGCCGCGGTTCTCTGCACCTGTTATCGTATCGTTTGATGTGTGGAATAACCCGAAAGCTCAATGCGGCTTGTCATATCGACAAAGCCGCCCGGTTCGTTTAGCGATTCAATCATGCAGCTTGCACGCAGGATCAGAAATGGATGTCGGATAACTGGCCTTGCCGTCGGTCTGCTTGCCTACGTCCTTTTGCTGCAGGGCCTCGCTTCCGCTTACGCCAAGACGATCACGATGATCGGCGAGTCCGATCCGGGTTTCATCATCTGCGCCCCATCCGGGACAGATTATAACGGCCCAGAAGGCGGCCTGGAGTTTCTCGGAAAGGACTGTTGCGCAGCCTTTTGTAAGGCGGCGGCTTCATCGGGGCCGACGTTGGAGCCGGTATCGGTGGATTTGCTCTCGCTGATACCGCAGACTTTGCGTAGCGAGCGGATGCAGCCGCTCGAAAAGAGTGATCCTCCGAAAATCCCCTTCGTGCCAGCGCTTGGAGCGCGAGCTCCACCCACGTTCTCCGTCTGACAGAAAAACGACCCGGCGTGTCACTGCGCCTCTTCTGTTGCATGGAGAAACCAATGCGCAATTATATCCGTATCCTCGCGGCATCTGCTGCTCTTGTTTATTCCTCCGCCGCGTTTGCTCACGAATTTAGCGTAGGCGACATCGTCATCAACCATCCTTGGACCCGTGCAACTTCACCGGCAGCAAAAGTTGGCGGTGGATACTTTGAAGCGGTCAACAACGGCACAGTCGACGACAGGCTTGTCGGCGCCAGTTCCCCTGCCGCATCTCGCGTCGAGATCCATAAAATGGAAATGGCTGACGGCATCATGAAGATGCGCCCGGTGCCGGATGGGATGGCGATTGCTGGCGGCGACAAGATTGAGCTCGCGCCAGGCGGCTATCACCTCATGCTGATCGATCTGACGGAGCCGATCAGGGAGGGCGACATGGTTCCGGTCACTCTTCAATTTGAGATGGCCGGTTCGGTAGAGGTAGAGCTCGTCGCAGGAGCCCTGGGTCAGGCGCAATCGGATCATCAGGGCGGCTCTGCGTTATCGCATGATGGTGAAGATTGATGCGCGGGCGTACAATCGGATTGCTCTCAGCGGGTGTGCTCGCCGTTGGGATGGCGTTGGCTGCCGTCACTATCATTGCCGAGAACAGGCAATCAGGTGTTCAGTCTCGAAGCACGGGCGTCGCTACGGTAGGCGGGCCTTTCCGGCTAACCGGAACTGAAGGGCAGACCGTCTCGGAGAAGGACCTCCTCGGTAAGCCGAGTGCTGTATTCTTCGGCTTTACCTACTGCCCGGACGTCTGTCCGACCACTCTGTTCGAACTGACAACTCTGGCGGAACAACTCGGCCCAGAAGCAGACAAGCTCAATTTCGTTTTCGTCTCGGTAGATTCCGAGCGCGATGGGCCTGCGGAAATGAAGCAGTATCTGGAGGCTTTCGATGACCGCATCATTGGGCTTACCGGCACTGCCGAACAGATCGATGCCGTGGCGAAGGCCTACAAAATCTACCATGCGAAAGTTCCGTTGGAGGGCGGTGATTATACGATGGATCACACGGCCAGCGTCATCCTGATGGATGCCGACGGAAGGTTCTTCGGAACGATGGACTATGAAGAGGAAGCAAGTGTGATGCTTGCAAAGTTGAAACGCCTGATACGTGAACAGGTTGATGGATGATCTCTGAGTATTTGGGAGAATGTCGACTGAACATTCGGGAGTATTCTGAAATTGACACAGGAAAACGCCAATAGATCAACCAGATTTCTGATCATTTTTGCAATTTTTGCGGGAATGCTTGCTGGAATAGGAGGGGTTATTATCTTCGGCGGGTTCTCCGACGAGGATCAAGGGAGCGTCGCTACCGCGGGCTTACCGGATAGCTGCCCTGTTTCGTCCGAACAGATGATAGCGATAAAGAGTGCTTCACAGGGTGAGGTTGCGGCAATGCTTGCGACCGAGAAGCCCCTAGCTATGCGCGATTTGACATTCAGTGACGCTGACGGAGCGCCATTAAGCGTAGGGAACCTGGCGGGAAAGACACTCCTGATCAACCTATGGGCCACGTGGTGTGCGCCGTGTCGTGAAGAAATGCCGGCACTCAACGAACTTCAAGCTGAAATGGGTGACGATAAATTCCAGGTTATTGCTGTGAATGTCGATACCGGCGGAGATGACAAGCCAAAGGCGTTTCTCAAGGAAATTGGAATCGACAGTCTTGGTTTTTATCGCGAACCAACGCTCGTTTTATTCAACAACCTGAAGCGACAGGGCCTGGCGTTGGGACTGCCAGTTACGTTGCTCGTCAGTAAAGAGGGATGCCTTCTCGCACACATGAACGGCCCAGCCGAATGGGCGAGTGACGATGCCAAGGCATTGATAAGGACTGCGATCGGAGGTGCCAATAGAGAGTCGTCGTAGGGCGAATGAACGCAGAGTGTGCCGGCTTGGCGTTCTCGGCTTCAATAAATCAGATGACATAGACAGCATGGTGGCAGAATTGGGACCAGATTCTCCAATTGAAGAAGCCCTAGAGATACATGCGTCTGCGCAAGGTGATCGCGGGTCCGATACTTTACAAGTAGAACCTGAAAGAGGCCGCCCCGGACAGTTCCGAGCCCCTCGCATCGGCGCACCTACATCGACAATGTTTGGTCGGTTCTGCCAAAGCGCGAGTCAGAGTATCGGATATGCGATGTGAGGGGACAGGATCGCTTCGCGCGGGGTAGCATCACTCGACGCAGCATCTTCAAAGGTGACGAGGAACGATCACCGGCGATGGACGGATCGGACTCGCCCCTTTGGGAACGCCCCGTACGCTGGCCTGCCGAGGGGCTCCCTTTTGACATGCGGGCACTACGCTATGTGCTGGCAGCAGCTGAACAGATGAGTTTTTCGGGTGCGGCCGGCGCGCTCGGGATGAAGGTGTCAAGCGTCAGCCGTCATGTGCGCGACTTCGAGGACAATCTTGGCATTTCCCTGTTCGAGCGCACTACCTCGGGCGTCCGACTGACCGATGCCGGCAGCCGGTTCCTCGACGACATCATCCCGATCCTCCAGATGGCGGAGGTGGTCCTGCAGCGCGCCGGCGCGGCCGGCCGGGTCGAGGAAGGCACGGTCAGGGTCGGCATCATCACAACGCTCGCAGGCGGTTTCCTTCGAGAATTGATCACCTCCTACCGGTGCTACTATCCAGGCGTCGAGTTGGATATTCAGGATGGCGGGCGGCGCGAACATCTGCGCGCGATCCGGGCGCGGCAGCTCGACATAGCCTTTTTCACCGGCAACGCGCCGATTGCCGGCTGCGACGTCGAGGAGCTCTGGCAAGAGCGGGTCCATGTAGCGATGGCGGTCAAGCATCCGTTGGCAAGTAGCAACGCGCTGGACTGGCCACAGCTTAGCAAGGAACACTTCATCGTCTCGACCATGGAGCCGGGGCCGGAGGTGCATGACTATATTGTGCGGCGCGTCGCTGACTACAGCACCTATCCAGATGTGACCTATCGCCATGTGACGGTGGAGACGCTGATGCACATGGTCGCCATCGGCGAAGGAATCACGCTGGTCTCGGAAGGCTGGACCAGCATGGCGCATGCCGATCTCGCGCTGCGGCCACTGACCGCAGCCGAGGACATCGTGCCGTTCAGTGCGGTGTGGTCGCCATCGAGTGACAATCCGGCGCTGCGCCGATTTCTGAGTTTCGCGCGGGATCTGGCAACACGGCGGGGCTCACGACGCGATCAATGATCCGCTGCGGGGGTGGCCAGTTTGGCGACGCCGGCAGTTGCGGCCTCGCCAGCGAGCTTGGCCTTGCGGCTGCGCCAGCCGCGATCGGAACGCAGGAAGGCTTCCAGCATGTGCGGGATCAGCGTGGCGGTGTCGACCTCCCCATACTGGCGGCCGTATTCGGCGGCGTAGAGGTCGAGCTCTTCCTTCAGCGGCTCCGGCATCGGGACAGTCATGCGCACGATGCCGCGCTTGGGCAGCGGGCCGAGTTTGAGATTGCTCATCAGTGGGCTCCATAGGGCTCGAGGACCAGATCGCGGGCGACGATTACGCGGACCGGGAAGCCGGGCCGAATGGTCAGGGTAGGCTCGACCTGCAATTGACGCTGGACGATTTGCTGGCCGGCCTGGTTCACGGTGTCCTGAGCGCCGTCGCGGATTGCGCGGATCAGGCGGTCCTCGTCGCTGGTGGCCAGCTCCGCGCCGACGGCGAGAAGTGTCGAGAGACCGGCCGCCTTCATCAGATCCCACCAGTGGTAGTCGACGCCATCTTCGAGGCCCGCATAGCCCGAGGCATCCGCGCCGCGCTGGCGCTCCAGCACGACTGACCGGCCATTGGGCAGGATGAGGCGGTTCCACACCAGGAGAACGCGGCGTTGGCCGAAGGTGACGCCAGAATCGTATTCGCCAATGAGGCGGCTTCCCTGCGGGATGAGCAGAAGCGCCCCGGTCGGAGAATCATAGACGTTCTGCGTCACCTGGGCCGTTATCTGCCCCGGCAAATCCGAACGGATGCCGGTAATCAGCGCCGCCGAGATTACCGCACCGGCTTGCAGGATATAGGGCGAGGCCGGCGCCATGACGCGATCGGGCGCGACCGTGCGCCGATCCACCTCGGCGTTGAGGAAGGCAAGGTGCCGGTCCTGCGTTCCGGCGCCCGTCAGCCCGGTCATGCCGGGAACGGACGGGATCGCAGCTGAGCCGGCGTTCTGACCCGCCCTGATCTGGAAGAAGATCTCGCTGGTGCGGGCGGCTTCAAGCTCGGCAAGCCGGCGCTGTTCCTCGGGATCGGCCGCAGGAACCGGCATCGGGGTGGCGGGGATGGGCTGGCCTTCCTCGCGCGCCCGAAGCACAGGTCCGCCGAGATCGCCCGGCAGCGGCGGGCCGAGAGGCGGCACGTCGCCATAGCTGCCGGGCAGACCTTGCAGGCCGTCGGCGGTTTGGCGGCGGTCGGTCGAGATCAGCTCCTCCGGCTGGCCGCCGCGATCGACGCCCTGAAGCGCATAGATCATTGCGCCACCGATGCCGATGCCGGCGACCATGCCCGCGCCCATCAGCACCTTGCGCGAGATGCGCGTGACGCGCGGCGCTTCGGCGCGCAGGCGCATCGAACCGGCCCTGTCGTCGGCCGCTCCCGCCAGCTCCACGCCTTCCTCTTTCCGGTCGTCATTATCGCTCATGACGGCGCTCCTCCCGTTGCCGTGGTTTGCCCCGTGGCTGCCGTCTGGCCCGGCTGGACGCGCACGATCCTGACGGTTTGCTGCCTGTTGCCAGAGCCCAGCCGAAGCTCGGCCGCGCCGAAGAGGCGATCGACAATAAGCACGTTCTGATAGATGCGGCTGTTGACGATCTCGGGTTCGCCGCCCGAGCCGATGACGAACAGGGGCGGCATCTCGCCCTGGACGATCCCGCGTGGGAAGACCACGTAAACGCGGCGGCCGTCGTCGAAGATGGTTAGCGGCTTCCAGGGCGGGTTGTCGCCGGCGAGACCGTAGCGATAGTTTCGCGCGGATTCGGCTGGAATGATCGGCGCGGCCGGCGCGGTTACGCGCTGCGTCGCCGGTGGCGCGGGATAGGCCCATGCCACTGCCGGCATCCAGGTTTCGTTGCTCGCGCGCAACTCGATAAGGTAGGTGCGCCTGTCCGTGGTGATGACCAGATTGGTGGAGATGTCGGCGCGGGTCGGCTTGACGAGCACATGGACGCGGCGCGTCGTGCCGGAGCCGCTTTCCGTATCGCCGATAATCCAGCGGGTGGTATCGCCCGCCGCGATCGGTCCCGCGCCCGTCAGGCTCTCGCCCGCTTCGAGCGCGATGGTTGTGATCTGCCCGACAGCGGCATAAACCTGAAACAGCGCGCCTTCGGACCAGGGATAGATCTGGATCGCGTTGTAGTAGCCCTCCCGGCGCGGCTCGACACGAGCGGCCGCATTGGCGTTGCCGACACGCCCCTCCGGGGTGGTGGCTGCGGCGCCGCCGCGCGCGACGGTCCAGCCGGGCGGCGTGTGCAGTGGCCGGGGCGTGCCGTCGGTCACGGCGGTCCTGACGACCGGAAGCGCCGGCACGTCGGCATCGTAGCTGAACTGTGGCGTGCGGTTGGTCGCGCAGCCGGCGAGCGTGGTTGCAGCAAGCAGGAAAACCGCCAAGGCGGGTTTACGGAAAGCCGTAGGTCCGGCTTTGACAGGATTGCGGGTCATTGACTCATCTCCCGCGACCACGAGATCGCGTTCACATAAATTCCGAGGGGATTGGCGCGAAGGCGCTCGGCGGTGCGCGGCTGCTGGAGGACGATGGTGAGGATCGCGGTCCAACGCTCGGTGCGAGAGAGCTGGCCGTTCTCAAAGTGCTGTTCTGTCCAGGCCACGCGGAACGAGTCAGGCGACGCGCGGATCACGCTGGAGACCTCGACGGAGACCTGCTGGCGTCTGACGCGGGTGAAGGGATCGTTCGACCTGGCGTACTCGTTCAACGCCACTGCGCCCCTATCGGTGGTGAACTCGTAAGCGCGGAGCCAGTTCTGACGCAGGACGATGGGGTCCGAGGGCAGGCCCCGTACCTGCTCGATGAAGCGGGCGAGGTGCCAGGCCACTTGCGGGTCGGTCGGCCGATAGTCGGCGACGGCGGTTTCGACGGCGCGTGCTTCGCCGTGGCGGTCGATCTCGACCACCCAGGGAACGACGGTGCCGCGGGCCGATTGCCAGACCAGCGCCGAGGCGAAGCCGGCCGAGAGGATCAGGCAGCCGAAGGCCATGAAGCGCCAGTTGCGGGCCTGGACACGGGCGGAACCGATGCGCTCGTCCCAGACCTGAGCGGCCTTCTGATAGGGTGTAACGGGTTCCGGCGTCTTGCCGTAATGGGTGGTGGGTCGCTTGAAGATGTTCATGTGCGGTCGCTTTCGGAAAGGCTGATGGAGGAGCCGCCGCCATGGCTGTCGCCGGAGCGGATCGCATGAGCGGCCGCCGTGACGCCGTGGCTCATGGCCTGGCTGCGGCGCATGCGCTGCGCCCAGGCGGGCGGACCATCGGGCGAGGGCGTGCTTGCAGATCCCTGCGATGCGCCGCCGCCAAGCGTCCCCGTGGTCGAGGTGCCGCCGGTGGTCTCGAACGCGCCTTTCACGCCGGCCGTGTGGCTGGATTTGAGGCTGTCGGCGGCGCGGGAGACGGCGCGTTTCAGCGGCGAGACGGCCGCAGACGCTCCGGCCCGGGCGACGCCACCGAGACCGGCGGCGACGCCCGACGCGCCGCCTTCGCCCATAGAGGCGAGCGTATAGGCCGAGGACGCCGCGCCGGCGGCCGATGCGCCGCCTCGAGCCAGCGCGGCCCCGCCGGAAAGGGCAGCGCCGCCACCGCGCGCAGCGAGCATGGTCGCGCCACCGGCCGCGATCGCCGCGCCGCCCACGGCAAGCCCGGTGCCGACGGCGGCGCCGGCGCTGAGCTGCGGGCCGCCGGAGACCAGGCCCGTGGCGATGCCGGGACCGAAGATACCGAGGCCGAGAAGCGAGAGAGCGGCAAGGACGATGGCCATCGCGTCGTCGATCGTCGGGGTCGCGCCACCGAAGCCCGCGGTGAACTGGCCGAACAAGGTTGAGCCGATGCCGATGATGACGGCCAGGACGAGGATTTTGATGCCCGAGGAGACGACATTGCCAAGGACGCGCTCGGCCATGAAGGCCGATTTGCCCCAGAGCCCGAACGGGATCAGCACGAAACCCGCGAGCGTGGTCAGCTTGAATTCAATCAACGTCACGAAGAGCTGCACGGCGAGAATGAAGAAGGCGAGGATAACCAGCGCCCAGGCGAAGAACAGGCAAAGAATCTGGACGAGGTTCTCGAAGACCGCGATCCACCCCATCAAATCGCTGATGGATTCGAGCAGCGGCCGGCCGGCATCGAGGCCGGTCTGGGCGACGCGGCCGGGACGCAGAAGGTCGGCGGTAGAGAATCCGGTGCCCGAGGCCATGAGGCCGAGGCCGGCGAACGACTCGAAGACGATCCGCGCGAGGTTGTTCCAGTTGGAAATGATGTAGGCGAACACGCCGACGAACAGCGTCTTCTTGACGAGGCGGGCGATGATGTCGTCGTCGGCGCCCCACGCCCAAAACAGGGCGGCCAGCGTGACGTCGATGACGATCAAGGTCGTGGCGATGAAGGCGACCTCACCGCCGAGCAGGCCGAAACCGCTGTCGATATAACTGGTGAAGATGCCGAGAAAGTTGTCGATTACGCTGGTGCCGCCCATGGCTTACCGCCCTTCGTTCGGGGTGGGCGCTGCCGGTGCCGGCGGGCGGCCGAGGAAGCGGTCGCGGGTCTCGGCCCAGACGCGCAGGCAGGTGGCGTCATTGGCGGCGGCCTCGCCCAGCTCCTGACACCGGCGCTGCTCCAGCCGCAGCGAGTCCGCCGCTGGCTGGAACGTGGGCGCGGCCGGCGCTGGCCCGGTCTTTTCCTCGCGGGTCATTTCGATGATCGTCGCCGTGATGGCGACGGCGACGAATATGATGGCCGCGATCCGGGCCAGCACCTTGCCGTCCATGATGTCCCCCTTCCGTCTCGTCAGTTGTTGAACATGCTTGCGTCGCCGGGCTGGTAGCCCGAGCCTGGAGTCAGGAAGCGTTCGCGCTGGATGCGGCCTTGCTCGGCGGCCGTGGCGCGCTCGGCTTCCGACAGGGCACCCGCTCTGCCGTTGGCCGAGATCACCGCGATCAGATCGGAGAGCTGCTGGCTTTGCAGGGCGAGGAGCTGGTTGCCGGCCTGGGTGGCTTGCAGCGCGCCCGTAGCGCCCTGGCTCTCGCCGACAAGCGCGGACATCTCGGCGCGATTGGCGTCGATATTGCTCACGACCCCGGCCTGGACGCGCATCGCATCCTGCAAGCCGCCAACGGTGTTTTCCCAGCGGCTGCGCGCGTCGGTGATGAGTTGCTGGTCGGTGGCGTTGAGAGAGAGATTACCGTAGTCCTGCCGGAACAACTGGTCGATCGACTGCACGTCGAACGCGATGTTCTGCGCTTGCGCGAGAAGCTGCTGGGTGCGCTGCACATTCTGCTGAAGCGCCTGGAGCGAGCTGTAGGGCAGGCTCGCCAGGTTCTTCGCCTGGTTGATGAGCATTTGCGCCTCGTTCTGAAGCGAGGTGATCTGGTTGTTGATCTGCTCAAGCGTCCGCGCCGCTGTCAGAAGGTTCTCGGCGTGGTTGGTCGGGTCGTAAACGATCCGGCCGAAGCCGAAGAGGGCGTGGGCTGGCGTGGTGAAGACCGGCGATAGCGCCAGCGGCGCGGCGAGCGTGAGCGCAAGCAGGGAAGCGCCGGCGAGACGGGGAAGTCGGTATCTGGTCATGGGATGATCTCCTCTGGGTCGAGTTCAAGGGCATCGGTAAGGTCGAGCGCCGCCGCCAGCACCGCTTCTGGCGCCAGGGGCTCCGGTGCGGCGGCGATGTTGGTGAGGTTGGGAATGAGGTCGGCCGCCCATTCGACGCCGCGCGCCGTGAGCCACGCCGCAAGGAAGCCATCGCGGCCATGTTCGGCGAGGATGTCGGCGATCAAAGCCTGGTCGGATTTCGAGGAGGCGGCGCAGAGCGCGAGACCGACTTCGGACAGGCCCAGCTCGAACAGCCGATCGCCGCGCCTTGACTGGCAGTAGTAGTCCCGTTTCGGGATGGCGCGAGCCAGGATCTCGATCTGGCGGTCATTCAGGCCGAACCGCCTGTAGATCGCGGTGATCTGCGGCTCGACGGCGCGGTCGTTGGGCAGGAGCAGTCGCGTCGGGCAGCTTTCGATGATCGCTGGCGCGATGCTGCTCTTTTCGAGCTGGGCGAGCGATTGCGTGGCGAAGATGACGGAGGCGTTCTTCTTGCGCAACGTGACCAGCCATTCGCTCAACTGCTTGGCGAAGGCGGGATCGCCGAGCGCCAGCCAGCCCTCGTCGATGACAATCATCGTCGGGCGGCCATCGAGGCGGTCGGCGATCCGGTGGAAGAGGTAGGCGAGGGTGGCGGGCGCCGCACCGCTCTCAAGCAACCCTTCGGTCTCGAAGGCGACGACGGAAGCGTCCCCGAGGTTCTCAGCCTCCGCGTCGAGCAGGCGCCCGTAGGGGCCGCCGACGCAATAGGGCTGGATGGCAAGCTTCAGATCGTTGGACTGGAGCAGCACCGACAGGCCGGTGATGGTGCGCTCCTCGATCGGGGCCGAGGCGAGCGAGGACAGCGCGGTCCAGATATGCTCCTTGGCCTCGGGCGTGATCGTGACGCCTTCGCGTTGGAGGATCGCCACGATCCAGTCGGCGGCCCAGGCGCGATCCTGCGTTTGCTCGATGCGGGCGAGCGGCTGGAGCGAGACCGAGCTTTCCGCGCTTTCGGTCAGCCGGCCGCCGAGATCGTGCCAGTCCCCGCCCATCGCCAGAGTGGCGACTCTGATGGAGCCCCCGAAATCGAAGGCGAAGATCTGGCTGCGCGGGTAGCGCCGGAATTGCAGCGCCATGAGCGCCAGCAGCACCGACTTGCCCGCGCCGGTGGGACCGATGACGAGGGTGTGGCCCACGTCGCCAACGTGAAGTGAAAGCCGGAAAGGGGTCGATCCTTCGGTCCTGCCATAGAGCAGCGGGGGCGCGCCGAAATGATCGTCCCTTTCCGGCCCCGCCCACACGGCGGACGAAGGGACCATGTGGGCAAGGTTGAGCGTCGAGATCGGCGGCTGACGCACATTGGCGTAGGCGTGGCCCGGCAGCGAGCCGAGCCAGGCGTCGACGCTATTGACGGTCTCCACCATGACGCTGAAATCGCGGGACTGAACGACTTTCTCGACCAGCCGCAGCTTTTCGTCGGCGCGGCGGGCGTCCTCGTCCCAGACCGTGACGGTCGCGGTGACATAGGCGATGCCAGCCATGTCCGCGCCGAGTTCTTGCAACGCCATGTCGGCGTCAAGCGCCTTGTTTGCGGCATCGGTGTCGACGAGCGCCGATTGCTCGTTCGTCATGACCTCTTTCAGAATGGCGGCGATGCTCTTTCGCTTCGCAAACCATTGCCGCCGGATTTTCGTGAGCAGCCTGGTCGCGTCCGTCTTGTCCATCAGGATCGCGCGGGTGGACCAGCGATAGGGAAAGGCAAGCCGGTTGAGGTCATCGAGCAGGCCGGGCGTGGTGACGCTCGGGAACCCGGTGATGGTGAGGATGCGCAGATGGGCGGAGCCGAGGCGCGGTTCGAGCCCGCCTGTCAGAGCCTCGTCGGCGAGCAGCGCGTCCAGATAGATCGGCGTCTCCGGCACGCGCACGCGATGCCGTTTGGTCGAGACGGTCGAATGGAGATAGGTCAGCGTCTCGGCATCAGTGAGCCAGCGGCACTCGGGCATGAAGCCGTCGAGCAGCGCCAGCACGCGGTCGGTGCGGTCGATGAAGCCGCGCACCAATTCGTGAGGGTTGACCCCGGAGGTTTCCCGGCCCTCGTAGAGCCAAATTTCTGCGCGGGCGGCCTCCTCTGCCGGGGGCAGCCAAAGGAAGGTGAGGTAATAGTCCGAGACGAAGTGGCTGCCTTCCTCCTCGAAATCGGCCTTCCGCTCGGCATCGACGAGAGCGGAGGCGGGATCGGGAAAGACATCGTTCGGATAGGTGCCGGCTTCGGATCGCTGCGCCTCGACGAAGATCGCCCAGCCCGATCCGAGACGGCGGAAGGAATTGTTGAGGCGCGCGGCGACGCCGACCAGCTCGGCGGCGACCGCGGAGTCGAGGTCCGGTCCGCGGAACTTGGCGCTGCGCTGGAAGCTGCCATCCTTGTTCAGCACGACGCCCTGGCCGACCAGCGCCACCCAGGGCAGGTAGTCGGCGAGGCGCGACGCGGTGCGGCGATATTCGGCGAGGTTCATCATCGCGCGGGCCTCATACCGACAGGTGGCCAGGCACGCGCAGATGGCGGCGCGCGACCTCGACGAAGAGCGGATCGCGCTTCGCCGCCCAGACGGCGGCGACATGGCCGAGCGCCCAGATCAGGATGCCGGCGAGCCAGAGCTGGAGACCGAGGCCGATCGCCCCGGCGAGCGTGCCGTTGAGGATCGCCACCGAGCGCGGCGCGCCGCCGAGCAGGATGGGCTCGCTCAGCGCCCGGTGAACCGGGGCGGTGAACCCCGGCACAGCGTCGAGCTGTTCGAGGACGGTCGCCATCAGATCACCGCCCCGCCGCCGAACGAGAAGAACGACAGGAAGAACGAACTGGCCGCGAAGGCGATGGAGATCCCGAAAACGATCTGGATCAGCCGCCTGAAGCCGCCGCCGGTATCGCCGAAGGCGAGCGTCAGGCCAGTGACGATAATGATGATGACGGCCACAATTTTCGCCACCGGGCCTTCGATGGATTCGAGGATGGACTGAAGCGGCGCCTCCCAGGGCATGGAGGAGCCCGAGGCCAGGGCCGGCGAGGTCAGTAGGGCGACCCAGGTGAAGGCGGTGGCGGTTGCGATATGGCGGCGGACGCGGAAGGCACGGCGGATCATGCAGGTTCTCCTTGATCGTGGGTCGGGGCTGGCTCTGGAATGGCGGGGGAAAGCCGGTAGTCGCCGTCAGGGCCGAGCCCTTCGACGCGGCCAAGCTCGGCAAGGCGACGGGCGGCGCCCCGGCCGGAAAGGACGGCAACCAGGTCGATGGTCTCGGCGATCATGGCGCGCGGGACGGTGACGACCGCCTCCTGTATGAGCTGCTCGAGGCGGCGCAGCGCGCCGATGGCAGAGCCGGCGTGGATCGTTCCGACGCCGCCGGGGTGGCCGGTCCCCCAGGCTTTGAGGAGGTCGAGCGCCTCGGCACCGCGGACCTCGCCGATCGGGATGCGGTCGGGGCGCAGGCGGAGCGAGGAACGGACCAGATCGGAGAGGCTCGCAACGCCATCCTTTGTTCTCATGGCGACGACGTTCTCGGCCGCGCATTGCAGCTCGCGCGTGTCCTCGATGATGACGACGCGGTCCTGCGTCTTGGCGACTTCGGCCAGCAGCGCATTGGTGAGCGTGGTTTTACCGGTGCTCGTTCCGCCCGCCACGAGGATATTGGCGCGCGATGCGACGGCTTCGCGAAGTGCGGCGGCCTGGGCTTCGGCCATGATCCCGGCGGCGACATAATCGTCGAGGGTGAAGACGGCGACGGCCGGCTTGCGGATGGCGAAGGTCGGAGCGGCGACGACAGGCGGAAGCAGGCCCTCGAACCGTTCGCCCGAATCCGGCAGTTCGGCCGAGACGCGCGGGGAACGGGCATGGACTTCCGCCCCGACATGGTGGGCCACCAGACGGACGATGCGCTCGCCGTCTTCCGGGGTCAGCTTTTCGCCAGTGTCTTCCAGTCCCCCGGCGAGGCGATCCACCCAGATGCGCCCGTCAGGATTCAGCATCACCTCGACGATGGAGGGGTCGCGCAACAGGTCCGAGATGGCAGGCCCGAGCGCGGTGCGGAGCATGCGCGCGCCGCGTTCCATCGTTGCCTGTTTGCGATTTTGGCCAGCCATCTCGTCCCCGTTTCCGGGGAGGAGAGCGAAGGCGGTCCCCGGATGGGGATGACTAAAAGAACGGCAAAACGGGCCGATTCAACAAGTTTCGGTCGTAGTAGTAGTGCAGCGCAGTAATACAGGAGAACGGCGGAATCGCAGCGCGCCAGCTTTGCGTCAGAGCCGAATCATCCGTGACAGAAGTATCAAGCTATTGCTTACAAGCGGGCTCGGTCGCGTGGGTCCATATCAACCGCCGCCATGGAATGGATTTCTGCCTGACTGCTTCAGGCCAGCCGGGCTAGGAAAGCGGTCGTTCAGATGTCGTCAGGTCTCGACGGCAACGCCCTCCATCTCAGATACTTCACGACACCCCGCGCTTCGCAATTAACCCCGGCCCGCTGAAGGATTTCTACAAGAGGTGATTAAAAGGCTTCGATGATCCGTCGAAGTCTGATTATAACTCGAGCAGCGTTCTGGGTGGGACTTTATGAAAATAACAAACGCCGGTCGCGGCGTGCACAAGCGCGAGATCAAAGGTATTGAACGGTTTAGGACCGACCTGCCTGCCGATTGGTATGCTTTCACGAACCTTGATCTCGTTCTCGGTGTGGGGCGGGCGCGAGAAATCGATGTAGTGATTGTATCCGACCGGCGGATATTCCTGATCGACCTCAAGGACTGGTACGGGAAGATTTCCAGTGTAGATGGCCGTTGGCAACTCAACGGCATCGATAGAGACCCGTCTCCTGTCGCCAAGATCGCAGGGATCACGCGGGATATTCTTCCGCTGCTCAGTACGGAATTCAAGAAGAGGCCTGATACCAAGGACCTTCCCCTGCCTCGGATAGAGGGGCTAGTCGTCCTGACGGGAAAGGCCGACCGGACGGACATAGCCGAAACTGAAAAAGCAAAGGTTCTGACCGCCGACGAGTTCTTGAACATCGTGAAGGACAGCGGTCGCGAACGCGCGGCGTTCGGGAATGTCCCGGGCACATACCTTTCCACGCCGCTGACTGATACCTTCTGGAAGGAGCGTCTTCACCGTTTCTTCAATGCCGGTCCTAGTTCGCCGTTCCAGCCGGGACGGCGGCGTTTCGAGCGGTTCGCCGCTGAGGACGTGCCCACATTCTCGCATCCCCAGGACATATACCGCGAGTATGAGGTCGTCGAGGAAGGCAACAAGAACAACCTCGGCACACTGCGTCTTTGGGATTTCACAAAATGCCCGGACGCTCGTTTCCAGAACGAGGAAGGACGCCGTGAAATCGCCGGGCGGGAACACGCTGTCTATCATTGGCTCAAGGATCGCAGTAGCGCAGCCGAGCAAACTCTGCTTCCCCCGAAGATCGACGATCCGGAGCGGGGTGTGCATTACTGGGAAGTCTATGACCGCCGCCGCCGCATGCAGAGGCTCGGCGTGTTCGCCGAAACCGAAGCTACGCGGCTCGCGCCTTCCGAGAAGATCGAACTTGCGCGCCAAATTCTCGCTTCGGCGGCGAATCTTCACGGGCAGGATGCCGCCCATCTCGACCTTGGCGGCCACAGCATCTGGCTTGAGGCGCCGACCACCGCCAAGTTTTCGCACCTGATGGCCGCGCGCTTCCCGGAGGTCAACTCCCTTGGCGAGGCCCGTTACCAGTTTCTTGCCAGCGTCGATGTGCCGGAAGACCACTTGGGCGTGGAGCGTGGACCCCAATGCCGCGACGTGTTCCTTGTGGCGGTCGCCGTCCACCAACTGCTGTTCGGAAAGATTCCCAGCGGCAGTCCGCCGGAGTGGAACTCGGAGATCGATGGGGTTGGGACGTTTCGCGCGCTCCACGACTGGTTCGCCGAGGCGCTGGAACTCGATCCGTCCCGCCGCTACCCGGACGCCATCCAGGCCTTGCAGGGGTTCAACCGCGCGACCGCGCAGCGCCCGACGCGGGATGAGATCATCTCCGGGCTTGACCGGCATCGCGGCGCCATCCGGTCGGTTCGCCAGCTTATGACGGCCTTTCCGGAGTCGGGCGACCTCATCGTAGAGAACGACCGCGTGGAAATTTGGCGGAGCCAGAACGACGGCGCGCCGGTTGTCGTAAAGCTCTGGAAACAGGCTTCATGGGGCGACACAGCGCGCGAGGGTGCGTCCATCCTGGCCTTTCTTGACAAGGCAGCCGCAGCAAAGGACGACCGTCCTGAGGGCCTGCCGACTGTCCGGGAGGCGTTGTGGCTCGGCGACTCCATCGCCGTCGTACAGGACTGGGTCGAAGGCCCTACCCTCGCGGCGGTGCTGGCCGCACCGCCGGAGGACTTTACCACGCCTGCGGCGGCGCTGGCGTTCGTGGAGCGCCTAACGCGAACGGTCGATGCGCTTCATGAGAACGGCCGGGGGCATGGCGACATATCGCCCGCCAATATTGTTGTGTCCGCCGAAAACGCTCCCATCCTAATTGACGCGCTGGATTTCTCGCCGCGCGCAGACGGGGAGCGCACCACAGCGGCTTATGCCCCTTCGACAGGCAGCCTTTTCGAGCGTGACCGGTTCGCGGTCACCAGAATAGCAGAGGAAGTGTTCACCTGCGCCGGATTGGGCGAGCGCGATGCGCGCGAAATCGCGAGAGCCATCGCGGACTGCCGGGAAAAAGAGCCGCGCCTTTCTACGCTCCTGCCGCTTCTCGACCAGGTCGAGGCGGCGCTTGCGCGGCTGAACGCGCCGACCGCAGACGACGTGGGCGGTGTTGCCGCCCACTATGCCGTCAGCATTGCCGGCGCGGCCACCGGCCCTATTGAACCAGACGAGGGCTACATTTTCCTGCGCGTGCGCCGGGATACCGCGCGGGGCACGCTGTTCCTCGTGCTGCGCGGCGCAGCGGAGGAGCTGGATATCCGGCTAGACACCAACGCGCAGCCCGTATTCGCAAGGCGCCGCAAGCTTGAGCAGCGTCAGATCAAGCGTAGCGCGGCCCAGGAATTCCACATGGTCGTGGCCACCCTTTCGGTGGAAAGCGCCATTGTGAACGACCTGTCCGCGCTGGCGCCTCTTCTGGCTCTCCCTGAGGTGCAGGAAAGGATAGCGGCGGAACGGACGGGGTCGGCCCCCGCGCCGGTCGATGTCGAAGATCCTGCTGCCGCGCCCGTCGCGGAAGAGGCGGCCGAGGACGCCCTTGCCGAGGAGATTGCCGTCCGGCCTGTCGTCGCGCCGGCATCCATCGACGTTCCGTCGCTTTGGCGCGCGCTGATCGACGTCGAGAACGAGCTTACCATCGAGGGTATCGCGCAGATCGAAAGCGTCTTCGATCGCGGATCGGGCCGTCACAAGGTGCCCATGGAGCTTGAAAACGGGGCGTTCGAGTTCGCGCGCCACGATACTGTCGGCGTGGAACGACAGGACAAGAAGGGCGCGTGGCGCCGCATCGGCCAGCTCGACATCCAGTCATCGCGGTCGGATCTGGCGGTGATCGACGCCAGCGACACAAACATGGCGTACCAGGCACATATCGTCGATGCCGGGCAGCGCCTGCGCTTCTGGAGCCATCTGGAACGCCAGAGCCTGAAACGCCGGACGGACGCCGTTGACCGGATACTGGCGGGCAACGGGCGATCCCGCGACCTTCTTGGTGTATTCGACCCACGAACCGGAGCACTGCCCTCGAATGTCGGCCACCAGCCCGCCGCGGGTTCGCTCGGCATCTACGGGCTCAATCCCGACCAGGAAGCGGCGTTCGCGCGTATCGTGGCGAACCGGCCGGTCGGGCTGTTGCAGGGGCCGCCGGGAACCGGCAAGACCCGCTTCATCGCGGCGCTTGCGCACTATGCCCTTACGAAAGGGCTGGCGCGCAACGTGCTGCTGGCGAGCCAGTCCCACGAGGCGGTGAACACAGCGGCCGAGGCGGTGCTTACCCTGTTCCGCAACGGCGGGGTGCAGCCGAGCCTCCTGCGGATCGGACGCGACGAGGAGCAGGTCTCGTTGCCGCTTCGCGCCTATCACACGCCGAAGGTCGAGCAGGGTTTCAAGGATCGTTTCCGGGCTTCTTTTCGTGACCGCCTCGCGGAGATCGCCAGCGCCCTGGGGCTTCCCGAAAGCGCCGCCGACGAAATCGCCGCGATCGAGACGACCATACGCCCGCTGACGGAAAGCCTCGCCGACCTGACGCAGCAGGAGGAAGGGGATCAGCAGCGGCTGAACAGTCTGTTGGATACCCTGCGCCGGCACCTCGAAAGGCTTGATGCCGCGGCTCTGCTCGATGGGGAAGAGGCGCACGAATGGTCAACATTGCCGGACGAGGTCGCGCAGGCGGTCATGCAACGCCACGCGCGCGGGGCCGGCGCCGACCGGTTTGACAGGCTTTACCGGGTTGCCGCCATTGGCCGGGATTTCGTAGGCAGCGTTTCGCGCGCGCAGCGCAGCTTCGAGAGCTTTCTTGCCGGAACGCGCCAGATCGTCGCCGGAACCTGCGTGGGCCTGGGGCGCACCGCGCTTGGGCTGACCGCCACGGCGTTCGATCTTGTCATCGTCGATGAGGCGGCCCGCTGCACGGCCAGCGAACTGCTGGTGCCACTGCAAGCGGCGCGCTGGGCCGTACTTGTAGGAGATCACGCGCAGCTGGAGCCGCAGCACAAGGCGGAGGTCGTCAACGCTGTCGCCGAGCGCACGGGCGTAGCGAAGCGTGAAATCAAGCGCAGCGATTTCGAGCGCGTCTTCACCACGCCATACGGCGCCGCCGGCGGTGCGCGGCTCAAGACACAGTACCGGATGCTCGCGCCCATCGGACAGGTCGTTTCGGAGGCCTTCTATCCCGACATGCCGCTGCATGCCGGACGTGAGACTCCTGAAATCGACCCGGCACTTCTACCGGCAGAACTCGATGTCCCGCTGCTGTGGATCGAGACGGACGGCATGGGCGAAGCCGCCGCCGAACGGCCGGAAGAAGGCGGCAAGAGCCGCATCAACCGGGCGGAAGCGGACGCCATCGTGGCGATGCTGGAGGACTGGCACAGCCACGAGCCGTTCCGTACCTGGCTGCTCACGCAGCAGAAGCATCCTGCCGGCATCGGGGTGATCTGCATGTACGCCGCGCAGCGCGACCTCATCCGCCGGAAGCTGCGGCAGTCGGCGCTCGCTTATCTTCTGGACCGCCACCTGAAGGTTGGGACGGTCGATAGCTACCAGGGCAAGGAAAACCCGGTGGTCCTTCTCTCGCTGGTAAGGAACAATGAAGAGGGGCCGATGGAGGCGGGCGTCCGCCGCGTGCGCGAGGGATTCCTGACAACGCCCAACCGGATCAACGTGGCCGTGAGCCGCGCCATGGACCGGCTGGTAGTCGTAGGCGTACGGGGACGATGGTCTCCGCAAGGGCCGATGGGGCGCATGGCGGAAGCGTACGGGCGGCAGGTTACGCGGGGGGCGGCGCGCGCGGTCAGCGCCGAGGATATCATCGGGCGCGCAGGGGTGCAGCCTGCGCGGGAAGCGGCGTCGCGTCCCCGGAAGGCACGAGCCGAGGGAGGCGCGCATGGCTAACCAACCGCGCCCGCTCTTGCGTTTGAAGGGATATGAACTGCTTTCGGCCGACGAGGACCGCAAGGTGGAGGTCGGCGTTTATGACGTGCTGCTACCCTGCCGCAAATATGAGGTCGCGTACAAGGTCGCGATACTGGGCAAGGTCAGCCAGAGCCTTGAATTCCTGTTGCGGCTGGTGAAGGCGGTTCCCGGGATTGAGGAGGAGTCCGCCGCAGCGTTCTTCGGGTTCGAGCAGGTCGAGATCAGCTACGTCCTCAACGAGGCTGCGGGACCCGGATTCATCGAGCGGCGCGAGGGCCGGCTCTGGCTTACGTCCGCAGGCGATGCCCTCTTCAGGGAGGGTGCCGACGATCCTGCCATCTATACCGTCGAGGAACGCCGCCGCGACCTCGGATTCGATCTGCTCGCCATCGCGCCGCAACCACCGCGTGCCATCGACTCCGTGGAGATGTCGCTTCCGGAGCTGCCGATCGCGGATCCCGCCGGAACAGGAAAGGTCGGGGACAGGATATTTGAACGTTTCAGCAGGTTTTTCCATGAACTTGCCGAACGCCGCGACCGCGAACAGATTCAGCAGCGCGACCTCTACTCGGTGGACCGGGTCGCTCCCAAGGATCGTTTTCAGGTGCCGGTGCGCGTGCGTGTATTCGCACAGGCGTCCGCGCCCAGCCTCCCGGAAATAGACCTCGGCTCTTGGAGGGCCGAGCATGAGATATCCGACCGGCCGCAGATCGAGAGCGCGGCGGCAATGCTGGTCGATGACCTGAAGGTCAACGGCAACCAGGTCGGCGCGTTGCAAGCCTACGAGGTGCTCGCGGAGCTGGCACCTGACTTTCTGAAGGAGTTTGTCACAAGAGCCGGCCTGAACGTGAATCGCTACTGGCGCGAGGCGGTCGGACGGGCGGGCGAGCCGCGTGCAGACCGCAAGACCGTGCCTGTCATCGGCCCTCTTTACACAGAAGCAAACGCTCGGCGATTTCTTGAGGTGGTCGATTACGGTTTGCGCGGCGGCGCGGAGCAGCCGGAGTTCGTCTTTTCCGTCGCCCCGCAGACCCGTCTTTGGGGAGCGACCACCCAACAAAGGGATACGCTTTCCTATCTCCGCCGCAGGATTGCGGCGGCCGCTCCGGCAAGCACGAATGAACTGCGCGCCGTCTGCCTGTTTCCTGGTAAGACGGCATGGTTTATCGACCGGACCTTCGACGAGGTACTGGGCGCGGATTCCAGCGATATCCCGCCTGCGCTAGAGATCATGATCGTTCCTCACATTGCGGTGGCAGCGCTTGTTCATGCGCCTATCGGTGCCTCATCGGGATATGCCGTTCCCTTGGGCTGGGCGTCGTTTGACGAAGGCATAGTTGCCCGCACGCAGACCTTCGCGGCGGACAGGCTTTGGCCTTTTGCGCGTGAACCAAACCTGCATGACCGCCTCGTCGACGCGCTTCAGTCCCGAGCGGTAGGTGAATAGCAAAGACCGGGAGCCCAAAGGAACCGGCTGATCCGCGGTGACTATCATGCACGCGAGCAGATCGCCTCGCCCGAGCGGGCGAGCCTGATCTTTCCAAGATGGCCGCGACGCCGGCGCCGTCCTCCATTGCCGACCGCGCCGATGCCATCGCTTTGGAGGACGGGCAGCGCGCCATCGTGTTCGGCTGGAAAAGCGATGTGGACGTGGCCTCCGTTGAACGGCAGGCTTGTGCGGGCCAATTGATGAAAAGCTATCTGGGAAATCCAACCTTTTAGTTCATAGTCCAGTCTTCGATTTGCAGTCCAACGATACGCGAGAACTCGCCAGTATTATTGGTGACGAGCGTGAGATTGCGCGCCTTCGCCTGGCCGGCGATCAGCACGTCATAGGGACCGATCGGCGTTCCCCGCCGTCTCAGGTCTGCCCGGATCTCACCGGCGACCCGCGCATCCTCCCGGTCAAACTCGAGAATGGAAAGGTCCGCGAACAGAAGCCGCAAGGTCTCCAGATTGAACTCCATCTTCTCGCTGCGATAGGCACCAAAGTAGAGCTCGTGTGCAACCACGGACGAGACACCGAGGGAACCCGGCTCGGCGGCCTCGATCCGTCGGAGCAGCGTTTCGGACCGACGTGAAACCAGCGCGATCACCGCATTGGTATCGAGGAGCCGCAGTGTCATGGAAATGCCCGGTCGAGATCGGGCCGGTCCTGCTCGGCGGGCTGCTCGCGTCCTTCGGCGAGGAAGTCCGGGCTGAACCCACGTTCGATCGCCGCGCGCAGTGATGACCAGCGCTGGGTCGCGTCGGGTTTCGGGCGCAGGATCACGGCGTCACCCTCCCGCGAAACCTCCACCTCATCGACGTCGAAGCGGAAATCCTTCGGCAGCCGGACGGCCTGCGAGTTGCCGGACTGAAATATTTTGGCGAAATGGGGCATGACGACCTCCTGTATATACGTTGGAGTATATACGCGGGAAGCTCGGATTCCGCAAGGTCGGTCAGCCATCGGATTCCTCCATGCTTGGCGTAATGTCGTCGGGGATTTCGCTGAGAAAGCTGTTGCCCTGCTGAAGTCGCATACCGAGCGTCTGGACGAAACCATCGAACCGCTTGAGGCCCCTGGTCTGGGCCGCCGCGTTCTCCTCGGGCGGGAGCTGCGGGGTGACAGTCAGCCAGTGCCGGATGAACAGCGCCAGCGTGTCGGCGGTCAGCCGCATATCGCGTTCGAGCCGCGCCGTCTGGCGCGACAGGCGATCGAGCCGCCGGGTAAAGGCGGCTTCGCGCGTGTCGAGGGCGTCGGGCGACAGGAATGAGGCGATGGCCGCTTCGGCGACGGCCGAGCGCGACAGCTTGCGACGGTCAGCAAGATCGTTGAGCCGGGCGAGCAGGTTGGAAGGAAGGGTCAGGCAAAGGCGTTCGCGCAAGGTCGTTCCTCACATATCAATAGTGTCGTTGGGGTCCATGGAAACCTGGCGCGCGAGGCCGCGCATCTGGCGGCGCATGGCCTGGCGCTGCCGGGCGATCTCTTCCTGATCGTCGCCGAGCAGGTGCCGAAACTCGTTTTCGGGTTCCGGCTCCTTCTTCTCGTGGACGATTTCTATATGGTCGGGCAGTTCCGGTTCCCGGCGAAGGCTCGAATTGGCCTTGTCCTCGTCTTCCTTGCCGGTGGGCTCGGTCGCCGCTGCCAAAGCCGTATCGGGTTTCAGGGGCTTGAGCACCGACCAACCATCCGGCCGCGCGCTGACGGCGATCTTCGCCGGATCGGGCGGCGGCAGGATGCGTTCCATGAGGCGAGGGTCGGTGTAGTAGCGCGCTTTCTTCGCCCGGATCGGTGGCGTTCCCGCCACCATGACGATCTCGTCATCCGGTGGGAGCTGCATGATCTCGCCGGGGGTAAGGAGCTGGCGGGCAGTCTCGGAACGCGACACCATGATGTGGCCGAGCCAGGGCGCTAGGCGGCTGCCGGCATAGTTCTGCATCGCCTTCATTTCGGTCGCGGTGCCGAGGGCATCGGAAACGCGCTTGGCGGTGCGCTCGTCATTGGTCGCGAAGCTGACGCGCACATGACAATTGTCGAGGATCGCATTGTTCGCCCCATACGCTTTTTCGATCTGGTTGAGCGATTGGGCGATCAGGAAGCTCTTGATCCCGTAGCCGGCGAGAAACGCCAGAGACGACTCGAAGAAGTCGAGTCTGCCCAGCGCTGGAAA
>MDTD01091473.1_pt1 | contig 31001 bp, 19 predicted proteins | sample 811221 | NCBI WGS metagenome assembly MDTD01 (sample SAMN05326646, study PRJNA326480) | marine metagenome | isolation source: seawater | place: Pacific Ocean: South West | collected 2011
AAACATAGCCAGAATCTATTAATTCTCTCATGTAACGGAAGAAAAATGTTAATATAAGTGTTGAAATATGACTTCCATCAACATCTGCATCGCACATTATAACAATCTTATGATATCTCAACTTTTCTAGATTTAATGCCCTGCTGTCCTCCTCTGTTCCAATTGAAACTCCTAGAGCTGTATAGATATTTCTTATTTCTTCATTTTCAAAAACTTTATGTTGCATTGCCTTCTCAACGTTAAGGATTTTACCTCTCAAAGGAAGAATGGCTTGGAACTTTGGGTCTCTCCCCTGTTTGGCTGTACCTCCAGCAGAATCTCCCTCAACAAGAAAGACTTCGCATAATTGTGGATCTTGCTCAGAACAATCAGCTAATTTTCCAGGTAGACCTCCTCCGCTCATGACAGTTTTTCTTTGGACCATTTCTCTAGCTTTTCTTGCCGCATGTCTTGCTTGCGCAGCAAGAATAACTTTCTGAACAATGATTTTTGCGTCATTCGGATGCTCCTCAAGGTAATTTTCTAACATTTGAGAAACTGATTGAGAAACAGCTGAGGTGACATCCCTATTTCCCAATTTAGTTTTGGTTTGCCCTTCAAACTGAGGTTCATTGACTTTAACTGAAACAATAGCTGTTAGACCTTCCCTAAAATCATCTCCTGAAATTTCAAATTTAAGTTTGTCAAGCAAACCTGAAGCATCTGCATATTTTTTTAGAGTTGTAGTTAATCCCCGTCTAAATCCAGAAAGATGACTCCCTCCCTCATGTGTATTAATATTATTTACGTATGAATGAAGGTTCTCATTAAAAGAAGTATTATAAACCATAGCGACTTCAACAGGGATTTCATTTTTATTAACTTCCATGTATATTACGTCAGCTATGATTGGTTCTCTGTTCCTGTCAAGAAATCTTACAAATTCTTTTAAACCTTCCTCTGAATAAAATTTTTCACTTACGTATTCATCATTTGAGTCTTTATTTCGTTTATCAATAAGCGTTATTGAAATGCCTTTATTTAAATAAGCCAACTCCCGCATTCTTTGTGCTAAGGTTTCATAATTATACTCCCTACTCTGCTTGAAAATTTGATGATCTGGCTTAAAAGTTACAACGGTTCCTGTTTTATCTGATTTACCAATTGACGAAACTGGGCCTTCAGGAACACCTCTTTCATATTTTTGTTCCCATATTTTGCCGTCTCTGAATACAGTGGCTGTTAAAGACTCAGAAAGAGCATTTACGCAAGAAACCCCAACCCCATGCAGGCCTCCAGAAACTTTATAAGAATCTTTATCAAACTTACCTCCTGCTCCAATTTTAGTCATAACTACCTCAAGGGCTGAAACACCTTCTTTTTTGTGCATACCAACTGGAATACCTCTACCATTATCTTCAGTTGTAACAGAATTATCCTCATTGATTGTAACAGTTATTGTGTCACAATGGCCAACTAAAGCTTCATCGATTGAATTATCAACAACCTCATTAACTAAATGATGGAGACCTCTCATCCCTACATCACCAATATACATAGATGGTCGCATGCGGACATGTTCCATTCCCTCTAACGCCTGAATATTATCTGCAGAATATGCTGAATTAGTTATATTTTTTACCATAAAATTTTTTGTGATTTTACACTTTATTTGCTATATACAAATATAGTCAATCAATTGCTCTTAAAGCCCTAAAAACGTTGAAGCTAAGATTAAGTTATCAACACAAAATGTGAAGAAAAGTTTGAAGAATTTATTGATTTAAATTATTATTAATATGCATCTTCATGAACATTTATTATTGCTCTTCCACTGGGATCATTTTTACCCTTAAAACTTTCATCCCATTCCAGTGCTTTTGGAGAACTACAAGCAACTGATGGTAAAGAGGGAACCGTTAATGCAGCTGAATCGCTTGAAAAATGGGTCTCAAAAATTGATCGGTAAAAATATTCTTCTTTAGTTTTTGGAGTTTGTAAAGGAAATCGTGAAGAAGATTTTTTCATATCATCATCAGAGACCCTTTGATTAACTACTTTTTTTAGTTTATTTATCCAGCTATATCCAACACCATCTGAAAATTGTTCTTTCTGTCTCCAAACAATTTCCTTGGGTAAATATTTTTCAAAGGCTTTTCTCAATACCCACTTTTCCATTCTATCTGAACGTATCATTTTATCTTTAGGATTTAATCTCATTGCAACATCAATAAATTCTTTATCTAAAAATGGAACTCTACCTTCTATACCCCATGCTGCAAGGGACTTATTTGCTCTTAGACAGTCATATAGGTGTAAACTAGATAATTTCCGAACTGTTTCTTGATGAAATTCATGATCTGAAGGAGCCTTATGAAAATATAAGTAGCCTCCAAATATTTCATCCGCTCCTTCTCCAGAAAGAACCATTTTTATCCCATGAGACTTGATTGCTCGAGCCATTAAGAACATCGGTGTAGAAGCACGCACAGTAGTTACATCATATGTCTCTAAATGATAAATTACATCATGCAAAGCATCTAAGCCCTCTTGGATTGTAAATATTATTTCATGATGAATAGTTCCAATATGGTCAGCAACTTTTCTTGAAGCCAAAAGATCAGGAGATCCCATTAGGCCAACAGAAAATGAGTGTAATTGAGGCCACCATGCAGCTTTTTTATCATTAGTTTCAATTCTCTTTGGAGCAAATTTTTTAGCCAAAGCAGATGTTATAGAGGAATCTAATCCACCAGATAGAAGAACTCCATAAGGAACATCACTCATTAATTGGCGATGAACCGCATTAGCAAGAGCATCATGTAGATCACTTATTGAAGTCTCATTGTTGGAGACTTTATTATAATTAGTCCAATCTCTTTTGTACCATTTTATAGGTTCTGGATTTGAACTATGCCAAAAAAAACCAGGAGGAAATGATTCAATTTTTTGACATGTGCCTTCAAGCGCTTTTAACTCTGAAGCAACATATAAAGTTTTATCTGAATCCCAGCCAATATAAAGTGGTATGATACCAATGTGGTCTCTGGCGATAAAAAATTCATTCTTTTTGCTGTCATAAATTGCAAAACCAAAAATTCCATTTAACTCGTCTAAAAAATCAACTCCTTTTTTTTCGTATAACGCAAGAATTATTTCACAATCCGAATTAGTTTTGAATTTATAATTATTACTGAATTTCTTTCTCAATTCAAGATGATTGTAGATTTCACCATTTGCAGCAAGTATAAGTTTGTCTTTACTTCCAAATAAAGGTTGTTTACCTGATGTAGGATCAACAATTGCCAATCTTTCATGAGCTAAAATTGCATTTTTAGATGTATATATACCACTCCAGTCTGGCCCACGATGACGTAATTTTTTAGACATCTCAAGAGCAGCTGACCTTTGAGACTCTATGTTTTTATTAAAATTAAAGACACAAGCAATACCACACATAGTTTAAAATTTTATGCAAATATATCTCAAGTATTTTATTTTTAAAATAAATAAACTTATTTAATTTACTTTTTAAATAAAAAGTATCAAATTTACTTAATATATAAATTATTAGAAGTGAATATTTTATATTTCTTTAAAAATCAAACTTCTTAAGAGGGAACTAATTACCAATTCTAGTGCTATATACAATTTCTCCGTTTAAAATAGTTGCAACAACACGAGCTGAAGGGATTCTGTGAGTCTCTATTTCCATTATATCCCGATCCAGTATAATAAAGTCAGCATACTTTCCAGGAGTTATACTGCCTTTTAAGTTTTCTTCAAAATTAGCATAGGCTCCCCAGATAGTCATTCCAAGAAGAGCTTCGCGTCTACTCAATGCATTTTCAGACTGAAAACCACCCGTGGGAAATTGATTTAAATCTTTTCTTGATACTGCAGCATAGAAAGTTTTTATAGGATTAACATCTTCGACAGGAAAATCAGTGCCTAATGCTAATCTACCAGACCAGTCAAGAAGATCCTTATATGCATAGGCTCCTTTTACACGTGATTTTCCTAATCTTTCCTCGGCCCAGTACATATCGCTAGTAGCATGTAAAGGCTGCACAGAAGGAATTATTTTTTCATTAAAATTAGGAAAGTCATCATCAGAAATGACCTGAGCATGTTCAATTCTCCATCTAGGATCAGATGTAGATGAAAGAATATCATTGTAAATTTTCAATACCTCTGAATTTGCATAATCTCCAATTGCATGAGTATTCATCTGAAAACCACTACTTAAAGCTTTAATTGCTAGTTTTTTAATAGAATCTAATGAAATAATAATTGATCCATAATGATTCTTTTTATCTGTATAAGATTTTTTTAATGCAGCCCCGCGCGAACCCAAAGCTCCATCTGCATATACTTTTATTGAGCTCACATTTAAAAAATCTTTACGAATAGGTCCATTTTTAAAAAAATAATCAAGAGATTTTTTATCATTAGCAACCATAGCATAAACTCTTAAATCAAAAAGTTTACTTTTTTGTAAACTGTCAATAAGTAATATATCTGATTTTAAAAGACCTGCTTCATCAACCGTAGTAATTCCATGTTCAAAACAAATTTTTTCAGCAGATTTTAATGCCTTGATTTTTTCATCCCTTGTATATTTTGGAATTATCCTTTCGATTAATTCCATTGGACTATCAATGATTACACCTGTTAATTTACCATTCTGTCTAACTATTTCTCCTCCCTCAGACTTTGTTTCAATTGTAATACCAGCCATATCAATAGCCTGTTGATTTACCAACATTGCATGACCATCAATTCTAGTGAGAACTACAGGTATATCAGGAAATAGAATATCTAAAACATTTTTGTTTGGAAGTTCTTTTTTATCCCAATCATTTTGATCCCAACCAGCTCCTCTTAAAACTGAGAGTTTCTTATTTGAAGAATAATCTTTTAATTTATCAATAATCTCTTCAAAGCTTTTTGTGCCTTTCAAATCAACTTCAAATTTTTTTAATCCAAGACTTAAAAGGTGACAATGAGAATCAATAAATCCAGGAAAAATTGGAAGTCCCCGAGCGTTTACTGTATTTTTAGATTTATATTTTTCAACAAGCTCTTCACCACCAACTTCAATAAACTTCCCATCATCAACGACAAAAGATGAAACGTTGGTATAATTATCATCTGATGTGTAGACCCTTGCATTATGAACAATTAAATCAACTTTTTTCTCACATGCTAAAGAAAAAATTATCAAAAGTAAAAGTAATGCTGTCTTTCTCATTAAAAGCAAATAGATGACGAATTTAATTTAAAATATTCAAAAAAATATTTTCTATAGAATAATAAATTTAAAAAACATTCATTAAAGAACTATATCAAACTTATAACGAAGGCCTAAAAGAAAATTATTTTCATAATCTTGATAAAACGCCCACCTGGAATAATTGCTTCCAAAATTATTTTTAAATTCAAAGAAAAACGCCCAGTTTGATTTGGTTTGATAGGTTAACCTTGATGAAAAATAAAGAAAAGCATCTAAGGATTTTATTTCTGGCTTTGATTCAAAAAAATCTGTGTTTAAAAAAACTGGATGATATGCACTATCTCTTCTACCAATATAATTACCATATGTTTGAAGGTAGATTTTGTTGAAAAATCTAAAATGAGCTTCAAAATCAATTGTTAAAGAGGGTACATTCCAAGCGGATATTTCATTAAATGATATGGGGTTCACATATTTTGTGTTGATTGATAATTTGTTGTACTCATTAAATCTCATTAAAAAACTAGTTTCAAAACCTAACTGGTCTAATCTATCATATACAATCTCATATGAAGTTCCCATATTATAAGCTAAATCAAAATTAGAAATAAGATAAGGCAGTCTTTTAAAAATAGGATGGATCTCAGATCTAGAATAAATTCCTGCAAATGAAAATTCTAATCCTGAACTCAAGGAATTTTTAACTCCTGCCCTAGCGCTGTAGGGAGTATTTGTTGGCCTTAAATTTAAAGACGGAAAAACATAAGGGTTTGTTTTTGAGAATAAAGTGTAACTATTGAGTTTTAAATCTCCATCAAATTCTATAAATGATGACAGATTAGATGATGATGATGCTCTATATGAAAATTTAATTTTTGGAAATAAATAAAGATTTGATTTTTCAATTGAATCCCCAAACAAATAGAATGCTTTTGTTCCAAACTCGAAATTCGTTTTTTCTCCAATATTGACAATCTGAAAATCTAAATTTAATAAGCTAGTTTGTTTGTTAAGAGGAGTGTTATCTATAAAAGAACTAACAAAATTCGTATTAATATAGTTCAAGTTTGGTTTTAATTCCAAAAAGAAATCAAAAACTGGTAATCTAATCTCAGAATTTAAGTTTATTAACTGTTCTGTATTGTCAAAATAATCTATTGTGAGCATTGTGTCAAAATCAATTTTTTTAACAATGCTGTTAAACCATTCCCAATTTGATTTAATTTTTAAATAATTTAGATTTTGCTCTGCATCAATCAAAGAGGATCTGAAGCTAGGTATATTAACCCAATCATAGTCAGTAAAAAGCCCATAAAAATTTAAATGTCTTCGGTCAAATTTGAATGAAGATTCTACTCTATATTTGGTAGACTTGAACAAATGCAAAAAAGAAGTTGTAAAATAATTTTGTTGACTTTTTAATAAAGTATTGTTTTGACTGCCAAGAGAAGTAAAATTAAAATCAACTCCCATTGATTGATTGCGGTCAATTGAGATCATTGAAGCGAAATCAATTAAAGCCTGTGATTGATTCCCATATCCCCATGAAAAATAACTATTGTAGAGAAAAGAAGATTCTTGTTTTTTAAGTTTTAAGGGACTTGCTTTGTTTGGAATAAAAGTTGATACAACAGGAGCTGATATATGATCGTACTCAATTTTAAATTTTTGTTGAAATAAAGAATCACCTATCATTGGAGCTGATCTAATTTTAAAAACATTACTTATGATTGGTTGATTAGATTTTACAACCGTAACTTCTTGAGTTTGTATATCATCTTTATCTTGAATCTGAGAGTAAAGATCATAATAGTATGAAATGAAAATTAATCCTAAAAAAAATATTTAATCTAATTTTGCTCATCTACTTCTTTTTTAATATCCTGATTCTTTTCGATTATGATTAAATATGCCTTTGCTTCAGATATAATAGAGGGGAACTGAACAAAATTATTCAGTAGTGAATTCAAAATATATGTTGCTTGAAAAATATCATCTTGCTCATAAAAATTTTTAGCCATTAGAAGAAGACTTTTTGCGGCCCAAAATGGCTGATCATTAAACTTTTCGGAAATAATTGATATCACTTCATTAGATTCAATGAAAGCATCTTCATTATGTTTTAATTGCGCCTTGAAATAATAAGCTTCAGCAGCTATTGAATCTATTGGAGACTGCTCTAGTGTCATAAAAACATTTTTAGCATTTAAAGTATCTTTTTTACTTAGAAAAGATTTCGCTAAAAAATACCTGGCATCCCATTTTACTTTAGTTTCTATGTTATCAAAAGCTAAGACTTCATCTGCCATAGCAATAGCCTCTTCAAATTCAGAAGAGTGAAAATGACTACGAATTAAATTAAATTGTGCATATTTCTTGTTCTTTGGATAAGAAGCAATTTGCTCTAATTTTTTTAAAAGCTTAGTAGACTCTTTTAATTTATTTTCATTTAAAAGAATTTGAGTCGAACGAACTAAAGCTTGTTCAGTATAGTCATTAAGAGATAGATCAATAATATCCAGATAGGATTTAAGCGCTAAATCCCATTGTTTTTCAAAAAAATAAATTTCAGCTAGATAAAAATTTGCAGCTAGAAAAAATCTTCCATTAGGATGTCTTTCAAAATATGATTTTATTGCTCTCTCAGCTTTTTTCATTTCTCCTTTTAAAAAATAACTTTCGGCTGCCTCAAAAGTTGTTTTTTCAAGCTCATTATCACTGAAAGTCTGAAAATCAAAAGATCTAATCCAATTTGTGAATTCAATAACATTGTCAAGATCAACTGCTATTTCTTTTAGAGTCTTTAAAGCTTGCATGGATATTGGATTGTTTTTTAGCTCAATTACTAAATTCCGTAATATAGAATCAGAGAGTTTAACTTCCCCAAGATTATATAACGCCAAACCCTTGTTTAATTTTGTTCTTGCATAAAGCTTACTGTTTTTATGATCCTCAATTAATATGTCATAATTAATAATTGCTTTATCGTAATCTCCTATTGAAGAAAAATAATTTCCTAATTCATACAATGAGTCATCCGCTAAATAGGAATTAGGATTTTGAGAAATAAGCTGTCCTAGAGTTTTGATTTTTTCTTTATCCTTATCTAAATACCCATAACTCATCGCTTTTTGAAATGAAGCATATTCAAAATTATTAGGATTAACTAAAATTGATTTATTATAAAAATCAATAGCAGGAAAATAATTAGTCAATAAAAAGTTTGAATCACCAATCCTTAAATATGAATCATTAACTATATTATCAGAAAAAAGATTCTTTCTATCAACTATTTCATTAAAATTGCTAATTGCCTGATCATATTCTTCAGATTTAAAATAAGAATATGCTAAATGGTAATGAAACAAGAGGGACTCTTCAAAAAAAGCACCTGAATTTAATTCTTGGAATTTTAAGAAACTTTCAATAGATTCACCAAACTTATTTAATTCATATGCTGACTGCGCTTTCCAAAAGTAACTTCTTGCAATAATCCTTTTATCATTTGGATAATTTATAGATTTATCAAAAAAATCATACGCTTTTTCATATGAACCTGAGTTGAAAAGTTCTACTCCCTTTAAAAAAGTGACTTTTTGAAGCAAATCCTCATCTTTATATGATCCAGAATTTAAAATATTAAAAGCACTATCATAATTTCCTGACTTAGTGTATGAATCAATTAATAATTTTGTTATTTCATTCTCTTCCTCACTTCCCGGATATTTCGACAGATAGTACATTAAAATATTAGGAACTTTATCATATGGATTTCCAATTTCATAACTAAGACGTGCATAATTGAGTAATGAGTTTTTTGAAATTTCAGTGTTAAAATCAATTTCAAAAGCACTTTTATATGCATTTAATGAAGCAATTTTTTGTTCTTTATTAAGATAACATTCGGCTAAATAATAATAAGCGTTTTGTGAGAGCTCATTTTTTTGACCTATAATTTTATTGAAGTTTTCTATTGCATTTGAGTAATCTTTAGAGCTGTAATAGGCATATCCTAATTGATAATAGTCCATATTTGTCCAATTATCACTTTCTCCATTATAACTTTCAAGATATTTTATCGACTCTTTATATTTACCAAGATTAAAATAGCTTTCGCCAACTATTTTAGAAATCTGAGAAAATAGATTTCTATCTGTTTTTGTCAACTCCTTCAGGCCTAATTCAATTGCTTTTTCAAATCGTCCAAGTTTAAAATTCATTTCGACTTGAAAATAAGACAAGTCTTCTTGCTGATTTTTTTTTGTAACTCTTGTGAAAGAATTAGAGGCTTCTTCATAATCTTCTAATTGATAAGAAATATAACCAAGATAATAATGAGAATCAGATTCATATTCAGGATTGTTTTTTACGCTCTCAAATAATTTTTTTGCTTCTTCATACTTTTTCTTTAAAAAAAAAGTATACCCTTTATTAAAATAATACTTTGGCAACAGTTGTCGAGAAATTTGAGATTGATCGGTTTTTAAAAACCACTTATAAGCATAGGAATACTTTTCGTTTTCAAAATAATAGTTAGCAACATCAGAATATACTGTTTTTACAAAATAACTTTCGGGATAATCAAATTCAAAATTATCAATCATCTTTTCTGCAGAGATTTCATTTAATCTTAAAGCAGTTGATATCTTATAAAAATTCATTCTTTCAATTTGATTAGAATTAATTTGAATATCATCTAAGCTAACTAAAGATTGATTTACATTAGGATAAAGCCCATGATAATAGGCTCCTAGAAATCTTTCTTTTAATAATTGGGATGGATCTATTTGTGAAATTGACTTACTAAAAAATGACAATGAAAAGAGGATGATAAAAAGATGATTCCTAAAAGAAGAATTAAAAAACATTTATATCAAATTTAAGTACAATAGTCGTTATTTTTAAAACGTTTATTATCTAGCTTAAGTATATTTATTAACAAATTTAAAATTGCTTAATAAAAGATTTTACATTTGAAAAAATAGAATTTATAGATCGATGTCAAAATTTATTTTATCCTTTAGTGACGCTGATATAATTCAGAACGAAAAAATCATTTTATCAAAAGTTTCAATTGATGTTTTACCAGGAGAATTTGTCTTTCTAATTGGAAGAACTGGAACTGGTAAAAGTAGTCTAATTCGAACTATATACGGAGACCTAGAACTAAAAGAAGGTCTAGGACATGTTGTTGGATTTGATCTTACTAGAATTAAAAACAAAGAAGTTTCAATGCTAAGAAAAAGTATCGGTGTAGTTTTTCAAGATTTTAAATTACTGCCTGATAGAAATATATATAAAAACTTACAATTTGTTTTAAAAGCAACCGGTTGGAAGAATAATGAAGCAATTGATTCAAGAATTGATCAAGTAATTGAAATGGTTGGAATGAAAGTTGACAAAAATAAATTTCCATCTGAACTCTCAGGTGGTGAACAACAAAGAATAGCAATAGCTAGGGCTTTACTAAATAAACCTCATTTAATTATTGCGGATGAACCCACTGGAAATCTTGATCCTCAAACTAGTCAAGAAATTATGCGACTTTTTAAATCACTTCATAAACAAGGAATAACTATACTAATGGCTACCCACGATTATAATATGATAGTGAAATTTCCAGGGAGAATTTTTAAATGTGAGGAGGGAAAAGTTTTTGAGGTTGTAACAAAAAAATGATCTTTCTAAAATATCTCATCAAAAAAATACAATTGATGTAAATGCTTTGTAATTTTGGAAAATGAACCTATCTAATTTACAAAACATCTCATTCCCAAAAAGTAATCAGTTTTTATTGATTGCTGGTCCGTGTGTAATTGAAGGAGAAAAAATGGCTCTAAATATTGCTGAAAAAATTTTGGGCTATACTAATGAATTAAAAATTCCCTTTGTTTTTAAGGCAAGTTATAAAAAAGCTAATAGAAATAAGCTAGATAGTTTCATAGGAATTGGAGATGAAAAAGCTTTAAAAATTTTAGATAAAGTTCGCTCAACATTTAATATACCTGTCCTGACTGATATTCACGAGTCAAAAGATGCAGATATAACTGCTGAATTTGTTGATATCATCCAAATTCCTGCATTTTTGGTTCGCCAAACAGACATAATTGTTTCTGCTGCAAAAACTGGAAAAACAATAAATCTAAAAAAAGGTCAATTCATGAGTCCAGAAAGTATGAAATTCGCAGTTGAAAAAGTTAAACTTAATCAAAATAAAAATGTTTGGATAACTGAACGTGGATCTCAATTTGGATATCAAGATTTATTAGTTGACTATAGAGGTATTCCTGTCATGAGAAAATATAGTCCTGTAATTTTAGATATAACTCACTCCATTCAACGTCCTAATCAGCCAAGTGGGATAACTGGAGGGAATCCAGAAAGTATTAAAACTTTAGCTTTAGCAGGTATTGCAGCTTCTGTTGATGGCATTTTTCTTGAAACTCATGAAGATCCATCAATTGCAAAAAGTGATGGTACTAATATGCTTAACATTAATAATTTAAAAAACCTGCTTCAAGATTTAAGTCAGGTTAAAGAAGCAATAAATAAAATAAATTAACCTATTTTATTAAATTTGCAGTCCTTTTAAAAAAAGGAAAGATCATTGAAATCATGGGGTCGACTGGTTTTGACAGCAGGTAAACATGTTTAAGTAAGCAAGTCGAGTATTGAAATGTAACTCGTAAATCATATGTTTCAAATTTAAATGGCGAAAATAAATACGCTCTAGCTGCATAAGACTGAATTATAGTAAGTCTTTGCTAAGTCTTGGCAAGGCCAAGAAGCAAGATGTCTCACGATAGCCCTTGTTGATGGCAATCGATATAGAGGCACCATAAAAATCAACATCGAAATACGATTTCATCGTTCGTATTTTCCAATTTTTGATGATAAGAGAATCTAGGGTAGTTTTCAATCACTGATTCTTCGAAAATTAAATGAAAACTAAACTTGTAGAAAGCTTTCATATGGCTTGTTTGGACGCGGGTTCGATTCCCGCCGACTCCACAAATTATTTATACCTTTATATTACTTTAATCTGGCTAAATGGAATTCTTTAACTCTAAATATCCTTCAACTGAAGATCTTAGATCTTTAGCTAGAGAAAAAATACCCAAGTTTGCTTTTGAATATTTAGATGGCGGTTGTAATGAAGATGTTAATATTACAAAAAATACATCTGACATAAGAGAAATTGAATTGACTCCAAACTATATTAGAGAATCTTTTATTCCCAATCTTAAGACTAAATTATTCGGTAAAACCTACAATGTTCCTTTTGGTGTAGCCCCTATTGGCTTACAAGGGCTAATATGGCCAAACTCACCAAATATAATTGCAGAAGCTTCAAAAAAATATAATTTTCCATTCATATTGAGTACTGTTTCTACTAGCGATATTGAAACAATATCAAAAATTACAGACGGCGAAGCATGGTTTCAACTATATTATCCATCAAATAAAACTATAAGATATGATATCCTGAAAAGAGCAGAAGATTCTGGTTGTCCAGTTTTAGTTCTATTATGCGATGTTCCAAGTTTTGGTTATCGGCCGAAAGATATTAAAAATGGCCTTGCAATGCCTCCAAAAATGTCATTGAACAACATGATTCAAATTTTAAAATGTCCAGAGTGGGCACTCAAAACTTTATATAATGGAAAACCAAATTTTGAAACACTCAAGGCTTACATGAAAGGAAAAATGAATCTTCGGCAGCTGGGAAAATTTATGAATGACACATTTGACGGAAGGTTAAATGAAGAAAAAATCAAACCCATAAGGGATATGTGGAAAGGAAAAATTGTGTTAAAAGGAATTGCAAGTGAGGCTGATATTGAAAAGTCAATTTCTCTAGGAATTGATGGAATCATTGTTTCTAATCATGGTGGACGTCAATTAGACGCTGGTTTATCGACTATAAACTCAATGATACCTTTGATAAAAAAATATAATAAAAAGACAACTATAATGATCGATAGTGGTCTAAGATCAGGAGTGGATATTGCAAGAGTTCTCGCTTCTGGTGCTAAGTTTTGTTTTTTGGGAAGAACATTTATGTATGGAGTTGGTGCTCTCGGAAATAATGGAGCGTTACATACCTTTGAAATGCTAAATAAGCAATTAAGTCAGGTGATGATTCAAATTGGATGTGAGAAAATATCTGATTTAAAAAGTTTTTTACATTTAAAAAAAGAAGGATAAAAAATACTTATAACTTTTCCTTATATTTTAAGAATCTAAACTCTTTTATTTTTTTTCAATATAAAGTTTACTTTTAATTTAATAGAAACTTCAAAAGCTATTTAATTTAATTCTTAGTATATTTAAAATAAAAAATGGCAACATACGAATGTACTTCTTGTGGGATGGCAGTTAATGCTAGTTGTGCTAATTGTAACACGCCTTTAGTAGATGATAGCCTAACACTTGAAGATGGAAATAAAGTTCAAATCTCTCTTTGCCCTGACTGCAGTGGTAAAATTAAATCACCCATGTGCTGCGGAGTTGATATGGCCTGTCGCTTATAAAAATCAATTCAAACTAATTTGACTCTACCGTGCCCTCCCAATCGGGATCAGCAACGCCTATCCATTTATTAGATTTTTGATCTAATTGTATCCCAAATACTCTCCCAAACATTGCAGGATAGCTGATAAATCTATAGGGGTATTTATTTTCAATCAAATATTCCTCTAATTCTTCATCCCATTTTATTCCAGAATGATTTTCTATCAAAAGAGTATCCTTATCCGGATATACTCTTGGTTTTGATATTGCTTCGTTTAAATTGAAAGAATTTGAAAAAAATCTAGAAATAACTTGAGTAATAGCAGTAACTATTCTACTTCCCCCAGCAGCTCCAAGAGCAAGAATAACATCATTTTCTTTTGAAATTAATGTCGGAGATATATGAGAGTTAGCCCTGTCTCCTGGCTTATAGTCTCCAAGATATCCTCCTAAAGTAACTGCATATAAAAAACCTAAATTTTTACTGGCAACTTTTGATCCCATAAGAGGTCCAATTGTTTGGGTTAATGAAACAACATTTCCATCACTGTCAGCTGATGTAAGATGTGCAGTATGCCCAATCTTTTCGTTCCATGAAATTGGTTCATTTACAAAGACATTATTTACTAATTTTTTCTTTTGAACTATGTCATTCGCCCATTCTTTGGCTTTTTCTTTTGATAAAATCATTTTTAATGAATCAGGATTATTTTGTTTTTTTCTATACTTATATGCCAAATCTGTTGTCTTTCCTAGATAATAAGCCCATTCTTTCTCAGAGTCTTCATTAAAATCCAAAGCATCAATTATTTGAAGTATTTGAATAGTGATAGCACCATAAGAAGGTAAAAACAATGAATATATATCAAAGCCTTTGTATGAGCCAGTTAAAACTCTCGCATCAAGAGCTTTATAGTTCTTTAGATCCTCAAGTGTAAGTAAACCCCCATTAATTTTCATATCCTCAACGATTGCATCAGCAGTTTCTCCCTCATAAAACCCTTGATGTCCATTTTCTTTAATCCTATTTAAGGTTTGTCCAAGATCTTTCTGAACAAAAATATCTCCAGCTTCATATGAAGATCCGTCCGATTTTAAAAAATAACTTGAGGTCCCGTCAAACTCATTTATTATATCTTTTTCTATACTTTGTCTAAAAGCCTCTCCTGGTAATATTTGGTAGCCTTCTGTCGCATATCTTATGGATGGCTCCATGACTTGAGAGAGGGTGAGACTTCCTTGCTCTTCATGAAGTTTTAAAAGACCTGCAACAACTCCAGGAATTCCTATAGTTTTATATCCATATCGACTTACTTCATCCGATGGCTCATAATTCATTGGGACTTCAGTTGATGCATCAATACCTTTGATCCCTTCTGATGAATTATATATGACCTGAAGACGTCCACCTATACCACTCATACTAGGCTCAACAACTGCAAGAGTAAAAGCTGCAGCAACTGCGGCATCAAAAGCGTTACCATTTTGAGAAAACATTTCTTTGCCAGCAAGCGATGCTAGTGGATGAGGGGTAGAAATAACATCATTTTTTTCTTTTACTTGCAGACCATTGCATGAAATAGTGATCATAAATAAAGCAATAATCAATTGTTTGAGATAATGGATAATCTTTCGCATTTATTTAATAATTTTATATTGTTCTATGAATCTAAGATAAGTTTTTAGAACTAGCTATTAAAATTAATGTTATTGAAAAAATGGATTTAGATGTTTATAATTTTTTTATTCAAAAAGGTTTTTCTGATTCCTCTGCGGCTATAATTAACATTGGATTTCTTTTATTAATCGTACTTTTTTTAACGTTAATTGTTTCATTTGTTTCCAGGCTAATAATTAAAGGTCTTTTCCGACAACTAGCAAAACGTACTAAATCAAAATTTGATGATTTTTTAATTATAAATAAAGTACCCACATCACTTGCTTATTTTCCTCCTTTATTTTTTTTGATATGGATTTTTCCAAAAGCTCTAGCTAGATTTCCATCGGCAGATAATTTGCTAATAATCCTTGATATTCTTGTTGCACTTCTTACAATAATTATTATACGAAAGTTCTTCAGTACCTTAAAAGATTACCTTAAAACCTTAAAAAACTTTAAAGATAAACCCATTGATAGTTATATTCAGGTAATAATGATATTTGTATGGAGTGTTGGTATAATTGTTATACTCTCTCTTGCTTCTGGACAAGGCATAAGCACTTTTTTAACAACTATAGGTGCTATGTCAGCAATCATTTTACTGATTTTTAAAGACAGTATACTTGGCTTTGTAACGAGTATTCAAATTACAATAAATGATACTGTTAGAATTGGTGACTGGATAACTATGAAAAGTAGTAATGCAGATGGTAATGTTATTGAAATTAATTTATCTACGGTTAAAGTTCAAAATTTTGATAATACAATCACTACTATTCCAACCTATAAATTAGTTTCTGATTCATTTATCAATTGGCGAGGAATGAATGAATCTAAGGGAAGAAGAATTAAAAGATCTTTATTAATTAAAATATCAAGCATTAAATTTCTAAATGAAAATGAATTAAAAAAAATTGAGAAAATTGAATTGATATCTGATTTTGTTAAGGCAAGAAAAGAAGAGATAAAAAATGAAAACAGCATGAAAAAAATTGACAAATCAATTCTTTTAAATGGAAGGAACCTTACAAATCTTGGATTGTTTAGAAACTATGCTCTAAAATATTTAAAATCTCATCAAAAAATAAATCAGGACATGACCGTTATGTGTCGTCAATTGAAACCGACATCAGAGGGTGTTCCTATAGAAATTTATGCATTTAGCAAAGAGAAAAAATGGGAAGAGTATGAAGAAATAACCTCTGATATTTTTGATCATTTTCTTTCTTCCCTTCCTTATTTTAATCTTGAATGTTTTGAACTTTCAACAAATAAGATAGTTCGTTAATAGAAATTTTATTCTATTCCTTGGCCCATAATGTATGGGACACCCAACTTCTTAATTTCCTTTTCTAATGATGGCAAAGTCTCTTTACTTAACTCTTTAATATTTGACTCAACTTTTCCAAGCATTGAACTTGCTATCTCTAAACTTCTTTCATGAAGTTTAGTGGGGCCATAAGTGGTATTTAACCCTCTACCTGCCACCCTCAAATTTCCTTGCATTGAAGGGGGATTTCTTTCTCCGATTTCTCTTTTAGCGGAATTACCATTCAAATCCAATTTAATTGATTGAATTCTTTTTTTAAGATTATAAATCTTTGAATTTATTTCTCCAGGTTTAATTGATGAGCGATTAACAGCAGTTTCAATTAAACTCAATTTATTTTCACTCATCCTCAAAGCATCACTAACAGCAGAAATTTTATTTTGAAGATCATTATATTTTTTTATAAAACTCTTATAATCTTCGTAAGAGACTCCCTTTAAAACACCTTCCCTAATAGGCTTTACATCAAATTCTATTGGTCCATCAAGAAAGGACACATTTCCATCTTTTACTAAATGTAGGTTTGCAGAGTATTTCCCTGGTATGGCCATTGGCCCGCCGTAGGATCCCCATCCTCTTCTCGCGGAACTCGACGGTCTAATAGGAGAATTACTTGGATATCTTAAGTCCCATGCAATCCTAGCACTACCCTTTCTTGCCTTTTTGAAAATTTTACGAACCAAATTACCTTGGTCATCATGAATTGTTAGTAAAATTTGAGCTGATTTTTGATTTTTCTCCTCTTCTAAAATATCCCAACCAGGAAACGGTACATTTTTCTGAGACTTATTAAGTCCTCTCTCTTTTTTTTGTCGAATTGACTTTTTAGTTTCGTATGATTTTGATAAATGATAAGTGAAAACAGCACCAAATTCAGGGTTTTTAGCAAAGTAATAATCAGCTCCCGTATTTCCTATTTTACTTCTTGGAACATACCACTTTGCTGGTCTTGGTTTAAATAAAACTCCTTCTTTTTTAAGATTCAAAGGAGTCATTTCGCGAAGTCCACTGTAATCATCTAAAACATAAAACCCTCTTCCAAAAGATGCTGCCACTAGATCATTTTCTCTTTTTTGAATTACTATATCTCTAAAAGAGATAGTTGGAGTTCCAGGAAGTTTATGCCATTTTTTACCTCCATTCAATGAGGTATATACTCCAAACTCAGTAGCTGCAAAAAATAAATCTTTTTTAACATGATCTTGAACAAAACGCCAAACCAGATTTCTTTCAGGTATATTTCCACTAATAGGTACCCAATTTTTACCTTTATCAACACTTTTAAAAATGTAAGGTTTGAAATCTCCTTCTTTATGATTATCTAAAACAACGTATGCAAGATTTTCGTCAAAAAGATCTGCTTTAATATCATTAACAAAACTTCTGCCGGCAAGTCCAAACTGTTTTACAGATATTTTATTCCAATTTTTTCCACCATCTTCTGTAACTTGAATAAACCCATCATCAGTCCCAATGTATATCAGCCCCTCTTTTATGGGAGATTCTGATATTGATGTTATTGTATTATAGTCAGACATAGCTCCAACATCCCATGCATTATCCCAACTTTGAGTTCTTCCCATAATGGGTAGTGTTATACGTTCTTCATTTCTTGTCAAATCACCTGATATTGGAATCCAATCATCACCCCTATTTTCAGATTTCCATAAACGATATGACGCAAAATATAATCTAGATGGCTTGTGAGGACTCACTAAAATTGGTGCGTCCCAATTAAATCTTTCAAAAGGATCTCCTTCATATGCTTGGGGTTGAATAAAAACCTGCTCACCGCTGGTTAAATCAATTCGATGTAATCCTCCTCTTTGAGTTTCAGCATATATAATATCATTATAAATAGGATCAGTAGCCGATTGATGACCATCTGCACCTAAAGTCTTATACCAATGTTTATTTGCAATACCCTCCCTTTCATCAGTAGCAGAAGGTCCTCCAGCTGAACCATTATCTTGAGTTCCGCCAAAAATATGATAAAAAGGTTCAGCATTATTTACAGCGACTTTATAAAATTGAGTTAAAGGAAGATTTTTTAAATAACTCCAATTTTCAGCTAAATCAAAACTCTCATAAATACCTGCGTCAGTTCCTATCATCAAATAATTTGGGTCATCATGTTTAAATACTATTTCATGATTATCCGAATGTTTTTGTCTTTCTTTCATGGTTCTGAAGGTTTTTCCTCCATCTTCAGAAACACGAACTCTTACATTCATTAAATAAATTCTATCAAAACTGTGAGGACTTGCATATAATTCCTGATAATAGTGTGGCCCGGTACCTCCAGAAACCTCATCAGACATTTTGGTCCAAGAATTTCCAGCATCATCAGAACGATATAATCCTCCTGTGGTTCTATCTAATTCAATCGCTGCATAAACTACATTTGGTCTCTGTGGAGAAATTGCAAGACCTATCTTACCCATATTAGATTTTGGTAAACCAGTAGAAAGCTTTTCCCAATTTTTACCTCCATCAATTGATTTGAAAATCGCGGTTCCTGGTCCACCTCCCATATAAGCAGCGACAGTTCTATGACGATCCCAGGTTGCTGCATACATTACTTGAGGATTTAAATGATTAAACACGATGTCTGTAACTCCAGTCCATTCAGAATTCCCTAAAACCTTTTTCCAGTTTTTCCCTCCATTGTCAGAATAGTACAATCCTCTTTGTTCTCCTTTTCTCCAAAGCGGACCTTGAGCAGCAACTAATATAATATCTGAATTTTCAGGATGTACGATTATCTTAGAAATATGCTCAGTTTCTTTTAAACCAAAATTCTTCCAGGTTTTTCCACCATCCATACTTTTATATATTCCATCACCATAACCAACATGACGTCCACCAACATTTTCTCCTGTTCCAACCCAAATTGTATTTGTGTTATTTGGATCAATTGTTATGCATCCAATGGAATACGAAGGTTGATTATCAAAAATAGGAGTCCAGGTTGTTCCTGAATTTTTTGTTTTCCATACTCCTCCTGAACCAACCGCAACATACCAAACACTACTGTTGTTGGGGTCAATTGAAATATCCGCAATTCGACCAGAGAGAAAAGCTGGACCTACATTTCTAAACTGAAAAGCGTTTAGTGAAATATTATCATTTGATTTTTGATTTTTAACATTTGTTCTTCTTTGAGAATAAAGATCAAAAGATTCTGATAAGAAAAATATGATTAAAAGGGGAAATATTTTTTTCATAAATAGAGATATTTAAATTTAATTTTTGGTCATCAACCAATTACAATTTAATAATTTATTACTATTTTTTAAAGAATTTTAAGATGATATTTATATTATGAAAACTTACAGGATAATTTTTGGAGCACTCTTTATGTTTGTATCAATCAGTGGACTCTCTCAAAGCAAGAAAAAGACAGAATCAAAATCAAAAAAAATTGATTCAATCACGATAAATATGAAAAAAACAAGTGGTTTAATAACCACATACTTTTCTCAAAAAAAAGAAAAAGTTTTTTTTGAAATTCAAGACTCAATTCTTTCAAAAGATTTACTAATGGTTACAAGGTACGCACAGTTACCTTCAGGATTTTCAGCATATATAAATGCTGGATCAAAAACGGCTGAAAATTTAATTCATTTTACTAAAGAAGGTGAAAAAATTATGATCAAACAAATATCATATACTAATATTTTTTCTGAAAATGATCCAATTAGTTTAAGTGTAATAGAAAATAATTTCTCACCGATTTTAGCCTCATTCGAGATAAAGAATTCTGAAAAAAACAGATTTTTAATTGATGTAACAAATTACTTTATGGCTGATTCTCCAGGTTTTAATATCATAACTAAAACTCAAAGGGATAAATATAAAATCAAGAGTGTTGATAAGAAAAGAAGTCAAATAAATAGCATTAGAAGCTTTCCTCGAAATACTGAAGTTTTGCACACATTAACCTTTGGTGCAGATAAACTGCCATGGAACAATAAAACAAAGACGCTTAGCTTTCAAATAAATCATTCAATAATTGCTTTACCAGAAAAGAGAATGCCTGTCCGATATGCTGACAATAGAGTTGGTTGGTTTACATTAAAAAAATATGATTATTCATCAACGGCTCTTAAATCAGATCAAATTGAGCTGATAAGAAAATGGCGATTAGAACCAAAGGACATTCAAGCTTATAAAAATGGTGAGCTTACAGATCCAAAAAAACAAATAGTCTATTATTTAGATCCTGCAACACCTATTAAATGGAGGCCTTATTTTAAAAAGGGGATTGAAGATTGGAATAGTACTTTTGAAAAAGCAGGTTTTAAAAATGTTATTATAGCTAAAGATCCTCCCTCAAAAGAAGAAGATCCTGATTTTAGTCCTGAAGATATAAGATATTCAACGGTAAGATATGTTGCATCTACTACAAGAAATGCTGTTGGACCTAGTGTGTCAGATCCACGAACTGGAGAAATTATAGAGAGTGATATTATCTGGTATCATAATCACCTAAGATCTTACCGTAATAGATTTTTAATAGAAACTGGGGCAGCTAATCCAAAAGCTAGGACATTAAATACTCCTGAAAAGGAAATAGGTGAAATGATGAGACGAGTTATTTCTCATGAAATTGGCCATGCTTTGGGACTTCCTCATAATATGAAAGCAAGTTCTGCATATCCAGTTGACTCATTAAGATCAGGCGCTTTTACGCAAAAAATGGGAATTGCAACCACAATTATGGATTATGCAAGATATAATTATGTTGCTCAACCGGGTGATAAGAATATAAGATTTGTAAGACAGCTAGGGCCATACGATGATTACTCCATAGAGTGGGGATACAGATATTTTCCAGGAGAAACTCCTGAAACTGAAAAAATAATTTTAAAAGAATTTGTCAATAAAAAAAGCTTAAACCCGATATATATGTTTGGAGGAATTTGGGACGATCCTAATTCACAAACAGAAAATATTGGTGATGATCCAGTCAAGGCTACTGATTATGGGATAAAAAATCTTAAAATTGTAATCAAAAACCTAGATGAATGGACCACTCCATATGGAAACTCATATGATGATTTAAAAGAACTTTACGGAGAATTTATAAGCGTTTATAGAAGATATATGTATCATGTGATAAATATTATTGGAGGTGTTAATGAGACTCTTATGAATAAGGGTCAAAATTCTATTCCTTATAAAAATGTATCAAAGGATAAGCAGCTTAGAGCATTAAATTCTCTCGATAGAAATCTATGGAAAACGCAATATTGGCTGATGCCCAAAGAATTAATTTCAAAAATTGAATCAAAAGGCATTCTTGAAAAAATAACAAATCTCCAAAAATCTGCTCTCTACAGGATTTTAAGTACAACATCTTTAAATCGAATACTATCAGTTGAATCTTCACTTGAAGGTAATCCAATTGGACTTTACAGCTTAATCAATACTCTTCAGAGAGATATAATCTTAAATAAATCTAATCCTGATCTTTATGAAAGAAATCTACAAAAGAATTATGTCATGAGAATTATTGAATTATCAAAAGATCAAAAATTAAATCCTGAAATACTAGGTTATCTACATAAAAAAATTGGTCAGATGGAAAGTTATTTCAAAAATTTAAAAAAAAATAATGATGATCTTCTAAAAACTCACTACGGATATTGTCACAACTTAATTAAAGAAAAAGATAAATTATAAAAATTTTCTTGAGCGGAAATAAGATAAAAATCCTAAAATAAAAACAAACAATAGAGAATAATAGATGAAATCTGGGGTTATAACCTTATCTCCGCTCGCATATGAGTGAAGACCAACCAAATAAAAGTTAACTCCAAAATATGTCATCAAAATACTGGAAAATGCTATCACACTTAAAAAATTAAATAGCCAAGAAGTTCTAAAGCCTGGTATCAAACGAATATGAATTACAAAAGCATACACCATAATACTTATTAAAGCCCATGTCTCTTTTGGATCCCAGCCCCAATATCTGCCCCAACTTTCATTTGCCCACATAGCGCCCAAAAAGTTTCCAATAGTTAGTAACACTAATCCCATTGTTAAAGATAATTCATTAATTATAGTCAGTTCTTTTATCTTATTTTTAAGCTTGTCTCTGTTTTTATTACTCAATAAAATCATTAGGAATAAACATACTGAACCTATTATCATTCCTAAGGCGAAAGGTCCATAACTAGCTACAATTATCGCAACATGAATCATTAACCAATAACTATCTAAAACAGGCTGCAAATTAGCAATCGCAGGATCTAACCAGTTCCAATGTGCAATCATTAAAATCATAGATGAGACAAATGTAGTAGAAGCAATAGTGAGATCAGATCGCCTACCAAAAATCAATCCAAAGAATAGAGTCGCCCATGCAACATAAATCATGGATTCATAAGCATCACTCCAAGGAGCGTGTCCTGAAATATATCCTCTAAAAATCAAACCTAATGTGTGAGAAATAAATAAAACTAATGTTATAAGTTTTAATATTCTAATTAAGAGGTTTATAAATCTATTTTCTTTAAAAATTTGAACTAAAACTAAAACAAAAAATATCACTGATACGTATAAATAATATTTAAAAAGTCTTTCAAAAATATTAACCTTGTTATATAAAATTTCTGTATCAATTTTTTGACTAGACGGAATTATCTTTTCCCCATATTTTTTCTGAAAACCAATCAAACTGTTCAAAAGATCTTCAGGCTGATCATAGTTGTTATCTTCTTTTGCTATCCTTAACGAATTGAAATAAAGTGGAAGGATATTATATGCGTATAGAGAGTCTCTCCCTTTAAAATTGAAATCTTTTAATTCCTGGTAAGAAACCCATTTATTATTAGAATCATTGGGGACTGGAAAAAATCTTAGTATTTTTCCTTCAAGAGCCGAGTATAACAAATTTACCTTCTTATCAACTTCAATAAAGTCTTTTTGGAATTGATTAGGAATTGAAGATCTATATGCCTCCTCCAATTGACTAGCTATTTTATAATTGCCATCTTCATCAAAAAAAGAAACAAAAGATGCATACTTCTGATCATCAGCTAAACCTATGATTTTTCTTATACTGTCATTTCCTCTCTTTAAATAAATAATAGGCACATTATACCAAAGTACTGGTGCTTGCATAATTGAGATCAAGATTTGATCCGAATTTAAACTTTTATAATTGTCTCTTTTACTAACTTTTCTTATAAGCTCAGATGAAAATGTATTTACAGGTTTCATTCTTCCTCCAACATCTTGAATTAGAATCTGACCAAATCTTGATGCATGAGATTTTGAAACCTTACTAACTTGAATTAGAGAATCATAATTAAAATTGGACTCCAAAGAAAAAGTTCGATCTTGAGCGCTAAGATCAATACCAAAAATAAAAACGAAAAAAATGGTTAATGGTATCCCTTTTGAGTTTAACTTATTTAAGCTGTTTGATAGATTTTTAAAACGTGTTTTACCATAAAAGAAAATACCTATCATACTAACATATAAAAAAATATAACCTAAATAAGTAATGAAGGTTCCCCAAAAATCATTATTCACAGATAACACAGTTCCTTTCTCATCTGGATCAAACGAGGCTTGAAAAAAACGATATCCCTTGTGATTCAAAATATTGTTCATATAAATGTCATAATCAAAAGAAGATTCATCCTGAACAGTAACTTTGCTCATGAATGAGGAATAACTTTTTTCAGTTCCAGGATACTTCTCTGCAATAAAATCATTTAAGCGAATGGCAAATGGAAGTTTTATTGGAATAGAACCATATTTTAAATAGAAATCCAATTCTCCTATTCTAATCTTTTTCATATCATTTACTATGCCCTTGGCTCCTGGAAGCGAAACAATTTGAGTTTTCCCTTGGGATTCAACTTTCAACTTTAAAAGATCTTGAGTTTGTATCTCATCTGAATTAACCTTTACCCAATCAAACTTTCCTCTTAAAGCAGGTTCAGGAATTACAAATTGTAAATTCGCGAGAGAGTATAAAGATCTTAATTTAAGAGGCACTTCAATATTTTGAACAATATCACCCTTTTCTTGAGTTGCCATCACCATATAATTCCCATCAAATGGAGAACTCAAGAAATAAAGTCCTTTATCAGATCTGATGTTAATTGCACCAGGAATTGGATTATTTAATGTGAATAAAATATTATGGATACTTGTAACTTCACCCTCTTTTATATAATGATCATGTCTTGATCCATCGCTTGCTTCAACGATTTTTATGTACCTATCCCCCTCGTCATCTAAAACAAGTTCTTCAACAACTCCTTCAACAAAACTTTCAAAACTTATAGAAAATGGAATCCCATTAAAATGCCTATTAATTTTGATTTTATTTTTAGTGTTTTCAGAAAGTAAAAAATCAGTCTCTATCGGTAATCGCTTGGTAACACCATCAATTTCTCCATCGGCAAAAATCGTTAAATAAGTTTTTTCTGACAGAAAAACATTTTCAGTTTCTCCTTCTCTTATTGGCATAACTCCTTCATAGCCAAAATATCTTGTGACAAAAGCACCAAGTAAAATAAGAATAAACGAAAGATGCATGAACAAAACAGCCCATTTCTCTCTTCTTAGTAACTTATATCTAAAAATGTTGCCAATAAAATTAATTCCTAAAAGGAAGAAAATCAATTCAAACCAAAATGCATTATATATCCATATCCTTGCAGTATTAATACCATACCAACTTTCAATAAATGTTCCCATTCCCATAGAGATAATTAAGAGAACAAAATAGATACTAGTTAGTCGGGTTGAGAAAAAAAAGTTAAGAACCCTATTTTTCATTAAAAAACTTAATTTTAGGCCACAAAGATATTGTATGTTTATGAATTATAATAAACTTATGTGTATCAAAATACTTTGTTTTTATTTTTATTTTTTCAAAAAGTTTTTTTTGAAGAAGTCTTAAAAAAAAATAATCTAATTTCTATGTTAAATCTTGTTTTAATTGGTGCTGGTAATTTAGGTTTTAATTTTTACAATGAGTTTTCAAAAAATAAAAAAATCAATTTAATTCAGTGGTATAGTAGATCTTTAAATACTATAAAATTTGCAAAAAAAAACACTTCAATAATTGATGATATAAAAAATATAAAAAAAGCTGATATCTATATTGTTTGTGTAAACGATGATTCAATAAAAAATATAATTAAACAAATTAATTTAAAAGGTCTAATAGTTCATACTTCAGGATTTTGCTCAATAAAAGAAATTGATTCAAAAAAAAGAAGAGGTGTTTTTTATCCTGTCCAGACTTTTATTAAATCGAGAAAAATTTCATTTAAAAATATCCCTATTTGCATAGAGGCTGAAGATAGAAAAGATTTAAAAAAATTAATTCAGCTCAGCAATTATATTAATGCCAAGGCTTATGAAATTAACTCTGAAAAAAGAAAAGTAATTCATTTAGCTGCTGTATTTGTCAATAATTTTAGTAATCATTTATACTCTATTGCACAAGAATTATTGGATTCAAATAAAATCAGTTTTAATATTTTCCACTCTATCATAAGAGAAACAACTGAAAAGGTGCTTGAAATTGGACCAGAAAAATCTCAAACTGGACCGGCTAAAAGAGGAGATAAAAAAACAATTGAAGAACATGAGAAATTTTTAACAAATAAAGAGTACAAAAAACTATATTTGATGATTACCCAGTTAATAGAAAAAAAATATGAATCAAGAAAATTATAAAAAAAAATTAATAAAAATATCTGCACTTGTGTTTGATATAGATGGTGTAATGACAAATGGAAAGGTTTTAATTACTTCTAAGGGAGAAATGTTAAGGGAGATGGATACTAAAGATGGATATGCAATAAGGTGTGCTGTTATGGAAAATTATAAAATAGGTATAATCTCGGGAGGAAAAAATGAGGGTGTTAGATTTCGATTGAAAGATCTAGGAGTTAAAAATATTTTTTTAGGACAAACTGAAAAAGATTCTGCCTTTAAAGAATTTCGATCAAAGTACAAATTAGAAAATGATCAAATTTTATATATGGGTGATGATATTCCAGATATTAGTATAATGAAAAAAGTAGGTATATCTGCTTGCCCAAGTGATGCAGTTTCGGATGTAAAATCAATATCAGATTATGTTTCACATAAAGAGGGAGGTGAAGGTTGTGTTAGAGACGTTATTGAACAGGTGCTCAGAGTTCATGGTAAATGGAAGTCATAACAAAATAAAAACCCTCTGTGAAATTTGATTTAAAAAACTACGAATTAATTTTAGCTTCTAATTCTACTAGAAGAAAAGATTTTTTCAAACGAATGAATATTCCATTTAAAGTCAAAAAAATAAATTTCAATGAATCCTATCCAAAGAATTTAAAAGGGAATGAAATTGTAAAATATATATTAAAGAAAAAAGCAAATGCTATTAAAAACAAATTAAAGAAAAATCAAATAATTCTAGTGGCAGATACCATTGTTTTAGTTGACGGAAAGTTATTAGGTAAACCGAATGATAAAAAAAGTGCATTTAAAATGATTAAATCTCTTTCTGGAAAAACTCATAAAGTAATAACAGCGGTAGGTTTTCTTTATGAAGAAAAATTTGAAAGAATTATCAGCTCAACTAAAGTAACTTTTAATCAACTAAAAAATGAAGAAATAGAATTTTATGTTGAAAAATATGATCCGATAGATAAAGCTGGAGGCTATGGGATTCAGGATTGGATAGGAGAAATTGGTGTGAAAAAAATAATTGGCAGTTATACAAATGTGGTAGGGCTCCCTTCAGCACAAGTATATCAAAAAATAAAAAATATTGTAAATAAAAAACTTATAGATGCAAAAAAAACTAGTTAATAATGAAATTGGTAAAAATTCATTTAAATTAAAAGTTGAGAGAAACAAAATCTATATTTTTCTTTTACTATTAAATATCATGTATATAGTTTTCTTTTATTTTCTAATGAAAAAATATAGCTATGTCTTTAACTGATTGGTTAGTACTTTGCTCAACTCTTCTTTTTATAATCACATATGGTGTTTATAAAACAGGAGACATAAAAATATAAAAGATTATCTTAAAGGAGGGAATAAATCTTCTTGGTGGACTGTTGGCCTCTCCGTAATGGCTACACAAGCAAGCGCAATCACTTTTCTTTCGACACCGGGACAAGCATATTTTGAGGGGATGGGATTCATTCAGTTTTATTTTGGTTTGCCTCTTGCCATGATCATAATATGTGTTTTCTTTTTGCCTATATACAAAAAACTAAAAGTTTATACAGCTTATGAATTCCTTGAAAATCGTTTTAATTTAAAAACAAGAATTTTAACTGCATCTTTATTTCTAATTCAAAGAGGTTTAGCGGCAGGAATAACTATTTATGCTCCTGCAATAATCTTAAGCGTAATACTTGGATGGAACTTAAAAATTATGGTCATAGTAATTGGCCTGCTAGTAATTTTCTATACTCTATTTGGAGGAACCCAGGCAGTTAACCTTACACAAAAGCAACAAATGTTTATTATTTTTTTAGGTATGACCGTAGCTTTTATTTTTTTAAACAAAAGTCTTCCTGAGGAAATTAATTTTTCCAGAGCACTTAATATTGCTGGATTAAACGGAAAATTAAATCTTATCGATATGAGCATTGATCCTAAAAATCGCTATACCCTATGGAGTGGTTTAACAGGAGGGCTCTTTCTAGCACTTTCTTATTTTGGAACTGATCAAAGTCAAGTCCAAAGATATTTGTCTGGAAAATCACTCATAGAAAGTCAAAAAGGGTTGATAATGAATGGTTTTTTAAAAATTCCAATGCAGTTTTTTATCCTATTAACTGGTGTAATGGTTTTTGTTTTTTTTCAATTTGAAAAATCACCAATTCATTTTAATCCAAAAGCTATAGAGTTAATTAAAAATTCTGAATTTAAAACAGATTTTTTAAAACTTGAAAATGATAATATTGAACTTCATAATAAAAAATTAAGCTTTCTTAACAAAGAAAATTTTTTTCAAAACGATATTTTTAAAAAAGAATATCTTCTTCTTCAGGAAGAAGAAAGACAAAATAGAATTAAAGCTAAGTCCCTGATAAAGAAAGCATTACCATCAATTGAAAGTAATGATAAGGATTATGTGTTTATTTTTTACATTTTAAAGTACTTACCCACTGGATTGATAGGTTTATTAATCGCAGTAATTTTATCAGCTGCAATGAGTTCGACTGCTTCTGAACTGAATGCCTTAGCAACAACTTCTCTTATAGACTTCTATAAAAGAGGATACCCAAATCTTAGTGAAAAACATTATGTAAATATTGCAAAAGGATTTGTATTATTTTGGGGATTAATTGCAATATTGTTCGCAGCAGTTGGAAATCTTTTTGAAAATTTAATAGAATATGTAAATATTATTGGATCTATTTTCTATGGCACTGTTTTAGGGGTTTTTTTAACTGCATTTTTTATAAAATATGTAAATGGCAAAGCCATTTTTATTGGAGCTATACTATCACAAATAATTGTAATATCAATTTACTATATAGATATTATAGGTTATCTCTGGCTTAACTTGATAGGAGCAATAATAACAATTATTTTTTCTATAATATTAGAGTTACTATTTTCAATGAATCATGTAAATAGTAGAAACTAATTCATGGCGCTCCATTCAGCTATTGACTTATTGTTCATTCGAACATAGTCATTATTTCCATTCTCCTCGGCTAACTCAAGTGACTTTTGGGCAGCCTGGATTGCATTTTTAATTTCACCTAAATCTGCAAGAATTAATGCTTGATAACGAAACATCCAATAATGATTATCCTCCATTTCAACAGCTTTAGTAATCCATTTTTTAGCCAAATTTAAATCTTGATTTTCCTCTAAATAATAGCGCGCAGCATTATAGTAATCTCTTGCCTTTGGATTTTTCTTAAGCACCTCGTTTATACTAGCTGTAGCTTTATCAACAGTAGGAACTTCAACATTTACAGAAATTCTTGTATTTTCCCAAGCTACATTAAGCTTTGCACCATTATTGGAAAGATTTGAAATCCAGATACTAAAAGTTTCTACAGCATTTGATAGTTTGGTTACTGGAACTTCAACGGCAACAGCAATTTCAGATGCCTCCCATTTTCTTGGAGTACCCCAGTTATCACTTTTTTTGTAGAAAAAAACTTCCCACATATCTTCACCAGGTCTTGTATATATAGCGTAAGAACCCTTATCAAGACTTTTACCATTTAATTTTACTGGATCGGAAAAACTAATTTTAGTGTTTTCATTTGCTCCTGTTCTCCAAATTTTACCATATGGAACTAGTTCTCCCATAATTTCTCTACCTTTCATTGAAGGTCTTGAAAACTCAACAGTTATTTCAGTAAGACCAACAGTCTGAATTATTTTAGAAGCAGGACTAGGCTGGGGTGTTTTTACTTGGGATAAGATTGAAAATGGGGTTAGGAAAAATAAAGCGGATAAGAATATATTATTAAATAATACTAATGGATTTGATGTTTTCATGACAAATTTTGTTTTATTTTTATCACTAATTTATAAATAGATTTATAAAAATTTGATTTTTTTTTACATGATTTTTTTTCAAATCCAAAAAAGACAAAGTTTACCAATTTCAGTCCCAAAGGCATGGGATTTTTTTTCTGACCCTAAAAACTTATCTATTATAACTCCAGATTATATGAATTTTAAAATCATTAATTGTGACAATAGATCTATTTATCCAGGTCAAATAATTAGATATTCCGTAAGTCCTCTTTTAGGAATTGGGATGAATTGGGTGACTGAAATTACAAATGTTCAAGAAGGAAAGTATTTTGTTGATGAACAAAGATTTGGACCGTATTCCTTTTGGCATCATAAACATTTTATTCGTGAAATAAAAAACGGTGTTGAAGTTGAAGATATTGTCGACTATAGAGTTCCTTATGGTGTTTTAGGAAAATTATTACATCAACTAATCATTAAGAAACAGTTAGAAGAAATTTTTAATTACAGATATAATAAATTACATGAAATTTTTGGTGAATATGGCAAAACTGATTCTTATACAAGAAATAAAAATTTAAAAAGCATTATTTAATAAATTTTTTAGATAAAATTAATTCGGTATTAATTTAAATTCTCTCGATTCTTGCACCAAGGGATCTTAATCTATAATCAATTTTTTCATATCCTCGATCAATTTGCTCAATGTTATTAATTACACTAGTGCCTTTTGCTGAAAGAGCTGCAATTAAAAGGGCTATACCTGCTCTTATATCTGGTGATGTCAT
>MDTD01018816.1_pt1 | contig 31000 bp, 33 predicted proteins | sample 811221 | NCBI WGS metagenome assembly MDTD01 (sample SAMN05326646, study PRJNA326480) | marine metagenome | isolation source: seawater | place: Pacific Ocean: South West | collected 2011
TATTAGCTTGAGTTTCCCCAAGTTGTCCCCCACTACTAGGTAGATTCCCACGCGTTACTCACCCGTCCGCCACTCTACTAGCACCCGAAGGTACGTTCGCGTTCGACTTGCATGTGTTAGGCATGCCGCCAGCGTTCAATCTGAGCCAGGATCAAACTCTTCAGTTCAATCTTAAAATAGTCGCTTATGGCGACCAATCTTGGCTCAACTAAGAATCTTCGTTATAAAGATGCCTCGTTGACATTTTTTGGCCATTTAGGCTTGTCAACGGAGCACCCACACAAATTACTTGATCTAATTTTTAAAGAACAGCGTCGAATTTACAACGCGCAGACCTTCAATTATGGAAGCCTTAGAGTTTTATGTCAATAAATCATTGGAATTAACTTAATGCTTTTTTTAAAAAAAATGCAAAAAGTTGAACACCTTATTTTTTGCTAACAAACCGATATTTTAGCAAATCTACGCTTTCCTACCTGACAAGTTACACTTACATTTTTTTGTAACTTTATGTTTTTGTCTGTAATTTTTTCTCCATCTATCTTAACCGCTCCTTGTTCAATCATTCTAAAAGCCTCGGAAGTGCTCGATACCAATTTTACTTCTTTTAAAACCATAGCTAGCCCCAAGCCTTCTTTAGATCCATTTAATTTAAACTCTGGAATATTATCGGGGATATGGCCTCTTTCAAACTGAGCTATAAAATCATCCCGAGATTTTTCAGCTGTTGCCCGATCATAGAATCTTTCAACAATCTCCAGACCCAACAAATATTTGATATCTCTTGGATTGATTCCGGACAAAACCTCGTCTTTTAGTTTTGCTATCTCTAAACTTTTACGGAAGCTCAATAATTCAAAATAACGCCACATTAAATCATCTGAAATCGACATTAATTTTCCAAACATTTCGTTAGGAGGATCTTTTATAGCAATGAAGTTATCCAAAGATTTTGACATTTTATTGACACCATCAAGACCTTCCAATATCGGCAAGGTAATAACAACTTGTGGTTCCATTTTATGGCCTGTCATAAGTTGTCTTCCCATCAATAAATTAAATTTTTGGTCTGTTCCTCCTAATTCTATATCTGCCTTCAACATAACAGAGTCATAGGCTTGAATGAGAGGATACAAAAATTCATGAATTCCTATACTTTGGTTTCCCTTATAACGCTTACTAAAATCATCGCGTTCTAACATTCTGGCAACTGTAGCACTGGATGCTAGTTTGATAATGTCATCAGCGTGCATTTTATTCATCCAATTTGAATTAAATACTACTTTAGTTTTTTGAGGATCTAATATTTTAAAAATTTGGTTTTTATATGTTTCAGCGTTTTGTTTAACTTCCTCCTTACTTAACGGAGGTCGGGTTTGGTTTTTACCTGATGGATCGCCGATTAATCCGGTAAAATCTCCTATGAGAAAATAAACTTCATGTCCAAGGTCCTGGAATTGTTTCATTTTATTCAAGAGGACGGTATGGCCTAAATGTAGGTCTGGTGCCGTAGGATCAAAACCGGCTTTTATTTTCAACGGTTCTGCTCTTTCCAGCTTTTTAACTAATTCTTCTTCAACGAGAATCTCGTCAACGCCTTTAGTTATTAACTCTAAAGATTCTTCTTTCGATACCATAGTGGTAATTCTCAATTTAATTAAAGTTTTAAAATTTAACAGATTTTATCCAACATATCTTTTACAAATCTAAAATTCTTCACCTTTCATTACAGAATTACTACTTTTTCTGCCATAATCACAAAAATATTTTAGGACTTCTGTAGACCTTTGATTCGAGATTACAAATTAAATCCAAAAAAAAAATAAAAGCCATTACAAAAAGGGCTTGGGTCGACTTATTCTTTATTTTTTCCTAATGTCTATTGGTTTATCGATAGTCTATTTGATTTTTATTGCAAAAAATCCCATCAAATTACAACAAGCCTCTACGTATACTCACAATAATACTGATACTGAAAGGCGCATAATACGGTCCCTAGAAATTCCCAAACAAGATCTTTTAGATTTTTCAAAAGATGTAACTGAGAATTTACTTCAGTCACAAATAAACTACGGTGATAATTGGATTAAATATCGAGTAAAAAAAGGCGATTCTCTAGCATCCATTTTTAAAAAATACTCTATCAGTCCAAAAGTTCTACATGCAATTATAAAAAGCAGCTCAAACTCAAAAAGAATTGCAAAACTTAAGCCCAAACAAACTTTAAAAATTTTAATTGATGAGTCAAAAACTTTAAAAGAGTTGGTACTTATTATATCTCCAGTCGAAAGTTTGAAGGTAATAAATGAGGGGGGTAACTTTTTATTAGAAAAAATATTTACAGAAACAGAAAAACGAATTTCTAGTGCAGCAGGAGTTATTCGATCATCTCTTTTTGTGGACGGACAAAAAGCTGGCTTAAGCGATGCTCAAATTATGGAACTTGCAACACTTTTTGGATGGGATATAGATTTTGCTCTAGAAATAAGGTCTGGTGATAAATTTCGACTCATATACGAGGAAGAATACATCAATGGTGAAAAGTACAAAAATGGACCTATACTTGCTGCAGAATTTATAAATAAGGGAAAAGTTTTTAATGCTTTTCGATTCATCAATGATTCAGTTGAAGGTGATTATTATGATTCAGAGGGCAGAAGTAAGAAACGAGCCTTCATAAGAACACCGATAAAATTTGCCCGGGTAAGTTCACGTTTTTCAAGAAAGCGCTGGCATCCTGTGTTAAAAAAATGGAGGCCACACAGGGGTGTCGATTATGCCGCCCCGACTGGTACGCCAATACGCGCAACAGGCTCAGGTAAAATTATATTTCGAGGCTGGAAGGATGGATATGGGCGATTAATGGTTGTAAAACATGGTGGTGCTTACACAACACTTTATGCACATATGTCAAAATTTGCACCAAAGGTAAAGCTTCATTCGAGGGTAAAACAGGGACAAACAATTGGATATGTTGGTCAAACAGGACTAGCTACAGGCCCACATTTGCATTATGAATTCAGAGTAAATGGAGTTCATAGAAATCCTTTAACTGTAGACTTACCTAAAGCTAATCCATTACCCACAAAAATTTTTGCTAAATTTCAACTGCAGACAAAACCCTTAATTGTTATGTTGGGAAAGATTTCTGCAAATAAACTTTTTGCAAAAAAAGGTACTTAAGAATGTCTGATTTATTTATAGGTCTGATGTCGGGGACAAGCATGGACGGTATTGATGCTGCCTTAGTAGATTTAAGCGGAGAAAAACCAAATATTGTAAAAGCGAAAACTTTTTCTTATGCTGCTACCTTAAAAAACCGATTAATTGCATGCGCAAATGGAAGTTTGATAACTCCTGATGAAATTGCTGAGCTCGATGTGCTCACTGGACAAGCTTTTGCAGATGCTTGCAATGAATTAATTGTCGGTATTTCCAATGAAAAAATATGTGCAATAGGCTCCCATGGACAAACTGTATGCCATTGCCCGGACAACACCCCTGGATTCACTTTACAACTTGGGTGTCCATCACAAATAACCGAAAAGACAAATATTACTACTATCTCTGATTTTAGAAGAAGAGATATTGCAGCAGGAGGGCAAGGTGCCCCCCTCATGTCTGCATTTCATAAAGAGTGCTTTTACAGCGAATATGAAAATCAGTTAATACTCAATATTGGTGGGATAGCCAATATAACCTATCTTTCTAAAAAAAAATCAGATCCTTTAATAGGTTTTGACTCAGGGCCAGGGAATTGTTTAATGGATAGATTTATTTTCAAAGTAAAAGGGGAGCCTTTTGATCATGATGGCTCTTTTGCTTCCCAAGGAAGAATAAATGAAGATCTTCTTAATAAATTTTTTAATGATCAATATTTTTCATTAAGGCCACCTAAAAGCACTGGAACTAATTATTTTAATGACTCTTGGTTGGAAGAAAAACTGAAAGACCTTGATGTATCTAAAAATGATGTACAAGCTACACTTCTGCAACTAACTGTCTCTTCAATATCCTCTTCAATACAAAAATTTTGTTACCCATATCCATCGAATATTTTTGTTTGTGGAGGTGGAGCTAATAATAAGGAACTCATTAAACAATTGAAAAAAGCAGTAAAATGTGAGGTATCTGCAACTAACAGAATCGGAATTGAAGCGGAATGGGTTGAGGCTGCAGGTTTTGCTTGGTTGGCTAAAAAAACACTGAGCGGAAAACCCGGTAATTCGCCAGATGTTACTGGATCTTCTGGATACAGGATTTTGGGTACGATCTGCCCGAAGTAAAGTTAAGAGGTTTTTTAAAAGAGTATGAGGCGTTCTTTTTAATTACCGACGATAATTTTAGGGAGAGAAAGAGGATCCGCAGCCACAAGTTGTTGCAGCATTCGGATTTCGGATCACGAACTGCGCACCCTGCAAACCTTCGCTATAGTCGACTTCTGCACCCATTAAATATTGAACACTCATCGGATCGATAAGCAAAGTCACACCGTCGGTGATGACTGTCTCATCCCCGTCATTAATTGTTTCATCGAAAGTAAAGCCGTATTGAAAGCCTGAACATCCTCCTCCTTGAACATAAATCCTCAACATTAAATCGGGATTTCCTTCCTCCTGAATCAGTTCAGATACTTTTTTCGCAGCAGCTCCAGTGAAAACTAAAGACTGACTTTCTTCAATATTTTCGTTCATTTAACCAAAGTACCCCATTTACAAATAGGATTAATAATAATACAAGTATGGTCACAAACCCAAAATTCGTCAAGTATCAGTTGTTTAGGTCAGAAAAGTCCTCTGAAAAGTTAACATTATTTAATATTTCTTCTTCTTCAAACTTCTCTTCAACATGAACAAGTCTTCCATTAACAGCCGCACCCATTGACATTTCTAGCAGTTTGTAAAAAACGGTTCCGGTAACATTTGCATTTTCGCCCAATTCTACCCGCTCTTTTGAAACTACATCACCTATTACTGTGCCATCTAAAACAACGCAATCGGCCTCTAAATTACCCTCTATCGACCCATTTTTACCAATAATAATTAGAGAGGCAGAATCTTTTTTTCCATAAACGTTTCCCTTTATTTTCCCTTCCAAATGAAGACCACCATCAAATGTCAATTCTCCAACTATTTTTACACTTGAATTAATAACAGACGATACTTTTGGTATCTTAAATTTTTTCCTTTTCATTTACCCTCCAAATTTATATTTTTATAATTTTCCTAATTGCCAAGTAAATGTTTTCTCAGTTATTTCGAAAAGTTTACTTTTTGGTATCATTTTTACATGAAACTTCTTTGGTATAAAATTATCTGGAATCTTAAGATTTCCCTCAAAAATTTGATAATGCTTAAATTTTATATTTTGCTTTCTTCTCTCTAATCCTAGTTTCTTATAATCAATTTTCTCTAATTTGTCATTAATAAGACCAGATACGCTCAAAATCAATTCTCCAGAAACAATTTTTTTACTTTTGCTTCTTTTTGAAATTTGTAAATAATAACGAAAAACTTTCTTTTTATTTGTTTTTTTCAAAGAGGCCCTTAAAATCCTTAAAGAATTAACACTTCCTGAAAGTACGCTTTTGTAAAACTCCATTTGTTTTATTAAGTCTGACTGCTTTTCTTGTAATTTTACTAATTGTTCACGAACCTCTTTAACAGCTGTTTTATCAATTTGACTCGTCCTTTCTAGTCGAGCATTAGCACTTTGTAATGCACTCAATTCTATTTCTAAGTCGTTTACTTGAACAGTTAATGAGCCAATTAATGTCTTTTGCTCGACTAACTTTTCTTCTGCATGTCGTTGACCAAAAGTATAGAGCTGCCAAAAAATTAATAGAATTATCAGTATAAAAATTAACCAACTAAAAATTTTTGACCGATAATCTGATAAAGTAATTTTTGGTATTTTTATTCTACGGGGCATAGGCTTATGGCACTAGGGCAATGTGCTCTAACCCTGTAGACTCTTCAAAATCAAACATTAAATTCATATTCTGAATAGCTTGCCCCGATGCGCCTTTAACCAAATTATCAATAACCGATAGAATTACTAGAGCATCACTATTTGATGACTTATGAATTGATATTTGACAAATATTCGATCCTCTTACATTGCTTGTCTCAGGATACTGATCTTTTGATAATATCTGCACAAACTGTTCATCCTTATACTCCGCTTCATATAAAGAATGAATTTTCAATAAATCTTTTTTGGATTCTGAATAAAGAGTCGCATGAATTCCACGAATCATAGGAACCAAGTGTGGAACAAATGTTAAATCAAAATTTTCTTGGGAGATACTTTTTAAAATTTGCTCGATTTCAGGTAAGTGGCGATGTCCGGTTACATTATATGCCCTAAAATTTTCATTCACTTCGCTCATAAGAAGCTTTGTATTGGGATTTTTACCGGCTCCACTTACTCCTGATTTACAGTCCGCAATCAAGGAGCTGCTACTCAAAAAATTATTTTTTAATAACGGCAAAAGTCCCAAAATAGTTGCAGTTGGGTAACACCCTGGATTAGCCACCAAATTCGCCGTTTGTATTTTTTCTCTATTTATTTCTGGCAATCCATAAACAGCTTTGTTCAATAATTCCTTACATTCATGTTTTACCTCATACCATTTTTCAAAAATATCTGGATCTTGAAATCTAAAATCTGCGGAGAGATCAATAATTCTGCAGCCTTGGTCCAACAACATAGGCACTGTTTGCATGGCTACGCCATTTGGTGTGGCAAAAAATACTAAGTCACAATCTAAAAGTTTTTTTGTATTCGGTTCGCTAAATTTAAGATCAATCAATCCAAGTAAGCTTGGGTAGACTTCGCTCACCATCATCCCAGATTCTGTTCGAGAGGTTATCGCACCTATTTGCACATGCGGATGCTTTGACAATAAACGCAAAAGCTCTATGCCTGTATATCCTGTACCGCCAATAATGCCAACTTTTATCATTTTTTTCTCTATTGTCTAAATTTTTAAATCGTACCATATTGCAAAAACTAAAACCTTTATCTGAAAAAAAAAGCTTTTACTGATAACATATTTGTTAATTTTACTATTAAATTAACAGAATGTATCACTACGCACAAAAATTTAAAGGGGCCGTCTTTTCAATTTCGAATTGGAAGATGGGAATCGTCTTTTTTATAGGTGCGATATTAGTCGGACTTGCTTGTGTTGCTTTTGCAGAAGCCGCTGAACTTGCAAACCATTATTTTTTAGTTTTTGCAAAAAACTATCCATACTTACCCCTGATAGTCACGCCCCTTGCTATGACTTTGATAGTTTGGATAACAGTAAAATTCTTTCAAGGCGCTCAAGGAAGTGGAATTCCTCAAGCAATTGCTGCACTCAACACCACTACAAAAGATAAACTTTTATCCATACGCATTGCTATAGGAAAAATATTACTCACTGTCTTAGGTCTTTTAGCGGGTGGATCAATAGGTAGGGAAGGACCATCTGTTCATGTTGGCTCTTCCGTTATGTATAGCTTGAGTCACTTCGTAAAATTTCCCAGTCATTTTCTGGAAAAAGGCTTAATTTTAGCGGGAGGTGCTGCCGGGATTGCCGCGGCATTCAATACACCTCTCGCAGGAATTGTCTTTGCCATTGAAGAAATGAATCGTGGCTTTGAAAAACGCCTTACTAGTATAATTATTATCGCAGTAATCATAGCAGGTGCAACAGCTACCTTTATTTTAGGCCCTTATCACTATTTTGAAAATGCTAATCCTGGATTAAGCCCCAATGCAGATATCTGGATCGCTGCAATTATTTGCGGAATTGTTGGAGGCTTACTAGGCGGAACTTTTGCAAACATCCTTATTACAGGAAGCCAAAAGTTAGCTCCGATTACAAGAAAGACTCCGCTCAGAATTGCCTTTATTGCTGGCTTGTGTCTAGCAATTATCGCTTTCTTATCCGGCTATTCAGCTTCCGGTACCGGCTATTTGGAGGCTAAAACTATTATCGCAAATAATGGTAATCATGATCCATGGTATCCATTAGCTAAATTTTTAGCTACGATTGCAACATATCTTACGGGAATACCTGGGGGGATTTTTGCACCATCTTTAGCAACAGGGGCTGGTGTAGGCGCAAACCTAGCCGAGTGGTTTCACATTGCGCCATTCTCTGTAATGGTTTTATTAGGAATGGCGAGTTACTTTTCCGGAGTTGTGCAGTCGCCCTTGACAGCCTTTATTATAGTGATCGAGATGACAATGGAAACTAATATAATGCTTCCTCTACTTACGGCTACTTTTATAGCATATGGATTTTCAAGAATCGTGTGCCCAAGACCTCTATACCACACGTTAGCCCAGGCATTTATAGCCAAAGAAAATAGCAAAAAATAAGCGATAACTGATAATGAAAAAAATCCTTTTTATCTCTACAGCTCTAATTGCTCTTACCATTTTTTTTATTTGGCCCTCTGACCCTATAATTCTTGATAAGAAATTAAAGTTAACATTCACCTCGGGCATTCAAACCGAGATAGGTAAATTGATTGACAAGCCATTATTGGTAAATTTTTGGTCAATTAATTGCCCTGTATGCATAAGCGAAATACCAAAAATCTCTAAATTGCGGCAAGATTTATATCCAGAAGTGGCAGAAGTAATTGCGGTAAATATTCCACAAGATCCACCCCCAGCTATATTTCATGCAATCAAAAAGCTGGGGATTACATACCCCGTGGCGCTTGATGTTCAAGGAGAAATTGCTAGGTCTATAGGGGGCATTAAGGCGACACCACTATTGATCTTAGTAGACAAAAAAGGAGAGGTCGTCTATAGAACTTATGGAGAAATAAATATTTCTGACCTCAAAGCAAAAATAAGCTCACTATAAAATGAAAAAAGAGAATCAATTAAAATGTGGCTGAAAGCTTGGCATCTAATTTTCATGGTCACTTGGTTTGCTGGTCTTTTTTATCTACCCAGACTTTTTGTTTACCATGCAATGGCTAAAGATAGTATTTCTATTGAACGTTTTAAAGTCATGGAAAGAAAGCTTTATTATGGAATCACCACCCCAGCAGCTATCATCACCTGGGGCTTGGGAATTTGGATGTTACATGACTATGCTTGGGAAGCATGGGGCAGCCAAATGTGGTTGCATGCCAAATTAACTTTATTGTTGTTATTGATGGTTTATCACGTTTATTGTGGCAAACTGATGCAAGACTTCAAGACCGATCAAAATAAACACAGTCATGTTTGGTACCGATGGTTCAATGAGGTCCCTGTTATTATTTTGGTAGCAATAATAATTTTGGCAGTTATAAAACCAACCCTATGAATATAAGAGCAAAAACGATTGAGTCATTATTGAATTAAGAACATCCACCCTGGGAGCCGCAAGTACCGCAACCGCCTCCACCTTGTGGTGCCAAGTTGTTGAAGACGAATCTGGCATCCGATCCCTCACCTACAAAATCAATTTCAACACCTCGAATATGGTCAAGTGTTGCAGGATCGATTATCACCTTCAATCCGTTATACTCTTTTATTGAATCTTCAGCATTCAATTGATCGGTGAAAGTCATTCCGAAACTCATACCACTACAACCACCAGGAGATGCGAAAACACGAATGCCTTCGATATTATCTTCGACCTGGCCAAGTAATTCAGACATCTTTCCCTGGGCTGGACTAGTCAGAGTCAGATCAGTGTCAGAGAGCAAAGTAGTATTCATTTCTCAAATCCTCCAGTTCAAGTTCTATTATAATATCATTAATTATCGGAAGACGCGTGAAATCAACCTCTAGACTTTTATGGTCATAAAAAACCTACATATTTTCCTATATTGGGCTGTAAATGGACATATTTGCACATTTTTTCCAAGACATTTTCATTTACAAAAAACTATCATGCTAACGATGTCTTTGTTCGACCCTTCAAAATCTTCGGTTCGTAGATCCAAATCAAGGGCATTCATGTAAAAATGGGATTTTAATGATTAAGTCAATACGAAATATTACAATTTATATGTGTAGCCTTTTATAATATTTTTTTTCAAATTATTCCGGTATCACGATAGCAAAATAATAATGCAGACAAAACTAAAAGTAAAAAATGCCCCGATTGTGCTTTTTATTGGTGGTCACGACCCCTCAGGCGGTGCTGGAATACAAGCTGATATAGAAACCGCAAATTTATTTAATTGTAGATCTATTAGCTTAATTACATGTTTGACTGCCCAAGATAGCTCAGATGTTGAATTAATATTGCCGCAAAAAAGCAATTTATTTTCTCATCAAGCAAACTTACTGCTTAGCGACATTAAACCAAATATCATAAAAATAGGGTTATTAGGAAATTTATCGATAGCAAAAGTCGTATATGCAATTGTAAATAAACTTAATGTCCCGGTGATTCTTGATCCGATAATTTCAGCAGGTGGAGGGAGGTTGTTAAGCGATGAATCGCTTGTAAAATATATTAGGGAGTTTTTTTTGCCTATCACAAATTTAATCACGCCTAATAAAAGTGAAGCTTTGTTATTAGCGAAAACCAGAGAAATTAGTGAAGCAATGAAGTTTTTTATCAAATCAGGATGCAGCGCCGGATTAATTACGGGCGCTGATCAATCAGAATCCAATATGATGATAAATCATTTTTTTACTCAAGAATTAAACCATGAGTACGAATGGCCCCTTCTGCCAAAAGTTTATCATGGATCAGGTTGCACTCTATCGAGTGCTTGCGCTTGTGAATTGGCTTCAGGTAAACCATTAAGGGAAGCTGTAGAAAATGCACAAAAATTTACATGGGAGGTCTTACAAAAAGCGGAAAATGTTGGATCAAGTCAATGGTTCCCAAACAGACGGTGTAAAAATTGAAACTAGTTAAGGGTTTCTGTTTACATGGGTTATATGGAATAACCCCAAATAACTTATCAAACGAAATTTTAATTGAGCGGATTGAGCTAGCTTTGCTTCATGGGTTGAAGATTCTTCAATATCGAAATAAAGGTAAAGATGTAAGAAATCAAGTAAAGCAAGCCAGTGCAATAAAAATTTTATGTCAGAAATATAATGTGCCTTTAATTATTAATGATAATGTAGATATAGCTCTTGAGGTCAATGCTGAAGGCTTGCATATAGGGAAAGATGATGTCTCCTTAAATATTGCGAGGGAAAAATTGGGCGATGATGTATTAATCGGTGTATCTTGTTATGGAAATTTAAAATTGGCAGAAGAGTCAATAAAATTAGGAGCCGATTACGTGGCATTTGGAAGCTTTTTTAAATCTCTTACAAAACCAGATGCTCCAACAATAGATGAAAATATATTGCAAATGGCTCGAGAAAAATTACGTTGTCCAATTGTTGCAATTGGTGGGATAACTCCAGAAAATGGCTTAAAGCTTGTGAAAAATGGAGCCGATATGTTGGCTGTAATAAATACACTTTTTTCTACGCATAGCTATAAAGAAGGTGCAAAAAAAATGGCTCAATTATTTGAAGTAAATTTGGAGAAGAATAAATGAGTAATGGAGACAAACGATTCGCAGCCGCACAAAGATATATTCCAGGTGGAGTCAATTCTCCTGTTCGAGCTTTCAAGGGTGTTGGTGGAACACCGATATTTGTGGATCGCGCCAAAGGTGCTTATATTTTCGACCCTGAAGGAAAAAAATATATAGACTATATTGGATCTTGGGGTCCGATGATATTAGGTCATGCTCATCCAGCAGTGATAGAAGCGGTCAGAAAAGCTGCCGGCTACAGTCTATCCTTTGGCGCACCAACTGAAATAGAAACCAAAATGGCGGAAAAGGTATGCGGCTTGGTTCCGTCTATTGAATTGGTCCGTATGGTCTCTTCTGGAACCGAAGCAACTATGTCAGCTATAAGATTAGCAAGAGGTTTTACCGGGCGTGACAAAATAATAAAATTTGAAGGGTGTTATCATGGTCATTCTGATTCACTGCTTGTTAAAGCTGGCTCAGGAGCTCTTACGCTGGGAGAGCCATCCTCTCCGGGAGTGCCAGCATCTTTAGCAGAGCATACAATCACATTAAAATATAACAGTGCTCAAGAAGTTATAGAAACTTTCAAAAAAATAGGCAACCAAATAGCTTGCGTTATTGTTGAACCCATAACAGGTAATATGAATTGTATTTTGCCAAAGAGTGATTTTCTTCAAACTTTGCGTGATGAATGTGACCGTTTTGGATCAGTTTTAATTTTTGATGAAGTTATGACAGGATTTAGAGTAAATCTTAGTGGAGCGCAAGAGATATGTGGAGTAAAACCAGACCTCACAACACTGGGTAAAATAATTGGCGGCGGCATGCCAGTAGGTGCATTTGGTGGAAAAAGAGAAATCATGGAAAAAATTGCACCACTTGGCCCCATTTACCAAGCAGGCACCCTTTCGGGCAACCCAGTAGCTATGGCAGCAGGTTTGACAACGTTAAATTTAATAAGTGAGCCCGATTTTTTTCATCAATTATCACAGAAAGTAGAAATGCTTGTCTCTGGCATTGTCACAGAGGCAAAAGAGCATGGCATTCCTATGACAGAAAATCATGTGGGGGGGATGTTTGGGCTATTTTTTACCGACAAAGACCATGTCGATGATTTTGATGGAGCTGTATCTTGCAATTTAATTCATTTCCAAAAATTTTTTCATGGGATGCTTAAAGAAGGGGTTTATTTTGCTCCAAGTATTTTCGAAGCTGGATTTCTCTCGGCGGCACATACAAAAGAAGACATTGAGTATACGATTCAAGCGTCGAAGAAAATTTTTAAAAGTATGAGCGAATAAAGCTTAATGGATTTCTTTGATCAAATTATCAATTGGATATCTAGCAATCCAAATTATGCAGGTTTGATTGTTTTTTTTGTTTCACTAGCTGAATCTTTAGCTTTTTTTGGCATTCTCATCCCGGGAGTCGTTATTCTATTTGGTGTCGGAGCCCTGATAGGGAGCGATGTCCTAAATTTTTGGGATATCTATCCTTGGGCATTAGCTGGAGCGATTATAGGAGATAGTATAAGCTATCAATTAGGTTGTTATTTCGATCCCTCAATTTCAAAACTATCATGGTTCAAAAATAATCCAGAATATCTAAAAAAGGGTTATGATTTTTTTTATCGATGGGGAGATTTTAGTGTAGCACTTGGTCGTTTTTTTGGTCCAATCAGAGCTGTAATCCCATTTATAGCTGGTTTGATGAAAATGCCAATGTCTCGATTTTATACTGCTAATATTTTATCAGCATTTGCATGGGCTCTAGCATACCTAAGCCCAGGAATGATTTTAGGACATAATTCAGGGATTGATAACTTGGGGACCTGGATGATAATAGCGTTATCTTTATTAATTGTAGTTAGCCTTTTAGTAATTATTAATCGCTTTTTTAAGTCTCCTTAATTTTTTCCGTTCTTAATTTATTCTAATGTTTTTAATATTTCTTCATGAATTCCTTCTATAATTCCATTTGACATAATTATTATTGTATCTCCACTTTGTACATTGTCTTTAAGAAAAGACAAAATATCTGTAGCATTTTTGCTTATTTTCAGCTTCTCTTTCATTGGTAAAAATAATTTATCCATGTTCCACTTTATTCCCGAATTTTCTTTTATTAATATAAAGTCTGCAAGTTTAAGAGAAAAAGGTAGTTCGTTTATATGGCTGCCCATTTTCATGGAATTGGATCTAATATCTAATATGAGCAATATTTTTCCTTTCTCTTTTAATCTCCTTAAGCCATAAAGTGTTTTTTGAATAGCTGTAGGATGATGCGCAAAATCATCATAAATATCTATTCCATTCACACTCCCAAAAAATTCCATTCTACGTTTTACGCTTTGAAATTCACTTAATGCTTTTGTTGTTTTTTTAATTGGAACCCCTAAATTATTAGCGGCAGCTGTTGCAGCTAGGCAATTTGAAATGTTATGAATTCCGCTAAGGTTCCATTCAACTCGACCTAAATTTTCTCCGGAATAAAATATGTCAAATTTTCTTAAATCATTGGATATATTCGATGCATGCCATAAACAATTAGGATCACTAACACTAAATTCTTCAACTGGTGTCCAACATTCTTTTTTTAAGACATCCCCTATATTTGAATCATCAGAAGATTTTACTATCAGGGCTTTTGCAGGCAAAGTCCTTACGTAATGATAAAATTGCTTTTTTACATCCTCTAAATCATGAAAGATATCTGCATGATCAAATTCTATATTATTAATTATCAAAACATTTGCCCTATAGTGCATAAATTTAGATCGCTTATCAAAAAAAGCGGTATCGTATTCGTCTGCCTCTATTATAAAATAGTCTGAGTTACCGACTCGAGCTGATATTCCAAAATTTTTTGGCACACCTCCTATTAAAAAACCGGGACTTAAACCTGAATATTCTAAAATCCATAAAAGCATACTACTTGTTGTTGTCTTTCCATGTGTGCCAGCAATAGCTAATACCATCTTTCCATGAAGAACATTTTCTGCTAACCATTGAGGTCCTGAAATATAATCCAATCCAGAATCCAATACATGCTCTATAATTTCATTCCCTCTGGAAATCGAATTCCCAACAATTACTAAATCTGGAGAAGGATTTAAATGATCTTTTTTATAACCGCTCAAAACCTTAATATCAGCGCTTTTTAATTGATCGCTCATTGGTGGGTAAATATTTAAATCGGATCCAGATACTTTATGGCCAATTTCCTTTGCTATAAGAGCAATTCCACCCATAAAAGTACCGCAGATACCAATTATATGAATATGCATAAGAAACTCTTTAAAAAATGACCTAAAACTTTTACTGTTTTACCATAATTTATAATACTTAAGTATAAAATTGATATCATCAGATGAATAGGTTTTCCACAAATTAGGAAATGGTTATTTTAATGGAAGAGAGTTATGTCTCAAATCAAGAATCACTGAAGGTTTTTTGTAAAAATATATCAGAAAGTGAATGGCTGGCAATCGATACAGAGTTTATAAGAGAGAAGACATTCTTTCCCGAACTATCTTTAATACAAGTATGTAATAAAGATTTTGCTGCGGTAATAGATATTATAAAAATTAAAGATCTTAAGCCCCTACTTGATATTTTATATAATGGAAAAATTATTAAAATTTTTCATGCCGGGAATCAAGATTTAGAAATATTTTTTAATAATTGGAATCAAATACCACTCCCAATTTTTGATACTCAGCCAGCTGCGGCATTATTAGGCTATGGAGACCAAATTGGTTATGCGAAATTAGTAAAGAGTCTCTTGAGCGTCGATCTCAAAAAAGATCAATCTCGAACCAATTGGTTAACTAGGCCCCTTAGTAAAGAACAGATTCGTTATGCTTTAGATGATGTTATTTATTTGGGTGATGTTTATCTCCAACTACGATCAAAATTATGTAATGCAAAACGACTGCACTGGCTTGTTACAGATTTTATTAAATTAACAGATCCCGCTGTTTACTGTCCTGATCCATTTGATTTTTGGAAAAAAATAAAAGGGAAAAAAAATCTAAATGGAAAACAACTTGCCGCATTGAGGCTTCTTGCTCAATGGAGGGAAAAAACCGCACGTATGAGAAACCTTCCAAGGAATTGGGTAATAAAAGACAATATTTTAGTTGAGATAAGTAGACAATTTCCCCAAACATTGAACAAGTTAAATAAGATAAATGGGATTGAGCAACTAAAAATTGAAAACGACAAGAAAGAACTAATAACATTAATTAATCAAGCCTCAAATCTAAATGAGGATCAATGGCCAGAAGTAGAAAAAACGCAAAGACGATTATCAGTTCAACAAGAAGCCATGGTCGGGCTTTTAAATGCTTGTCTTCATTTAATCGCGTCAAAACATCAACTTTCACCTCAAGCGATAGCAACAAATAAAGACTTACAAAAATTTGTAATTGATGATGAAGGTTGCAAGTTAAACGAGGGCTGGCGTAGAGATATAGCGGGTAATTATTTAACTGACATAAAAAATGGAAAGATTAATTTAATAAATAAAGATGGAAAATTAGAGCTAAAATAAATTTTTTATCCAATAATTCTAGATATTTTAAAAACCCCATTTGTGGTTCGTATTCTCCTGAATATTGAAGCCAGGTGTTTTCTGTTTTTTACGTTAATAACAAATCGAAGACTCATACTTAATCCATCTCTCTCCTCACTTCTTACATCCTCTATATTTGAACCCTCTGCTGCTATTGCAGCCGCAATAGTTGCTAAAATTCCTCGCTGATTTCCTGCATCAACCCTTATCAATGTAGAAAATTCTCCATCTACTAATTCATCCCACTCAACATCTACCCAGCTTTGACCCTGTCTTCTAAAATCACCTAGATTTGGACATTGTTGATGATGAACAACCATGCCACGCCCCGGGCTGAAGGTGGCAATTACTGGATCATCGGGAATAGGGCCACAACACTTTCCATAACTTACAACTAGACCCTCGCTTCCCTGAATACTTAATGAGCCGACTGCTCCATCTTCATCCGCTTGATGTGGCTCAGCAGCAACAAGAAGTCTTGCGACTAAGCGAGCCATTCTGTTTCCTAATCCAATTTGTTCTAACAGACTATCGAAGTTTTCATATCCTAGCTCAGCTACCACTTGATTTATTTCTCTGTTATTTAGTCCTTCCAGTGTATGGTCAAGTTGCTTTAATTCACCTTCAAGCATTCTTTTTCCTAAAGCTGATGCCTCCCTGTATTCCAAGCGTTTTAAATAACTTCTTATATTTGCTCTAGCTTTCCCGGTTACTACAAAATTTAGCCATGATGGTTTTGGTCTTGCGTCTGTCTTCGTAATAATCTCTACTGTTTGTCCACTATAAAGTTGTGTTCGTAAAGGTGCGAGACGCCTATTTACTCTAGCGGCCACACACTGATTACCAATATCCGAATGTACTGCATAAGCGAAATCAATCACTGTCGAACGTCTTGGTAAAACCATAATTTTACCTTGCGGTGTAAATACATAAACCTCATCTGGAAATAAATCAACTTTGACATGTTCCAAAAATTCAATTGAATCTCCAGAACTTTTTTGGACCTCCAATAAATTTCTTAGCCATTCTGCTGCTGCATCTGATGTTATTCTTCCTCCCTTTGTATCCTTATACTGCCAATGAGCCGCAATGCCCTCCTCTGCTACCTCATGCATATCACAAGTGCGTATTTGTATCTCAATTGGAATGCCCTGTGGACCAAATAAAACTGTATGTAATGATTGATATCCATTTGCTTTAGGTATTGCAATATAGTCTTTAAATCTACCTGGCATGGGTCGATATAAGTTATGCACAACCCCCATAATTCGATAACAACTATCGACCGAATCAACAACAATCCGAAAAGCAAAAACATCCGCTAATTCAGAGAGTGATAGTTTTTTCTTATACATTTTTCGATAAACACTATAAATGCGTTTTTGACGACCACGCACTTCGCCATTCAACCCTTCGCTATCTAAACGATCTAAAATCCTTTTTTCTACATCAGCAATTAATTCACGATGATTGCCGCTCAATTTTTTTAAAGCATTTCGTAAAATTCTATCGCGCCATGGCCAATGAGCTGCCATGCTTAATTCCTCTAATTCATGGCGAATGCTATTTATCCCCAATCGATTAGCAATAGGGGCGTATATTTCAAGAGTTTCTCTAGCAATTCTTCTCGCTTTAGATGGTTTCATTACTTTCAATGTACGCATGTTGTGGAGTCGATCGGCTAGTTTTATTAAAATTACCCTTATATCTTGTGTCATTGCTAATAACATTTTCCTAAAATTTTCCGCTTGAGCCTCAGCGGGTGTGCTAAATTTTAGGTGTGTCAATTTACTTACCCCATCTACTAATTCAGCAATTTCAGAATCGAATTCATGGGCAAGTTGATCTTTAGCTAGTTGGGTATCTTCGATAATGTCATGCAATAAAGCCGCAATCAGACATTTGTGATCAAGCTTCAAGCGAGCAAGAATTCTCGCTACAGAAACAGGATGGTTTATATAGGGCTCTCCAGATAATCTCTTTTGTCCATCATGCGCGTCTGCTCCGAAAAGATAGGCTTGATAAACCTCCTTTACCTGATCTGGATTTAAATAAGTTTCAAGATCATTTAGTAACTCATTTATTAATAAGCAATCTTGACTTGCAGAGTATTTTATCTGAGCGTTTGAATTTGATACTGGAGAATTACCTGTATCAATGCTCAATGTGAGAGCTCCTTTGTAAATAATTTTTCATTGCAAAAAGTTACTTTCAATAGAATGGATCCATATTTTTACGAGTCGGTTTTTGATTCATCTGAAATACCTAACTCACCTGCAAGGGCAGCAGCTAACTCATCGTCAATTGATTCTTCCGTCTCTTCTTTTTCACTGAGAATGTCCTTCGTAATCATACCGTCTGCAATTTCCCGCAAAGCCATAACTGTAGGTTTATCATTTTCCCAAGGCAGAAGTGGGTCAACTCCATTACTAAGTTGCCTCGCTCGCTTTGATGCAATAAGAACTAAATCAAAGCGATTATCTAAATTGTCTAAACAATCCTCTACCGTAATTCGCGCCATAAGGATCTCCCAGTTAAAATGTTATAATAATAGTTTACGGTTTTTCTGCCATATCCGCTAGGGAAATGATTCACTGATTTAAATTGTGGAAAATAGCCGTTTTTGCCTTTTCTGCCTCTGATGGTGACATTTGCAGCAAAAGCTCTTTAATAAACTTTTCAGCTCTATTGCTGCCATTTGCCTGTGCTAGGCTGAGCCATTGCAGTGCGGTAACCAAATTTTTCTCTACTAATTTTCCCTCAACTAGCATTTTGCCTAGCGCAAATTGTGCCGTCGCAAAACCTTGATCAGCAGATTTTTGATAATATTTTAATGATTTTTCTATATCTTTTTGTGCTCCAAATTGAGCAAAGCGATACATAGTAGCAATTACATACTGTGCCTTTGCCGATCCGTGATCCGCAGCAAGAAGATATAATTCTCTTGCTTTTTCCTCATTAGCATCAACACCTGCACCATTAGCATACATCCATGCCATGGTAATAAGCGCATTCTCATGACCCTGTCTCGCAGCAAGCTTGAACCAGCTCATAGCCGCTTCCTGATCTAATTCAATTCCATCATCGCCATTACCATATATCACGCCGAGGCGAAATTGTGCTTCAGCGCTACCTTTCTTTGCTGCCTCATGCAAAGCATCAATAGCCTTAGCTACATCAGGGCTTTTTTTATCACTTTCTTTATCATCCATCGGATTAATTTTCAAATTCAGTATATTTTTTTATAAAGCATGGGAATTTTTATAGGATTTATTTTTTTTGGTAAGGAAATATCTGCTTCAAAATTTTTTTATTTATATTTTAAAGCATCAATAATTCTATCTTCCATTTCAATTCTAACAGCCAATGTTTCACCAAGTTGATTTAAATCTGAATCTAAGTGAGCAATATCTAATGCATGGTCCGCTTCGTCATACTTATCATTGAATTCACTCACTATCTCTGACGCTTCTGCTATTTGAGGGTATATTTCTTTTGCAATTTCTACAACTTCTTCCCGCCTCTCAACTCCACTATTTATTCGTTCGTATAATTCGAAGTGAACAAAAGCACAATAATCAACTAATACCTCACAAAATTTTCTTAAAATTTCACCATGTAAATTTAAATTAAAAGGCTGAGAGCCTGCTAATTCACAAAACATTACTAACATCTCCTGTCTTTCGACAAGGAGCTTATCGATTATATCTTTCGAATTGTTGTCAACTTTAATCATTTCTGTTTTTATAAAAAAATTTTACTAGAATCAAAAGATACCCTATTTTCTCTAACTAGTCAGTTGTAAATTTCGTTATTTTTTCTTATTAATAGTTATTTAAAATCTTCTAAATTAAATGAATTTTGCTCTCAAATTGGCCTGTTTTTGTCATATCAAAACTTAATGACGTCAGATTATGACTTAGACAAAATATTTGATTTTATATAAAAAAATTTAATCATTCTCGTAAATTACGCCTCAAATTGCTATTGAGCAAATCTTGAGTCAGAGATATAGTCTTGGTTTGGTTTTTTAAGTAATTTATTATGAAATATAAAAGGATTGCTATTTTAGGTGGCTCTGGATTTGTCGGCAGACATCTCACGCATCAGTTAAACAGCTTAGGTTATGAAATAAAAGTTTTAACCAGGCATGCTCAAAGACACTCCTCTCTAAAAGTTAGTGCTGAGATACGCGAGGTTAACCCCTACGATATAAACCAAGTAAGTGAATTATTAGCCGATTGCGATGCCGTTATTAATTTGATAGGAATATTGAATCCTAAATCTCGCAAGCAAGGTTTTCACAAAGTGCATGTAGAGCTAACAGAGAAGATTGTTGAGGCATGTCACAAGGCAAACATTAAAAGGCTCCTCCACATGAGTGCCTTACAAGCAGATCAGTCGACAGGTACCAGTGAATATCTGAGGACTAAAGGCAAAGGAGAGAATCGTGCTCATACACTTGGACAGCCAAATATAGCAGTAACAAGCTTTAGACCCTCGGTTATTTTTGGTCCTGATGACAGTTTTCTTAATAGATTTTCTCAGTTACTCAAAATACCTGGGCCAATGCCTCTTGCATGTTATGACTCTCGATTTGCACCTGTTGCCATTCAAGATGTTGTACAGGCTTTTTGTAAAAGTTTAGAGAATCGAAAAACGTATGGCCAAAGATATGAGCTTTGCGGTCCGGAAGAATACACACTTGAACAAATAGTTCGTTTAGTTGCCTTTCATACCGGTAAATACAAAGAAATAATAAAACTATCTGATAGGCTTTCTAAACTTCAAAGCTATGTATTACAATTTATACCTGGAAAACCATTTACACCTGATAATTACCTTTCCTTAAAAACAGCAAGCATTTGCAATAGAAGTGGACTTGATGAACTAGGAATAGACCCAACATCTCTAAGTGACTCAGTTGCTCAAATACTTAAAGATAATAGTAAGGCCTCAAAACTAAGTAAGTTACGTCGATCATCTGGCCGTTAATATTTTGTAAAAAAAATTAAATAGGAAAAAATATAGCAGATGCAAGCCCCTGCACAACATTCTTTATTGTTCTGTTTGTTGTCCCTGCGATAACATATGCAAAATGATCATGTAATGAAATAAGCTTTCCAAATAAACGCTCAGAGCTAGCGTTTGTGTGACCCTTTTTACCTACCCCGACGCTTTCTAGATATAAATTTCCATTTGCTTGTTTTTTATTTCTAATTCTCCAAGAAGCAATCTCAATATTTCTTGCTAAATAATAAATTTTTTGAGGATCAAATTTATCAAGTAAGAAAAACTCTTCTTTCCCACCATAAGCATCAAATTGCATATCTCTTATTCCACTTATAAAAGCTGCAATTCTATCTCCCTGGAAATTTTCTGAGAAGGTCAGCATAATGAGATCAGCTGCTCTTTTCTTTTGAAAACTTTGCGACCTTTGCTTAGAAAAAATACGATTAATCGATTCCTTCAAATTTTCTTCAAAAGTCCCGGATCCTTTTACTTGACTTGGATTACGACGATATAACTTTTCTGCTAATTCCCTTAGATATTTATTAGAGTGCCGGATACTTACCTCGGCAACCAAGTCAATATCACTTTTTGCCATGTCAGCTAAGCGAAAATTTTGAGATTTCACCGGTCCATTCTGCTGTTGGGCCTGACACCCACATAGAAATATTAAAAAAATAAAAATTTTTAATTTATTAAAGATAACCACTTAAATCTCTCGACTCAAAACCTTCTAATTTTTCATCTATATTTTTTTGAAAGCCTATAACCTTAAATCTCTCTCCCATTGCCGTAGGAAGGATTAATTGTTTTATTTCTTGATTTTTCTTTAACAAATATTCGGCGCTATCTTCATTGCTATTTTTCATAAACTCATCAATACCAGTATTTATTAAAAAATGAGCTTGGGTTGTATACCCAGATAAAGTAAAGCCAGCATTTAATCCAGAATCTGCAACCTCAGAAAAATTAACATTTGCCGTTATATCTTGTAAGCCTGGAAGAATCAATGGATTTGAATGTGCTTTGTGTTGTATGTGGCAAATTAAGGTCCCCTCGGAGCGATCCGGATGATAATACTCTTTCGCACTATAGCCATAATCTATTAAAAGAATAACACCTTGATTTAAAAAATTACTTAGAGCTTTCATCCAACCATCTAATCTGATATTGATTTCAGAACGATATCCATCAGAAAAATAACCAACTTTCTCCTCTAAGTTCTTTAGTTTTTTTTGAAGATGTGCTCTTGGCTTAAACCATACCTCTACAAGCTCTCCACTTTTTTCGGTAATATAAAGTTCTTTCCAAGTTTCTTCTTTTCGACAAAAAATATTAACAGGCATCGCATCAAGCACTTCATTCGCAAGTATGACCCCCTGCCAATTTTTTTCGGGAAGCTTTTCAATCCACGTTACTAAATATTTTAGATCCGGAATTTCCCTTTCTACTTTTTGACGCTGTCTTTCAATAAGATCGGCGCTCAGCTCCAAAATAAGATATCTTTTAGGCAAACAATTCAATTCTTTTAATCGCTTTAGAATATCAACGGTCATCAATCCTGAACCAGCGCCAAATTCTAAAATTTCACCCGATTTTAGAAAAGTTAGAATCTGTGAACATTGATTTGCTAAACATTTACTAAAAAATGAAGAAATTTCTGGTGCAGTGACAAAATCTCCATCAGATCCAAATTTTTTTGTACCATTAACGTAGTAACCAATTCCGGGAGCATACAATGCTCTATCCATAAAATGATCAAAAGGAATGGCTCCACCAGAATTTGCAATCTCAGAGAAAAAATACTTAAAGTTATTCTTTAATTGTGCTTCTTGAGCGGGTTTAAGTTGCATTTTTTGCATATATACTTCCATTTTTTCATAATAGTTAGATGATCTAGCAAGAGAATCTAGATATTATGCGGCTCAAAATCATTTACGTAAAATTTTTATAAGGGGATAAGCTTGCAAGTTAAATACACATTCGAAGAAAAAGTAGCTTTGATTACCGGTGGGGCAGCCCGAATAGGCGCAGCTATCACAGAAAGCCTACATAATTCAGGATCCAAAGTAATCATTCATTACAATAATTCTGAAAAAGCAGCAAAGATGCTCGCTGATAAATTAAATGAAAGGAGAAAAAATTCTGCTTCAATTATTAAATGTAATCTCTGTAATATGGAAGCTATACCAAAGATGATAGATCATATAGAGGAGAAGTTTAATTGTTTGGATATTCTCATCAATAATGCATCTACCTATTATAAAACGCCACTAGGTCATGTTACACAAGAAAATTGGGATGACTTATTTGGTAGTAATGCCAGGGGTCCTTTTTTTCTCAGTCAAGCAGCCGCTAAGTTATTGAGGATAAATAATGGGTGTATTGTAAATTTAATTGATATACATGCCGATCGACCAATTTTAGAACACTCCATATATTGTATGGCTAAAGCAGCAAATGCGATGATGGTCAAAACTTTAGCCAGGGAACTTGCTCCTGAAATTAGGGTGAATGGTGTTTCGCCAGGAGCAGCACTATGGCCAGAAAATTTTAATAATAATGATGAAAAAAAAGAAATATTAAAACGAATACCACTAGGAAGGCCTTCAGGCGCACAGCAAATTGTAAATGCTGTTTTATTTATGCTTGCTGGATCAGATTATGTTACCGGACAAATACTTTCTGTTGACGGGGGTAGGAGCATTCAACAATAAATAAATTCATAGGTCTAAAGAGACTTTCTTTAAATTTTTTTTCTCATTTGGAAAATTTTTCCATATTTCTGAGTAAGATATTTTGAGTCTAGGGTGGATTTCATTTGGAGCAACATCAAATAGGGGTTTTAATATAAATGCATAAGTCTCAATTTCTTTATCAGGTAAAAATTTACCGTTCTCATCAATAACAGAATCACCATAGCAGATTAAATCAATATCAAGAGTTCTTGATATAAACTTATCCGAAGTTCTTCGTCTTCCATTTTTATTTTCTATTTCATTAAATAATGATTTTAATTTTTCAATTGAGAATTCCGTATGAAAGCCTATAACTAAATTATAAAAAGGATCACCATCAAAACCCTCAGAGGGTGTTTCGTATATTGGAGAAATAATTAGTTGTTGAAAGTTTTCATGCAAAGATTTTATCGCAGAGCAAATATTTTTACTTCTATCGATATTACTTCCAATGCTCGCCCATACTTTCACCACTATTTACGATCTCCTCTCTCAATAATTACACCGACATCACTAGCGCCGCTTATGGCACCTTTCTTATTTAAATTTACTCTTACCCATTTTACTTTAAATTCATCTTGAATTATTTTTGCACAATGCTCTGCTAGAGTCTCGACTAGTTGAAATTCACTTTCACTTACAAAACTCTTAAGTCGTTTTGAAACTGCTTTATAATTTAAAGTATCCTCGATATCATCACTTTTAGCAGGAATTTTTATGTCTGTACCCATCTCAATATCCAGAATAATAGTCTGACGAATAGCCCTCTCCCAATCGTAAATACCTATTATTGTGTCAATTCTAAGATCTCTTAAATAAACAATATCCATTCTAAATCCTCAATTATCTCTTTAGCCCATTAAATAATAACAAACTATGCTTGACCTAGAGTAAATTTAGTCCCGACAATAGAGACATCCCCAATGGAGAGAGAAATGACTGAATTAGGTCTTTTATTAATATCATATATTTTTGGCTCTATTTCTAGCGCAATCATCATTTGTAAGGTGATGGGTATTCCAGATCCTAGATACAATGGATCGAATAATCCCGGTGCAACAAATGTTAAAAGACTCGGGGGAAACAAAGCAGCAATTTTTGTTTTAATTGGAGATATTTCAAAAGGCCTTTTTCCAGTTTTAATTGCAATATGGTTTAAAGTCTCAGATATTATATTGGCTGGTGTTTGTTTATCAGTTTTTATTGGTCATCTGTACCCAATTTTTTTTAAATTTTCTGGAGGCAAAGGAGTTGCAACGGCAATAGGAGTGCTTTTTGGGCTTCATGTAATCATTGGTTTAATTATTGCCGCTTTATGGATTATTATCGCAAAAGTAACAAAAATATCATCTTTATCAGCCATTATCTCTATGACTTTTTCCCCAATTGCTTTGTGGCTAATTCGACCCTCAATTGAACTTGTCATAATGCAAATTATTGTGTCTTTAATGTTAATATGGAGACACAAAGAAAATATTTCTAATCTAATGATGGGAAAAGAATCAAAAATAAAAAAGTAGATCTTTCAATTTACAAGCTAGGCAATTCAGTAATAGGCCAACGAGGTTTAATATTAAATGATAGATCATCTTTTTGGCCAAGTCTTAATCTTTGCCAACCAGCATAAGCAATCATTGCCCCATTATCGGTACAAAATTCAGGTTTGGGATAAATTACTTTTACATTTTCTCTTTGACTTAATTGATCCATAGAAGCGCGTAATCTCTGATTAGCACTTACACCACCTGCCATAATTAACGTTTTGCAGTTCGTTTCGCTGAGAGCACGCATACATTTTTTTGTAAGAATTTCTACGACAGATTCTTCAAAAGCTCGAGCAATATCGGTTTTAAGTTTATATAGCTCTTCTTCATTTAAATTTTTTCTCTCTATCTCCATTACCTTTGCGGTATGTGTTTTTAGTCCCGAGAAACTAAAATCTAAATTTGGTTTATTGATCATCGGTCTTGGGAAGGTAAATCTTGATGCATCTCCATTTACAGCAGCTTCTGCTAACTTAGGTCCACCTGGATAGCCTAAATCTAATATTTTTGCAGCTTTATCAAAAGCCTCACCAGCAGCATCATCTACAGATTCACCCAATAGTCTATATTTACCAACTTCCTCTACTTCTATTAATTGTGTATGGCCGCCTGAAACCAATAAAGCAATGAATGGAAACTCGGGACATTCGATTTCCAACATAGGCGCTAAAAGATGGCCCTCCATGTGATTAACACCTATTGCCGGGACATCCCAGCCCCAGGCTATACTTCTGGCAAATGCTCCACCAACAAGCAGTGATCCAGCTAACCCAGGCCCGGATGTATAGGCAACACCATCTATCTGACTTCCTTTTAATTTCGCTTCTTGGAGTAATTTTTTGACCATTGGCGCAAGCTTCCTAATATGGTCGCGCGAAGCTAACTCTGGAACTACCCCACCAAATTCAGCATGTATGCTAATTTGGCTATACAGCTTATGAGCCAATAAACCCTCATTAGAGCCAAATAAAGCTACTCCTGTTTCGTCACATGAGGTTTCAATTCCGAGCACTAACAATTTCGATTTCCTTTGCAAAAGTTCATCGTAAGCAGTAAAATTCGCGCCTTTAATAATGTCTTTTGTCGTTATTTTAAACTATATATAATAATTTTATTAAAATTTTTAGGGGAAAACATGCCCAACGTAAAAGTAAAAGAGAATGAACCATTTGAAGTAGCCATGCGTCGCTTCAAACGTTCATGCGAGAAAGCAGGTGTCTTGGCGGAAGTAAGACGACGCGAATTCTTTGAAAAGCCCACTTGGGAGAGAAAACGAAAAGCCGCCGCCGCAGTCAAAAGATGGCAAAAAAAAATAGGCAGAGATTCAAGACGATTTGATCGTCCTTTTTAATTTTCTAGGGCTTTAGTATTTTGATAAAAGATAAGCTAATAGAGGATATGAAGGTAGCCATGAAAAATGGCGAGAAGTTTGAACTTTCTACGATTAGGCTAATGAATGCCGCAATAAAACAAAAAGAAATTGATAGTCGCAAGGAATTGCTGGAGGAGGATGTCTTAATTATTTTAAATAAAATGGTGAAACAACGACGAGAGTCTATCCAGCAATTTACTGAAGCTAATAGGCTCGATCTTGTCGAAGTAGAAGAAAAAGAGTTAAAAATAATTCAGAGTTATCTTCCTGCCGCTTTAAAAGAAGATGAGATTACTAAGATAGTTTTTGATGCAATATCCTCTTCTGGAGCATCTAATATATCAGAAATGGGTAAAATAATGGCTCTGATTAAACCAAAATTGCAAGGTCGTGCTGATATGAAGCTTGTTTCTAACCTTGTAAAAGCAAATTTAGCTAAATCAGATTAATTCAACTCTCGCCCAAAAGGTACTTCAGCTGCTAATCTCTAACTATGGCTGGAAAGATCCCACAACAATTTATAGATCAACTTCTGAATACAGTTGATATTGTAGAGCTAATAAATAGCCGTGTCTCACTTAAAAAAACAGGTCGCGAATACCAAGCATGCTGTCCTTTTCACGATGAAAAAACACCTTCTTTTACTGTAAGTCCGAATAAACAGTTTTATCATTGCTTTGGTTGCGGAGCACATGGGACAGCAATCGGATTTTTAATGGAGTATGAACGATTAAGTTTTCCTGAAGCCATCGAAGAATTAGCTACAAAGGTTGGTTTAACTATTCCCACTGATTCAATTTCAGAAAATATTATTAATCAAAAACCAATATATCAATTGCTCTCTAAAGCAGAGCAATTTTACAAAAGACAGCTTCGTGAACACCCTCAAAAATTTACTGCTATTGATTATCTTCAAAATCGCGGCCTAAGCGGTGAAATAGCAGTTGAATTTGGATTGGGTTTTGCGCCCCCTGGTTGGGATAATCTTATAAAAGAACTGGGAAATAGCGATAAAAAACTAGAAGATCTCAAGAACGCTGGCTTAGTGCAAAATAGAGACAGAAAAAACTATGACCGACTGAGAAATCGTATTATTTTTCCTATTCGAGATGGAAGAGGGAGAGTAATAGGTTTTGGTGGTCGCTTACTAGACGAAGGTAAACCAAAATATCTTAATTCCCCAGAGACTAGTGTTTTTCAAAAAAGGCAGGAACTCTATGGCTTATATGAATTGAAACAAAGCCATAAAGAAATAAAACAGATTATTGTAGTAGAAGGATATATGGATGTTGTTGCATTAGCACAATTTGGAATAAAAAATGTTGTTGCTTCATTGGGCACCGCTACAACATCAGAGCATATACAAAAAATCTATAGATTGACGTCAGAATTAGTTTTTTGCTTTGATGGTGACAACGCGGGGCGCGATGCTGCATGGAAAGCATTGAAGACTTCTTTACCATATATGAAAAATGGAAAAACAGCTTATTTTCTTTTTTTGCCGGACGGTGAGGATCCAGATACTTTAGTAAGAAAAATAGGCGCTGCTGCATTTCAAGAGGAAATAAAAAAAGCGCAGCCGCTTTCGGAATTCTTTTTTGCAAAACTTGAATCTCAAATCGATACTACAAATTTGGATGGCCTCGCACGATTAGCTGAAACTGCAAAGCCTCTAATAAAGACAATCCCAAATGGTGCTTTCAGGGATATTGTGGAACAAGCATTAGATAAGAAAATTGGCTTTAAATTCAATATTGAAAAAAATAATGTGCAACCAAAGAACGAGGGCATCAAAAAAAAATCTCGGGCAAGTGAGACTAAAGGGTTAACTCCTATTCGAAAAGCAATCTGTCTTCTCCTTCAATACCCAGAATCGAGCCAAGCTGTGCTTCCAGTTGGTTGGGAAAAGCTTGGTTACCCAGGAATAGATGTAATAGAGATGCTTATAAAGCGAATTAAAGAAAATCCCCAAATTAAAAGTGCTGCCCTTATAGAGGGAATTGAAGACTCAAACCTCAAAAAGCACCTCATGCGTTTAGTAATTGAAGAAATTGCCGTACAAAATGATGCAGATAAGCAGCTCGAAGGCATATTAATTGGCTTAATGCGCAAAAAAGAGAGAGAGGAAAGAGAGAAGCTTCTTTATCAAAAATCACCCTCTTCCTTGTCTGAGGAGGAAAAACAAAGACTTAGAGAACTTTATCGAAAAAAATAAACGAAATTTTTGCCAAAAACCACTGAAATAGCAGTAAATATGTATAAACGCTACAATAAATGCTTATATACGCTACACTTATACATATTCGATCGGTTTGTGCGTACGTGGGGGCCGGTATTTCAACACCCTGAGGGTATTCATGAACCAGGAACAACAGCAACAAAACAGTATTAGGGACTTAATTGCAAAAGGAAAGGAACAAGGGTTTCTTACATATGCCGAAGTAAATGACCATTTGCCAGATAATGTCGTTGATCCAGAACAAATAGAAGATATTGTTCGAATGATCAATGACATGGGCATACAAGTACATGAAACTGCCCCAGAAGCCGACGACTCAACATTAACAGATAATGCGGTCTCCACAGATGAGGATGCTGCAGAAGCTGCTGCCGCCGCATTAGCAACTGTTGATAGTGAATTTGGACGAACAACCGATCCTGTTCGAATGTATATGCGCGAAATGGGCACTGTTGAGTTATTAACGAGAGAAGGTGAATTAAGAATTGCCAAAAGAATAGAAGATGGGCTTAACCAAGTTGGATATGCGGTTGCAAGCTTCCCTCCGGCAGTTGAATTTTTATTAGATCGCTTCGAAGCAACAGATAATGAAGAAATAAGGCTTGGAGACGTAATAGCCGGCTTTAAGCTTCCGGACGTTGGTGATACTCCACCGATTCCTCAAATGAAAACAGAGGAGGAAGAGGAAGAGGAGGAAGTAGGATTAGATTTAGAAGAGGTAAAAGAGCGTCGAATTGAGTTAAAAAAGACTTTTACAGATTGGAGTAAAATTTTAAGAAAAGAAGGAAATAATGAGAAAGCGCGATCTGCTTCAGAAAAGTGCTGTGAAGCTTTAATGGAATTTCGACTTGCTCCTGCCCTATTCAATCAATTAGCAAACATGTTGCGAGAAAAAATAAACCAAATAAGAGAATACGAACGTGAAATATTAAACCTTTGTGTGGGGCAAGCTGGAATGCCTCGCCGAAGTTTTATCTCATCTTTTCCAAAAAATGAGACCAATTTAGATTGGGCTCAAAACCAATGCCAAAGTAAAGAAGCTTGGGTAGATAAATTGATTCCAATAGCGGATGAGGTACAAAAAGCACAAACAAAATTAATGGAAATAGAAAAAGAGTGCTTCATGACCATAAGCGATATAAAAGAAACTAATAGAAGAATGTCTATTGGAGAGGCAAAAGCTCGTCGAGCAAAAAAAGAGATGGTAGAGGCAAATTTACGACTAGTAATATCTATTGCAAAAAAATATACCAATCGTGGCCTGCAATTTCTTGATCTTATTCAAGAAGGAAATATTGGTTTAATGAAAGCAGTCGATAAATTTGAATACCGCAGAGGCTATAAATTTTCGACATATGCAACGTGGTGGATAAGACAAGCAATAACTAGATCAATAGCAGACCAAGCACGAACCATTCGTATTCCGGTTCATATGATCGAAACTATAAATAAGTTAAATCGTATATCTCGACAAATGATTCAAGAAATGGGAAGAGAGCCAACTCCTGAAGAATTAGCAGAAAGAATGGATATGCCAGAAGATAAAGTGAGGAAAGTTTTAAAGATAGCAAAAGAGCCCATTTCAATGGAAACGCCAATTGGAGATGATGAGGATTCTCATCTTGGAGACTTTGTTGAAGACCAAGGTGCAATATCGCCCATTGAGTCAGCAACTATGGAAGGTTTGAGAGAATCAACCCAAAACATGCTTTCCGGCCTAACCGCAAGAGAGGCAAAAGTATTACGCATGAGATTTGGTATTGATATGAATACAGACCATACATTGGAGGAAGTTGGAAAACAATTTGATGTCACTCGAGAAAGAATACGTCAAATTGAAGCGAAAGCTTTGAGAAAATTGAGACATCCAACTAGATCAGAAAAATTGCGATCCTTTTTAGATAACGACAATTAAACATAAACTAACACTAATTGCTGTATACCCATGGGCCCATAGCTCAGTTGGTTAGAGCAGGGGACTCATAATCCCTTGGTCCCAGGTTCGAGTCCTGGTGGGCCCACCA
>MDTD01180884.1_pt1 | contig 30988 bp, 27 predicted proteins | sample 811221 | NCBI WGS metagenome assembly MDTD01 (sample SAMN05326646, study PRJNA326480) | marine metagenome | isolation source: seawater | place: Pacific Ocean: South West | collected 2011
ATCAATCAATCAATCAATCAATCCAAATCAATCACTCAACCACCGCAAAGAACGAGGCGCGCGCGCGAAGAGCTTCAGACGCTCGACATTCTTCAGACGCTCGACATTCTTCATGGCGCGATCGAAGCGCGACAGGAATGGGAACGTGATCAAGCAGTGGCGCGTCTCGGAAATTCGCGGACCGTCGGCCGAGAAGTTGGCCGAAAGGAGACCGGGGCAGTTTAACGAGGAGTTGCCCTGCATCTGGTTCGACTACGCGGGCGATGGGAAGGATCCCGAACGAGACTTGGACGAGCGCGCGTGGAAGGGGGTGTTGAGTTGGAGCTTTTTCAGAGAGCAAGGTACGTTTCTTTCCGTGTTCGAGAAGACGTGGCAACAATTGTGCGCGCAGTTTCGCGTGCCGAAAGAGAACGCCGCCGCGTACGGACCGTATCGATACAATCCGGCGCGATTGTCGAATTTCGCTCTCCCGCACGATGATTTCGATGCGCTCTGGGAGGCGCGTCTCGAAAAGGGTCTGTTGAGCGAGGAGACCCAGGAGCTCTACGACGGCGACACGTTCGAGTGGCTCAACTCGGAAGGCGTTGAGCTCACGTGCGAGGAGGCCGCCCGTCTCTTCGAATCGTACACGGGCGCGTACTTTAGCATGATGTTTCGCGAGTTTGAAGGATGGGAACACGTGGCTCGGAAGTCATTTCCGCTCATGGCGGACGTGGCCGAGGTGCGGAAATTTTACGTGAAACAGAGCGCACACGGGGACGTGCCTGTGCCCAAACTCATAGATAAGAACGAGTGTGGGAATGACCGTGCGCTCCTCAGGACGATGGTTCAGCAGAAAACCGGCATAAAGCCAGCCAAGAATCTCACTCGCGACTCTCTCGTGAGGCGCATCGTCACTCGAGACAGAGAGGACGAACTCGACGCCTACGGCAAGGAGTTTGCAAGGGTGATGCATTTCATATCGAACGATATTAAAAAGGCTGACGACGAGTTAAAAAAAGCCGTCAAAATCGCCGTGAAGAAATTCATCGTCGATGAATGGAACGGCGAGCGCAAGAAGGACTATCTTCGCAAACTCGCCCGGAAGCGCGCTGTGAATTAAAAAGTGAAAAACCAGCCGCAGACGTCGCGGGATTGTTCGATGGACACCGGCGACCCGTCGAGGAAAAAGTAATGGTGAACACGATTTCGCTCGACTGTAATTTTCCCAATGCACGAATGTACGCATCGCCCTCGCGCGCGCGAAGGAAGTGCTTAGATTTTTCTTGACCTTTACCCCCCCCCCTTCATCGAGTCACGAACGGTCGATCAGAGAAAATCCTTCACGATTTCCGCGCGGGTGACTCGGGCGACGGCGGACGCCAGACGACGACGACGACGACGACAACATGAGCGGTTTGACGTTCGCCCAGCGTTGGTTGAGACCAGAGGTGCGCACTGTCGACCGAGCGCGCGACGCGACGACGACGCGCGCGACGACGCGACCGCGAACGGATACCCTAAAATAATGAGTCGGCGATCGACCGCTCGAAAGACAGAACCGACGCGCGCGCATCGCGAACCGAACGACTGACGGACGACGCGCGCGCGCACGCATCCAGGTGTACCCCATCTTCGTCGCCATCGGCGGCGCCGTGAGTCTGTGCACGTTCTTTTGCACGAGACAACTCGTCGCGAGCCCGGGCTTCACCGCCGCCAAGTCCAAGCGCATGGCGGGCGTTCGAGAGTTGCCGGAGGACTTTGAGGAGGGGAAAAAGTGGCGTAATCACGTCGTGCGACGCACGTTGCGTTCGATGTACTCCAGCGACGGTGCCACGCCGCAAATCTTCTCCGGTTTGAACGGCGCGTACGGCGGCGGACAACACTGAGCGCGAGCCGAGCGAACGAACGCAAACGCGAACGACGACGCGCGCCGGCGCGGTTCGAGGAACGAAAGCGTCGCGTCGCGTCGCGTCGCGCTCGCACCAATTCCCATCCACCAATAGAGAGAATGTATCACACGACATCAATCAATCAGTCGCTCGTCTTCGTCGTCCCGCCTCCGGTGGCGCGTCGTGATAATCTCGCGCGCGATGCGTGCGTCGACGCCGCGCGCGTCGGTGTTTCGCGCGCGCGCGCGAGGGACGCGCGCATCCTCGACGCGTCGGTGCGTCTCGAGCGCGTCGAGCGTCTCGTCCGCGCCGTCGACGACGGAGGATGTCGACGCGTCGGTTGCGTTTCTCCTCGACGCGGTCGGCGCGTCCGCGCGCGTGCGGTGCGGAGAGAACGCGGACGGCGTGCGGGGATTACTGGCGACGAAGAACATCGCGTCGGGTGAGCGCGTGCTCGCGGTGGCGGTGCCCGAACGCGCGCTCGTGGACGATCCGAGCGATTCAACGAGGACGTGGTCGAGGCAACTGGCGAGACGCGTCGTGGAGACGAGACGAGACGCAGGAGAGACCGGCGGCGATGAGTTCATGCGAGCGTACGCGATGACGTTACCGGCGTTCGGTGCGCCGGCGATAGGACTCGCGAACGATCCAAAGTGTGTCGAAATCATCGCCGCGGGTTTGGACGACGACGACGCGCGCCGAGACGCGACGACGTTCGCCGAGCAAATCGAAACGTCGTTTCAAGAGGAAAAAACGCTCGATGACGCGTTGAGTGAGGATGAATGGCGGTGGGCGGTGTCTCTCGTGCACTCGAGAACGTTTCGAATCGAAAATGAACGAGGCGATCGACCTCCGAGACGCGCCATGGTGCCGGTGGCGGATTTGATCAATCACACGAGCGCGCCGAGCGAAGTCAACGCGGATTGGTCGTTGGAGGATGGTGAATTCACCGTGCGAGCGACGAGGGACGTGAAGGAGGGTGATGAATTGTTGTTTTCGTACGGTGACCAGAGCGATCGACACTTTGCCCTGTTTTACGGGTTCATTCCGAAAAGGAACGACTTCAATCGCGTGAAGTTGTTTGAAAACGGACGCGAGGCGCTCGATTGGTACCAGGCGCTGTGCGGCGTGCCGCAGGACGACGAGGTGTGGCATCGAGAGAAGGAGCGGGTGGTGAAACTCGTGTGCGAAAAGTACGGAACGTACGCCAAAGACCCGAAGACGGGTTTACGCAGGCGTTTCATTCAAGATTTAGTTTTAGGTGATAACGGTTTCGTGAGCGATTCCATGCTCCTTTTGCTTGAGGAGATGTGCGGGGACGAAGAGATGGCCGTCGCCGCGGTGCGAGAGCGCGCGAAAGAGATACACGCGGACATGGTGGCGGCAACCGAAAAGATCGACGACGCGCTCGCGCCCTTGGATGAGTACTCGCGCGAGCTCATTCGCGCCTATCGCCGACGTCGTGTGGACATTCTCGCACAAGTCGTCTAGCTCACTACTATAGAATTGCACAATATTACGCATAGGTTGGGAAGAAGGCTTGTCGTATGTGGTGACTCGCGGCTTGACCCACGCGTTTCGACGCGGTAACAATGTTCGCGATCGACGCGCACGCGCGAATCCCGTCCTCGTCGAAGCGCCTCTTCAGCGCGTGCGGCGTCGGGAAGACATCGGCAATTGCCACCGCCCTTTCCGGTCCTACACCCTCGACCTGGGCGAGCATGGACGTCCACGTGTTTTTCACAGAGTCTTCTCGACTCTGCGCAGCCTTAAAGTCGCGCACGTACTCGGCAAATGTTCGAGCCTTTCTCGTCGCCTTTGATTTCGCGAGCGGTCCGAGCGTCGCGTGCAGGGCGAGCGTCGCGTGCGTCAACAGTCGTTTCGTGCCGTCCAAATCAACCGTGTTCGCCACCTTAAATCCATCGACGATTTCCGTGCGCGCGAGCGTGCTCAATAATCTCTTGCGTATGTCCTTCGGTCGCATACCGGCGGCACGTGACTGAAACATCTGTCCGTTTCGAAAGTACGTCCCCACCGCCGTCGTCGTCGAAGATAAGTCGCCCTCTACGAGATAGATTAAGTTTTTAATCCCCGAATAATTCATCATGCGGTACTTTTGTCGCAGGTACCGATTTCCTTTATCCTTGCTCTGCATGAAACTCGCCTGTAAATCCTTCACCTCTTTCCGTTCGATGAGATAATCGAGCACGTATGCGCTCTCGACGCTCGTCGACATCTTCGGACGCGCCACCCACGCGAAATCCCCGGCGTCGAGTCTCATGCGTATCGTCTCGACGCCGTGCGCGCGAAAGTACCCGATGTGCGATTCATTCATCTTCTGTTCCGAACTATCGATGATGAGCACAGTGTCGTACGTGTCTGCGTACGTCTGTCCGGGCGCGAGCGGCGGGAGCGTCCATTCTCGTCGAGACGGCGTGACGAGATTGGAGAGGGCGGCGGCGCGGGACGGGACGGGTCGCCTCGGCGGCGTGGCCGTCGCCGTCGGTTCGTGCACCGTCTGCGAAGGCACGGGCGTCCACGCGCCGTGTTCGTCGAGAATGACCAAATCATCGTCGTCGTCATTCACCGGGGCATCTCTCGCGCCGAACGGTGGCGATTCTTCTTCTTCTTCGCCGCCGCCGCCGACGCTTCGCCCGAAACCGCACGCGCAGTCTCCTCTCGTTTCGGCGGCGGCGTGTAACTTTTCGGCGAGTTTTCGACCAGTCTCGCTCAGACGAATCTGCATGAGCGTCGATTTCTTCCACGTGTGCACCATGGGTTCCTCGTACCCGTTTTGCACAGCCTTGAGCTGTTTATTGAAACAGCTCCATCCCGAATACGTAAAGCGCGTCCCGGCGCGCGCGCCTCCGAACGACGGACCCGCGTGCGACGGCGCCTTGGGTTTAATCCCGCGTTCGCTCAACCCGCTCGCCTCCGCCTCGTCCTCAAGTTCGCGTTTCGTCACCACGTCTCTCCCCTCGAGCGCGAGTCTGTGCATGGTGACGAGAAGCGCGAAGGGCGCCGTGCGATATCCAGGCACCCACGTCTTGGCGGCGACGCGGCGACGCTTGGGCGCGCCGTCGTCGTCATTCGCTCGATTCTCTCGCGGTTCGCTCGTCGACGCCCGCATCGGTGCGGACGCTCGCGGGGCGTCGAAATACGATGACCCGCGATTGATTCGCGCCGTCTCACCCTCCACGAACGTCCCCAGTCGCATCGCCGGAAGCGTCTCGCCGTACGCCGTCCTCGTCGGTCGATGACTTCGACGCCAAAAACGTTCGATGACGTCCACCATCGTCACCCCGACCCCGCGCAAAGATAACGCGCTCGTTCTGTTCGTCACCGCCGTCTTCGATCGAGCGCACGCCTTGCTCGCGTTTCGAAGCGCCAACGAATACGGCGTCGTCGCGTCGACGCCGCCGAGACGCGCCGCCGCCGAGACCCGTCCTCCTCCCTCGATTTCACGCGCGTATTCCTCCAAAAACGTCACCAGGACGACGTTCGCGCGAGATTTAGATTTTTTCCAGTACTCGGCGCGCGCGCCGTCGTCGACATCGAACGCGCGCGTCCCGTCGTCGCGCATGTCTTCGTGAATCCGCGCGGTGACGGTAAAGGCGCGTTCGAAATCGTGGTCGTCGTCGGCGTCGTCGGCGTCGTCGGCAGCCTCGGCGTCGTTCGCGCGACGCATGGGTTCGGTCGCACGGCGACGTCGTCGGGCGACGACGTCGGGCGACGACGCGACGACGCGACGACGCGACGACGACGCGTCGCGCTCTGAGGATGCCATCGAAACGGTCGTCAGACGGTGACGCCGAGGGAGACGCGCGGCGGTGACCGGTGACCGGTGACCGGTGACCGGTGACCGGTGACCGGTGACCGGTGACCGGTGACGGATGCGAGGGAGGGTCGAGGCGAGGACGATCCGGCGACCGATGCGATGGGTGGGGACGACGCGCGTCGCGTGGACCTTCATCGTGATGATGATGACGATGACGGTGAAGACGACGACGACGTGGGCGATGGAGACGATGGAGACGACGGCGACGACGGAAAGGACGGCGACGACGATGGATGGACGCACGAAGAATTACTTCTCCACCCTGGACGAGCGCGAACTGTTCGACGCGCTTCGCGAGCGCACGGTGGTGTTGGGACTCTTCGTGCCGCACTGCGAACTGTGCGCGGCGTACGTCGACGAGTTTCGATACGCGGCTGAATTGTTTGAAAAGAAGGACGAGGAGACGTCGATGGATGCGTCGTCGAGCGTGGTGTTCGTCGAAGTTCCGGACGCGCGCGCGACGCCGAACGCGACGGCGGCGTTGAACGCCACGAACGCGCCGTTCGTGACCATTTTGAAGAAGAATCGATGGTATTACGTGACGCCGAGAGGAGAGACAAAAATACGAGCGCCGAATAGGTATAAGGGGGCGCTGAACGTCAAGGAGACGGTGGAGTGGTTGAATTACGCCCTCGGACGGAGAGTGGGCGAGCGCGTGGTCGTGCCGCCCGCGGTGGACGAGGTGACGGGTGACGGCGTCGACGAGTACGTGCGAGACGAGACGCACGATGTCTTGATTGAATTCTACGCGAAATGGTGTGGACACTGCAAAGCGTTCGAGAGAGATTACGAACAGGTCGGCGCGCACTTTGCGAAAGAGCGTCGACTCACGGGTCGACCCGTCAAGGTCGGTCGCCTCGACGTCGAAACCGCTCGAGACGCCGCGGCGAGGTACAACATCACCGGTTTGCCGACGGTGCAACTGTTTCCGCGCGCGTACAAAAGGCGAGGCATAGCGTACAAGGGCGCGAAGAAGACGACCCAGCGAGTGATTGATTTCGTCAACTCACCCGAAGTCGCCATGGCGGACATGAAAATTAAAGACATGGAACGGTGGCGATGCTTTGAGTGGTTGCGAAACGAAGGCGTGCTCGAGACGCACGCGCACGTCGAACGCGCCCTCTCCGGCGAGACGCTATCCCCCGAGGCGCTCGACGAGGTGGTGCACCACGTCTTCGAGTCCGCGCAGGAGCGCGCGAACAGAGAACTTTGGCACGACACCATGGTCACGCTCATGTGCATGGCGTCGACGTCTGAATTGAAAAACACCCCTACCGGCAACTCGGCGCCGGTGTGGAACCTTCTCGACAATGCGAAATTTCACGTCGAGAACGATCGCGCGGACGGTGACATCGAGACCGAGACGTCGACGACGACGAACCACCACACCGACGTCGACGACCCCGCGCCCGAGCGCGAGGATTGGGACGCCGTGCGTCGCGAACAGGCTGAGATTTGGAGACGCGAACGCGCCGCGCGCGGTTTACACCGCCCCGCCGACGACGTCTTCGCCGACGAGGAATGGTTCGATTTCGACGCCACGGACGGCGTCGACGTTCCCAGAGACGAACTCTGAGCGCTTACACGTCGCATCAATCACCACGTACCTCATCTCCCCGCCCACCCCCGCTCGACGCCTCGCCTCGGCCTTTCCCGCGACGGCCCCGTCGTCCCACGTCCCTCGTCCCGTCCCATGTCTCTCGAGTCATGACCCTCCGAACGAGGGAGTCGTGTCGTGGCCGCGTCCAGGGAGTCGGTCCCGCACACGCCGCCGTCCGGGTCGATTACGATTTCGATTCGGTTCCGACGTCGACGTCCCGCGGTCGTCGACGCGTCCGACGCGATGACGACGATGACACTGTGGCGCGCGCTGCGTCTTCGCGCGTCGTCGAGCGCGGTGACGTCGACGTCGACGTCGATGTCGTCGCGTTCGTCGTCGTCGTCGACGCTCGCGGTGGTGGAGAACCTCGCGCGAGGCGGCGCGATGAGGGCGACGACGACGACGACGACGACGCGGGGAGGCGCCAAGGGGATGGATGGATCGACGCCGTTCGCGACGCGCGGTGCGCGCGCGTCCGCGGGCGCGTTCGCGGAGTCCGGGGACGCGTCGACGTCGACGCCCCGCGAGCCCGGCGCGAGTCCGCTTCGACGGTCGCCCGCGCCGGCGAGCGCGATGCGCGGGGCGTTCATACCGGGCGCGCTCACGGATGGTGGTCTCTCTGAACGCGCGAGTGCGGTGTTGAGAGGGGCGAAGGGGTCACCGAAAAAGTTTGGCGCGTTTTTACGCGTCGTTCGCGGTCTTCGCGCCGAGGACGCGTTGATTCAGTGCAATCTGAGCCCGAAACGCGTGGCGAAGACGATCGGACGAGTGATTCAGAGCGCGATCGGGAACGCGGTGAATAATCAAGGTCTCGATCGAGATCGTCTCGTCGTCGCGGAGGCGACGTGTGGGAAAGGACAGTATCTCAGAAGGGTTTCCATTCACGGAAGAGGACGCGCGGGGACGATGCATCGACCGCGAAGTCACGTGCGCGTCACGCTGGAAGAGACGGACGAGGAACCGAGGCGACGCGTGCGCGTGCACGACGACGAGATGCCGTGGGAACGCAGACGTCGATTGGGACGGGCGAAACAAGCCATCGCGGAGGCTGCGGGAATAGCGTAGAGTGAAGAGGGCGCGCGATTTCGTACTCGCCTACGCGGGTTTGCGTTTTAAAAGATTGTAATAGTCTTCCGTGATGAGCGACGCGTTGGACACGACGCTAAATCCTCGATCAAACGTTTCGCATTCAAAGTCCAGCGCGGCTCGCGCGGCGGCGCGCGCGACGTTCTCCAGAGGCACGGGCGCGTGCGCGAGCGCCGCCGCCGACCCCGTCGCGCGAAGGACGACGCGCGCGGGATCCATGACGAGCGACAGTGGGAGACTCACTCCACCGCCCACGCGTCTCGTCCCGCTCACGGCGGCCGGTCGTAACACCACGGCGCTTCTCCCTTCGTCCACGCACGCGAACTCGTCCCGCGCGAACGTCTCGGCGAGCGCTTTCCCTCGCGCGTACGCCGCCAGTCCCGGAACGAGCGGCGGAATCGTCGCCCCCACGACCACCAATCGCGTCGTTCCGTTCATCATCGCCGCCCGTCCCGGCACGATGTTCGTGTCCCCGTTCAATCGCACGATCTCTTCCCTTCCCATCCACGGCATCGGCAACGCCCCGATCGCCGTCACCACCGCGTCCGCGTCTCGCGTCGTCGTCTCGCACGTCTCCGCGTCCAGCGCGTCGCACGTCACCCACTCGACCCGTTCCACCCATCGCTCGCGTCGCGCCCACGTCGGAGGCGCACCCGACCGAGACGCGCACGCGACCGCCACCCTCGGCGCGGACGTCGACGTCGACGCCGTCCCGGTCCCGTTCCCGGTCGCCGTCGTCATCCACTGCTCGGACTCGACGAGCGCGCGCGAGACGGCGGCGCCGACGTACCCGTTCCCACCGAACACGACGACGCGTCGCACCGCCGAGGACATGGTCTCTGCGTTCGACGACACGATTCGCGGACGACGAGGACGGACGAGGACGACGAACGATGACGACGCGAGAGAGAATGAGAATGGATTGAAAAAGATGCGCACGCGTGACGTGTCATGCGCGCGCGCGTCACTCATCGTCTCGGGACCTCCGAAGTGTGAGAGGGAGACGTGTGAGAGGATGGCGAACGATGGACCCGGGGAGTGGTACGCGTCCTTACCGCCCGTGTCCAAGTTTTGGTTCGCGTCGTGCGCGCTGTCGACGATCGGTTTTCACCTGAATTTCGTGGACCCGCGATCGATGGCGCTGTCGTGGACGCGCGTGCGCGAGGAGTGGCAGGTGTGGCGAGTGGTGACGAACTTTGTCTTCATAGGAAAGTTTTCGTTGGGATTTGCCATGCGTTTGGTGATGATCGCGCAGTACGCGGTGTCGCTCGAGCGACAGACGTTTACGGGGAGGACGGGGACGGCGGATTTCATCACGTTTTTACTCTTCGGGGTCGGCGTGTTGACGCCGTTAGAGTTCGTCGTGCCGTCGTTGGCGCAGGCGTTTTACGCGGATAGTTTAATTTTCATGTGTCTGTACATGTGGAGTCGAGAGAATCCTCGCGCGAGGGTGTCGCTCATGGGCGTCGTGCGCGTCGGCGCGTTTTACTTTCCGTGGGCCATGCTCTTGATGACGATGCTCATGGGAGGCGATCCCATGCCAGATTTCTTGGGCATCATCGCCGGACACGCGTGGTACTTTGCCACGACGCTGTATCCGGCGCACGCGGGGTGTCGCACGCTCGTTCCCACGCCAAAGTTTGCGCGCGCGTTGGCGGATTACATCAACAGCGGCAGCGGCGCCGTGCACGCGGCGTCCAACGCCGTGCAACCGCCGCACACGAGGTACTTTGCCGGTCGCGGGCGACGACTGGGGGGTGATTGAGAGCGACGAAGAGGGACGACGCCGAACGAACGAGCGAACGAACGAACGAACGAACGAGCGAACGAACGAACGTCGCATTGTAGTAACAGACCGAACCAACCAACTCGACGTAACCGACTACCTAGCTACCTACAGTACCATTACACGCGAGATTCTCGTAATATCATCAAGCCTGCCTCCGTGAAGAGACCTAACGCCGCTCCCAGAGCCGCACACAACCCCCTGGCCCACGCCGCACCGTTCGCCGCACGTTCCATCGCGCCGCCGCCGACGTATCCCGCCGCCGCGAAGGCGAACATCACCGTCGCGACGTGCGCGGCGAACGCATACGCCCGCGTCTCCTCCTTGACGCCCATCGCGAACGACGACATCGAGTTCGCGTTCGCTCTCCTCGACCGCGCGACGTCTCGTGTCATCATCTCGTACCTCTGCTCCTCGACGGCGTCTTGCAACGCGCGCATGCGTTTGCGATGTTCCCGCCGCGCCGTCTGTTCCTCCTCGGTGAGTTCCCGCGTCTCCGCGTCGCGATCGACGTCGAATCGAAGGCTCTTCGCCCGCGCGTTCACGCGCACGATCGTCTTCCCCCACTCGCTCTTTCGCATCGTCCTTCTCGCGTGCGCGCACGCGTCAAAGACGACGCGATAGTCGACCGTCGTCTCGCGCGCGGCGACGCTCGCGCGACGTCGCAGGCTCTCGTCCGCGTCGCTCGATTCGCTCGTCGCGCGCAGAACGTCGCGGAGCGCATCGTTAATCTCGATCGTCACGCGCGGCGAACACGAGGCGAGGGTCGACGACGACGACATCTGACGCGCACGCGCGGGGACGGGGGAGTGATGTGAGGTGGATGTCGCGAGTGACGTCGACGTCGTTTCGACGCCGATTTCGATTCTGATTCGACTATAAAACTGACGCGCTCACGAGCCCACCTTGAAGGCGTCGCAAAATAAACCGTATAGCACCCCAATTTTGAAACAGTTCAACACCGTCGGTAACCAATCGCCGTCGCGAACCCATCGTAAGATGCCGCCCTGGTTATCGCCGCCGTACAAGACGCTGGATACAAACTCGGAGAGGAGTATGATGGTGAACGATATGAAGGCATCCTGCGGACTCTCCGGGTGCGGGAGGAGGGCGCAGACGGAGAATCCCACCAAGAGGGAGATGAGGGCGAGCGGGAGTTTGGTGAGATTTCTCTTGGCGCGCTTGAGACTTTGTTTTCTGAAAGAGTCCACCACGCGCTGGAGACGCGTGCGGCCGAGCGCCGCGCGACTCGGTCCGGCGTCGCCGTCGTCGTCGCCGTCACCGCGCGCGACGGCGTCGCTCATCGCGGTGACGATCGCGAGACGCGCCCGACGGTGCGCGGGGACGCCCGGCGAGCTCGCGTGGGCGCGCACAGAGTCCAACTTGAACGCGCGCGCGCTCGGTCGTCCCGCGCGCGCCGACGAAACGATTCGACGGACGTGCGCGCGCGAGGACGGGGACGCGGACGAGGAGGACGCGCGGTGTGAACACGACGCCACCGAGGACGCGTTCGTCGAGCTCATCGCGCGCATCGTCGAGACGAGCGCGAGGCTTTGTCTGAGGGAGGGTTGCGTCTTTTCGGGCTCGGCGCGTTTGACGCGCGTCGTATCGCGACAAAAAAACGACTACTCGAATCACTCGGCGGTTATCTCCGAGAGCGAAATGAAACCAGACGCCGCGTCGTCGGCGTCTTGCACGACCTCGTCGATTCCGTATCCTCCCCACGGTTCGATTGGCGTCTTCGTCGCGGCATCCACGCCGCGACGAGGAGTGGCGTTTTCAACGTACTTCGTCACCCTGGATTTCGCCGCGCTGTACAGACGTTCGTGCACCGACGCGCCGCCCTGACCGTCGCGAAGAGTGGACGCTAAATCAGACGACCGTTTGTTGATTTCGGGCGTGAACGCCGGGTGCGACGTCTCATGAGCGCCGGCGCGGGGACTACCGCTTTCACTCGCGGCGACCCCGTTCGAGACGCCGCGCGCCTTCTTTTCAGCCATTCGCTTCTTCAGCGCCAGACGCAGCGACTTTTGATCCAAGTTTGGCTTGAACGTGGCGGTGGCGATTTCCGCGTCCGCGGCCTTCGCTTTGGCTATTCGAAGCTTTTCCACGCGTCGCTCGTTCCACGCGTTGAGGTCCTCGAGCGTGCGGTGCGTCTCCGCGGCGCGTCTGGTGATGGGCACGCGTTCATCGGCGGCGCTATTCGCCGTCTCTTTGGCCAACCGTTCCTTTTCTAATTTTTGACGCAAACGCTCGGCGTTCTGCGCCGCCGAGTGGGCGTATGATTTCTGTCTCGCCGCAAAGTCTGGTAAATTCGACGTGAGCTTGCGCGTGCGAGTACATATTTGTTCAGACACGCTCTTCGTCGCGATTTTGCGTTCCTCGGCGATAGTAGCTTTGCGTCGGTGTTCTTGACGCGCGGCCACCTGCGCATCGCGCGCGCGCATCGACTCCATGTTTTTCTTAATCTCGTTCGGCGTCAACAACACGCGCTTTGACGTCTCCATCTCCGCGCGTCGAATCTCTTCCAGTCGCGCCGTCTCTCTTGCTTGTTTTAAAATCCACTCTCTCAGTAACCGATCTTCGACGGGTTCGCCGTCCGTCCGTCGACGTCCCTTGGCTTTGGGCTTCTTTTTCGTCTGCGACGCGTTCGACGCTGACGATCGCGGATGATGCAAGATGGGCGTCGTCAACCTCGCGATGTCGATCGTTTTCGTTTTGAGTTTACCATCCCCCGTTTCCTTCGGTGTTGCGCCCTCCTCGCCGTCGACGCTCAACCTCGCGACGTGCGGCTTGGTCGGCGTGCCGAAGACCTTGGGTGGCGTCGACGGCGTCGTCGTGTGTGTCGGCGCCGCGCTCGCCGACGCCTCACCGCCATCGAGCACGGACGCGTGTAACTCTCTCTCGCGCGTCGTCGAGCCTTGTGCCGAACTTCGATCGCCGGTCAACACGTACTGCGCCGCGTCCGTCGCGCTTCGAGGCGTCGCCGTCATCGTCTTATCGACGTGCGCTCGAATCGCCGAAACGCCGCGTCCGTTCGGGACGTTTTCCACCTCATCGAACCCGAACGCGGCGGCTAATTGTATGAGATCAAGAAGTTCGCCGTTACTCAGCGTTCCCTGCGTTCGCGGTCGAGCGTCGCGGTCAGTCGATCGAGTCGAGTCGAACGCGTCGTCGGTCGATGGTCTCGACGACGCGTCAATCAACCGCCGAGCGAATCGAACGAATCAGTGTTCGTTTCCCGCGAGAGAATCCCTCGTCTCTCGCGTCGCGACGCCGCCGTCGTCGCGCGCGATGACGCCTCCATCACGCGACTTTCGCGCGCGTCCGCGTCCTCGTCGTCGCACCTTTTTCAACGCTCGGTCGACGTGGTCGTCTAACCGCTTGAAGACATCCGCGCGCTTCTGTTCCGTCTCCGCGCGTCGACGTTGCGCGTCCAGGGTGTCGTCCGAGGCGGCGAACGAGGAGACGGGCGCGCTTTCCATCGACCGGCGCGGTTTGGACGCGGACGGGCGACGCATCGCGCGCGAGTCGCGCTATGGAGGAGGGGGAGTGGTGTGGGACCGTCACAATCACCTCTTTGAAGAAGCGCGCGCATCTTCGTACCGTATACGTACCATTTTCATAACAATAACGATAACAGCGAGAGAGCGTGCGTACGATTGAGGTAGTAAAAACATAAAAACAGTGCGTTCGATGATCCGATCCGATTCGATTCGAGATTTACGCGCGCGGAGGCGTGGTCCATCCCGCCTCGACGGGACCGCGATCGTAGATGACTTCGCGGTGACACGACCACACGAGACGTATGGCTTCGATCGTTCCGATGCCACCGGCGAGAGGAGTGCCGGCGGGACCAAACCAGTGGTTTTGAGGCGCGCCCGTCGTGCGCGCGCGGCGGCCGGCGTACGTCGTGCCGTTCACCGTCGATCCGAGGACTCGTTGCGTAAACATTTCGTCGCTCGACACGACGGCGGCGGTGAGATGGGCATTCATCTTTTCGCACGCTTCGAGAACGAGCGGTAAATCGTCGTCGCCGTACGATGTGAGCACTTGGAAAGGACCGAAAATTTCAGTAGTGACGAGCTTGAAGTTTTCTTCGCTCGCCATGATGGTTTTGAGAGGAACGAACACCGCCGTGGGTTCGACGGCGCCGTACTCGGCCGGAACGTCGTGCGCGCCTCCGTTGAGTTCTTTACCACCGAACGCGATTCTGGCGCCGGGTAACGCGGCGAGTTTCGCGGTGTGGTCGAGCATGGTCTTCGTCGTCACGGTGAGCGTTGGACCGACCGTCAAGTCTTCCAAATTTCGCCTCGACGCGAGGGCGGCAATCTTCTCCTCGATGCCCGCGGCGACCCAGTTGTCGTGCATGAAGAGGATCGATTGCGCCGAACACTTTTGTCCACTGCACGCGTACGCGTCTTGATCGCACACGTGCGCGACGTAGTCTTCGTCGCCGACATCTGGGCCCAATATTTTCCAATCGAACCCCGCGTCTTCGAGTTTAATTTTCCCATCGAGTTCCTTGACCAAATGGTGACCAACCTTTGCCGATCCGGTGAACAGCGTCATGTTGGGCTTTGTTCGGCGTAAGATTTCATTCATCGTCCGCCCGTCGCAGTGAATGAAATCGAAATCCGTCGGTGGCGCCCCGCACTCGATCATCAGACGAATAAACTGTTCCATGACGATGGACACCTTGGTATCGCTCTTGATGAGCGCCTTGTTCCCCATGTACAGCGCGCCCATGGCTTGCAACACGGGAATCTCAAGAGGAAAATTAAAGGGTAAGATTGCGCTCACGAACCCGTACGGAAACCGCACGCCGTGAGACGTTTGTCCGGTGTGATCTCCCGACACTGAAAACCCTCTCGCCAAGAAGCGCACGTTGTCGCCCGCGAAGTTTTCTAAAAATTTCCTCGTCACCACCACCTCCGCCTTGGCTTGCGCGTGCGATTTCGGCGCCACGCGCATGATGAGTCTGGTAAAGTATTCCACAACCTCCGGTTTACGCATCTCTTCCGCTAAACGCATCGTCACGTCTCCGTACACGACGTATCTCTCCGGCGCCTTGAATGGATTGTGTAACCCAGATTTCGGACACGCCGCGGCGGAGCGCGCGATCGCGTCCAACTCGTCCTCGGACGTCGTCTTCGGCGCGACGACGAATGTTTTCCGTTCATTCGCCTTCATCGGATCGACGACGTACTCGACGTCGTCGTCTGTATCGATCGGTCGCCACGTTCCGCCCACGAGATTGGCGCATCTCGCCGCCCCGCCGGTCGCCGCGCTCATCTTCCACGGATTCGCCGTCGGATTTGCCCACGCCGGGACGAACGCCGCCGCCGAGGACGCCGCCGCCGAGGACGACGGCGTCGAGGATGAGGATGACGTCGAGGTCGAGGTCGAGGTCGCGACGGCGCGCGCGCTCGTCGTCGCCCGCATCATCGTCCTCGTCGTCATCCCCCATCGCCTCGACGCGCCTCGACGAAGCGCGGTCGTCATCGCGCTCGGCTCGTCTCTCGATCGATCGATCGATCGATCTCTCGTCTCTCGATCTCTCGATCTCTCGTCTCACGCGTTCCGTCGTCTCACACTCACGTCGCGTCATCAATCGCAGCCCATCCATCGTCCCAACCGTCACCACTCGTCCGAGTCATCAATCACATCACATCACCATCCCATCGACGTGGGAATTCGATCGAATTCGATGACGGACGAAATGCATCGAGGGACGATGGATGATGGGACAGAGGGCGACGGATCGAGAGACGAGATGAAGAGAGAGACGATGAGTGGAGGCGCGGTCGCGATGCGTCGTCTTCTCGAACGCGCGCGACGACGATCCACGATGTGTTCGATGACGACGACGACGAGGCACGCGAATGCGAGGTTCGCCTCCACCGCGTCCTCGTCGACGCCGGCCGTGTTCGTGGACGAGAACACCAAGGTGATCTGTCAAGGGTTGACGGGGAAGAACGGAACGTTTCACACCGAACAGGCCATCGCGTACGGGACGAACATGGTGGGAGGGGTGACGCCGAACAAGGGCGGCGCCGAACACCTCGGGTTGCCCGTGTTCGACGGCGTCGCCGAGGCCAAGGCGAAGACGGGAGCGACGGCGAGCGCGATTTACGTGCCACCGCCGTTCGCGGCGAAAGCCATCATGGAAGCGATCGAGGCGGAGATGGAGCTCGTCGTGTGCATCACGGAGGGAATTCCGCAACACGACATGGTGCGCGTGAAGCGCGCGCTCATGACGCAGAGCGCCACCCGTCTGCTCGGACCGAATTGTCCGGGAATCATCAAACCGGGAGCGTGTAAGATTGGCATCATGCCGGGATACATTCACAAAAAGGGGCGCGTCGGCGTCGTCAGTCGCTCGGGAACGCTCACGTACGAGGCTGTGTATCAGACGACGGTGAGCGGTTTGGGACAGAGCACGTGCGTGGGCATCGGCGGCGATCCCTTCAACGGGACGAATTTCATCGATTGTCTCGATCGATTCGTGAAAGATCCGCAGACGGAGGGTATCATCATGATCGGTGAGATCGGTGGGACCGCGGAGGAGGAGGCGGCCGAGTTTATTCGCCAATCGGGAACGGACAAACCCATCGTCTCCTTCATCGCCGGCACGACGGCGCCGCCCGGTCGACGCATGGGACACGCCGGCGCCATCGTCTCGGGCGGGAAAGGCACCGCGAAAGATAAAATCGCCGCGCTCGAACGCGCCGGCGCGCGCGTCGTCAAGTCACCGGCGCAGATGGGGTCGGCGATGTACGACTTGTTCCGCGAGCGCAACATGCTGTAACGCGTACTCTACATTTTCATTTCGTGTACTCTACATTTTACTCGCGCTACGCCGCTACTGAACTACTCTCTACACTACGTTCTATTTCTTCACACGACGTCCGCGCGCGCGCGTCGACGCTCATGAAACACGCGCATCGTCGTCGATTTCAACGCGAACGGGACGTCGCAACACCGCGCGCGAAAGGACGACGGCCTCGACGACGACGCGCGAAGGTCCGTCAGGGTGGTGCCCCTCTCGCGCGTTACATATTGTTTCGTCGTGAAATCGAACGCGAACATCAGGACGTGCGCGACCGCGAACCACACGAGTCCGATGACGTGCCCGATGGTGAGCGCGCACGCGAGCAAGACGTACGGCCACGCCGACGATCGCCACTCGTTCCGAGCCATTCGCGCCAACGTGTACGCCGACATGACGAAGACGGCGCACCCCATGACGGACGACGCCGTCAACAAACCCAAAAACCATCGGTGATTGTATTCGCCCACGCAATTCCCGAGCACACCGCAGTGATGATCGAATCGTCGCACGCACACGTTGCACGTCGAGCAGTGCGTCGCCGCGGGCGGTCGCCACAACCGACATGTGACGCAAAATTTCACGCGAGGCGCGTTCGCGTCGTCCGCGTTCTCGGTGTCTTTTTCCGCCCGACGCATCGGTTTCGTCCACGTTCCCGCGTAATCGCGACGCATGCCCATCGATCGCGCCTCCTCGTCCTCTCGCACCGCCTCTTCGACGCACGCTCGAAGCCTCTCCTCGTACGTCGTCTTCGCGGCTTTGTCTTCGTCGTCGCCCGGGCATCGTCCCGCCATCTTTTCTCGGATCGCCTCGTCCAATCGATCGACCCGCGCCGAGGCCTCGTCGTCCGCATCGCTCGGCACGACGATTCCCGGATCACAAAACCTCGTCATCCACGCGCACGCCAGACTCACCACCGCGAGGGCGACGATGATGCCTTGCCAAATCCACAGACGCGCGCCCAGTGGGTCATCCTCGGATGACTCGTCGCGCGCGTTGAAGAGGGCGATCGATCCCGACACGGCGAGCGTTGGAAAGACGACGACGCACCACGCCACGGCTCGACACCCCGCGCGCTCGTTCACCCGTCTCGCATCGACGGAGAGCTCTCCGCGCATCGCTCGTTCGCTCGCTCGTTCGCTCGTTCGTTCGTTCGTTCGTCAGAGAGTGACGACGACGCGGGAGTCGGTCGGTCCGTCCGTCCGTTTGTTCGTCGTCGGCGCTTGAGACGAGCGCGCGGACGGGACGACGATGACGTCGGTCGCGTTCGCGTCCGTCTCGACGACGTCGACGCGTCGCGAACTCGACGATGACGATGGGTCTCAGAGACGGCGGCGGTTCGGTCGGCGAACGGGACGGCGAGCGACGCGCGTCGCGTCGGCGAGCGACGCGTCGTCGTCGGCGGCGGCGGGACCGGACGTCATTCGCGCGTTGCTCGATCGCGCGCTCGAGGACGGGACGCGCGCGCGAGAGGATATCATCGACGTCGGGGCGAGAGAGCGAGACGGCGCGCGCGTCCCGGGGGTCGTGGCGAGACGAGACGTCGAGGCGGGGACGACGTTGGTGACGCGGTCGGTGGCGTCGACGGCGTTCGATGCGACGTACGCGAGAGAGTGCGCGTCAAACGCGTTGACTCGAGCGATCGAAGAGTACGAAGGAACGGTGGAACGTGAGATGAGCGACGACGTCGTCGTGGCGTTGGCGTTGGCGGCGGCGAGACGCGAACCAGAGAGCGCGTCGCCGTTGTTGGGAGCGTACGCGGCGTCTCTTCCCACGGACGCGGTGTCCACGCCGGCGCTGTATGAAGATGAGGCGTTTGAGGCGTTGGTGCCGCTCCTGTCGTTACACTTTATCGATCGGGTGGACGCGGCGAGACGCGAGTTCGCGCTCGCGTACGACGACGCGCGTCAGACGTACGCGCTCGCGCGCGGCGGAGACGTTTTAGAGGAGCACGAATTCGCGTGGGCGTGGAGCATGGTGCGCAGTAGAGCCATCACGTTTGAGGTGAAAAAGGCGTCGACCGGGCGCATCGAACGCAAGCGGTGTCTCGTGCCGGTGTGCGACGTCTTCAATCACTCGCCGACGAGTCTCTCGGGCGACGGCGACGCCGAGGACGGACCCAACGTGCGCATCGAGACGAATGACGCGGGCGAATCGATGTGGACGGCGACGCGCGACGTGAAACAGGGCGACGCGCTTCGATGGACGTACGGTGAATTATCCAACGAAGAGATGTGGCTCTGGTACGGGTTTGTTCCCGAGAACCCGCTTCACGGCGACTCCTCGGTGGCGTTCAATTTACCGGACGCCGTCTTCGCCAACGGTTTGAACGCCGTCGCCAAGGAGGATTCGGAAGAGACGGGGGCGTTGCGACGAAGACTTCTCGAGCGCGCCGGCGCGTTGGGATTGAACGAGGGCGAAGAGCTCTCGTTCGTCGTCTCGGCGCGCGCGAAACCCGCCGTTCTCGGCGGCATCGCGGGGGTGATGTGTTGCGACGCCGAGGAAGTCGTCAGCATCGCCGCCGCCGCCACCGTCGCGTCTAAGGGTGTGGACGAACGTGCGCTCTTATTCGAACTCAAGCCGGAATCCCGACGACGCGCCGGTCGATACGTCGCGTGGTTGCTCACGCAGGTCGAGGCGTTTGTGTGCGGCGCGACGGATGAAGAAGTCGCGGAGAGCGAACGCGTCGCCGAATCCGTCGGCGGCGTCTTCGCCGAGCGATTCGCCACCGCCAAGCGTATTCGCCTGGGCGCGCAGGGCACGTTCGCGACGGCGCAAAAGTCTCTCACGGATGAGGAACTGTTGCGAGACGGCGCGTGGATCGACGGCGCGGTGGACATGCTCGTCGTGCGGTAGTGCGGTACATTTCTCTTAAAGACTTACTAGCCTTACAGGCTTTACTATTGATGCTATGATACTATTGCTGTATTCATTCATTTGCGTTCACGTCGCGCGCGCACACCAACGTGTCCCCGCGACTGTCTCGACTCACGCGCATGTCTTCGTCCACGTACACGTTTTCAAACCATCCCTCGCCGAAGGGTGGAATCGGCACCCGAAGCGCGTCGCCGAATCGAATCGACGCCGACGTAAATTTAAAACGCACCCTCTTCTCCGACGCCCCCGTCTCAATCGACGCGTCGACGGTGAACACGATCTCGGTGTCCCCGCTCTGAAATATCACCTCGTTCCTCAACCGTCGCGCGTCTCCGTCGATGGTTTGATACGCCCGCGTCGACGCCGGTCGCGCGCCCAAGAGAAAGAGCGTCTCTTTTTCCGTCGTATATTCGAGTCGCCACCGTCCGTTCGACCGTTCGTTCGCGCCCGCGTCCTTCGTCTCCTCGACGAGCGCGTCCACCGCGCGCTCGAGCTCTCGTCGCAGCTCCTCGTCCGCGTCCACGCCTCGATTCGCCCGCGCGAGCAGCCCCCGCAATCGCAATCGCGTCCTCGTCGTCGCGTCGTTCGCGTCGTCCGAATCGCTCTCGTCCTCGTTCTCGTCGCGACCGCGCGTCGCGCGCGTCCTCGATCGCGGTCGCGCTCTCACGCGGCGTGCGACGCGCGTCGTCGTCGTCGTCGTCGTCGTCGTCGTCGCGCGCGTCATCGTCATCCTCGCGCGCATCGTCGTCGACGACTGCGGACCGACAGCTGAGTGTGACCATTTGGAAAAAATGGGTATGGGATGGTCCTTCGGGTATAGGGTTTAGGTGCACATCGCGATTCTTCCGGACGCGCGGTCCCGCCTTCCGATGTCGACGACGCGCTGAGAAGTCTTTTGATTCTTACATTTTTAGCTTCGAGCTCGTTCATCCCTGCGGACGATGAGAGCACGATCGTTCAACATTGTACCGTTCAACCTTTCGATGGCGACTTGGGCGCACTGGGGGTCCATAAACGTCACCACGCCCCAACCTCTGGATCGTCCGTCAAAGCCCATCGTCACGTCAGCGTGCGCGACATCGCCGACTTTGCGGAAAATATCTTTCAACTCCTGCCATCGAGTGCTCCAAGGAAGGTTCCCGACGTAGACTGACGCGTCCGGGGACGTCGCCGAGGGGCCGATCCGATTTCGAAGATCGTTTCCTCTTTCTCCTTCACGATCCTCCCGAACGAAGATTTTTCGTTCACCAATCTCCGTGTCATGCATCGTTTCTATAGCTTTCTTCGCGTCTTCGCTCGAATTGAACGTCACGATGCCGCATCCTTTCGATCGTCCATCGCGCGAAGTCAGAATATCGGCGAAACGCACGCACTCGCCGCCCATGGCGTTCGAGAAGTGATCCTTCAAGTCCTGCCACGAGCACCCGTACGGAAGATTGCCGACGTACACTTTTGTGTCCGCGTTTACCGCGGGATTTCCCACCCGAGACGTCATCACCGGCCGCTGTCGCGCGTACGGCGTCATCCGAGCGCCCGTTCGGGCGCGCGCGGCACCGTCCTTTCTCATCTTCCCACCCGCACCGCGCGCATCGTCGTCGTACGCGTTCGCCTCGGCGTCCATTTTCGTATCCACCTCCGCAGCATCCGCGACGACTTTCTTCGCCTCGCAGTCGCCCGGCGTCGTCGTCGCTTCCGTCGTCGCTTCCGTCGCCGCTCGCGTCATCGTCATCGTCGTCGTGCCGTCGTCCAGATGTGTCGACATAGTCTCCTTTTTTTCCCGCCATTTTTCCATACAAGACGCGACCGGTCGACGCGACGGGACCCACGCGGTCACCGTGCGCGACGCGCGCGCCATTGCGTGCCGCCACGAAGCCGCGGACATGGTGTGCCCGAACGTTGATCGGCACCGCGTGCTCGCCCTCGTCGATGATCTGCACGAGAAGCATCGCTTCACGGACAAGGATTACAAGGATGTCGTCGAAGCGTTGAGTGGGAAATCGGATCCGCTCGACGTGTCCGACGCGAAAGTCGTTAAAATTCACTTTGACGAACACCGAGTGACGTGGAATAGAACCGATTACGCCGTGCGACAATTCCAAAATAAGATTCTCCAAGTCGTCGACACGTTGGACGACCCAGAGTCCACGTGTCCCGCGCGTGTGAACTGGGCGTGCAGTAGCATCGAGCGCTCCGCGCTCGCGGACATCGCGGATCTCGTCTCGAGACACGGATGCACGCACTTGCTCACGCACTCGTGCTCGTGCTGTTACACAGAGCAAGTCTTCATTCGGAAGATTGAACTGATTCAGGATGGCTCGAGACCACACCGTCAACACGTCCGCTGGACGGAATAGACGCCGCCGCGGCAGTTAGCAGTTACGCATTGATTTGATTGTATTACTTATCGCCATAGAAGAATACCAAAACCTCGAATGAATTACAACGTGTTGAAACGTTTAGGGGACTAAGTCGACGTGAGAGTCGTCTTCTAGCTAGTTTCCAAAGTAGGCGTGGGACACAGATGCCGGACTCTGTGGGAAAAATCAGACGCAACAGCCTGGATGTGCGACATCCATTTCTTTTACCGAGGCGTCGTCATGTAGCGAATCGGCTCCTTGTTCGAAATTTCGAAATTTCACTCTCGATCTTCCTTCCCCAACCTACCTGCATATTGCACGTCAAATCGAACCGCGTGTTCAATGATTCTGCTGCAGATTCCTCGTATTCGGGACTGCGGTATGACGCCGTCGGCATTCGTAGCCTCGCATGTTGATGTCAACATTCGCCCGATAGCGGCGTGGTCTTCCGCGTGAGACGCACGCGCTGAGAATGTTCCTTCTCCACCGAACCCACAGCTTTGCATGAGATTTTCCTCGTTCGTGCAATGTTCAAGGAACAGCTTTCGCAGAGTGTGCAGATCTACAACTTTACAACTCTGCATCACCGCACGCATTGCCTCTTCTAATTCGACGTGTTCCGCGTCCATCTTTTTGTGCTTTACGGATGGCAAGCGAAATTGTAACTCCTCATCGTCTTCGTCATACAGTGTTTGTGCTGATTCCGAGCACGAATTGGTGACAAAAACGGCATTGGATCGTGCCTTGACTCTAGAGTTTGACGTCTCAGCGCTGTGTTCGGACGGCGCATTTCGTGCTACACTCAGAACTTGCTCGACATATTCGAACGCTGACGCACCATACTCATTGTAGGCTGGTGATCGAGGCGTCAAAAACCTGTTACTTGCGTCTAGTACGACAAAGCCTTGACAGCCGAGCTGAGAGGGGAATTTTGGAAAATCGTTCCGGTCTTCGATGAGCGCGTTGAACATGTTGGCGCCAAAGTACAGATGCTGGAACTCTCGAGCCGTTGCCTCCGCCCGGTCATCAACGCAGACGCACACGAAATGTACGTCCTCCACGCGGAAAGCATCGCGCCATTTTTGCATCTGCTGCGCGACCGGGCGGCATCCTCCTCACCCAGAGTTGTAAAAGTGAATCACAGCGGGCGCCCCTCGGACGGCTTCGGTGAGACTGACCCGTTCCATCCGCGTGCCGTCCGCCGCGAGCTGGATCACGTGGAATTCGGGGCATCGCGTCCCGACGAGAGCCATCGTCGTCCGTCGACCCTAAACGTCCGCAATCCCCGTCGCCCGCCGCGTCGCGTTCTGGACGGTACAACCAAACGACGACATGAACCGGCACAATGTCGTCATCATGTCGTCACGATTCTCAACCTGCGCGCACCCCCACGGGTGCCCCCCCGTGTCGTCGGGTCACACCGCGTCGCGTCGTGAGCCCCCCGCCGACGTCATGTGTGCCGTGTGCGTCGCCCTGGGACGATGTGCGCGCTTCGCGTGCACCCCGCGCGCGCCCGCGCGCTTCGCGCACCACCGACCGCTGCGCGCCGTGCCCGCGCGTCCATTCGGGTCGCTTCCCCCGCGCGCGCCGTGAGGCGGCGCTTTATTTTTTTGTTACGATTTGTTTGACATTTAATCACCTCACTCGACGCCTGCCCCGCGCGCCGCTGGCATGTCCGACCGCGCCGCGCTCGATCGTGAGTTTCAACGTCTCGGCGACGCGTTCGCGGACCGCGCGCGAGGGTGGGAGACTCGTTTCTTGACCCCACCGGGGGCGTATATCCACGTGAGCAAACCCGCGTGGGGAGACGAATCGATGGATGGCGTACACCTCGAGGCGTACGTTGACGACAGAGGATGCGCGTGCGTGGCGCTGCACTGCGAAAAGGGCAGTCCAGTGCGCGATCGGAGGGCGTGCGTTCGAGCGCTCGCGGAGCGAGTGGGACCCGACGTCGAGGCGTGGGACTCGACGTCGACGCCGTGGACCATCCTCCCGCGAGGCGACGAGGATTGCAGCGCGTGCGAGACTCGATTTACCACGTCCGGATACTCCGCGAGGGAGACGGTCGACGTCATCGCGCGTGAGCTTCGTAAGCTACAAACGCTCGCACCGAGCATCGATGCGGTGATCGCATCGATGCGATGATCGCGACGTCGAGCGCGGGCGTGACGGGGGTAGCCCTCGTGCTTTCGAATTAAAAAGAATTGGTTTGATGTACTTGTGTACAACGAGCGCATGCGGCGAACGTGCTGGAGACATCCAAGCCAACTCTGCGCATCTGGGCCAATTAGGCGGATGGTTGTTGGTATACAATGTACGGCGGACGAGACGCGGCCGTGGAGCGACACGCGTCGCGCGTCGCGTTGAGCTGGACAACCGGACTGCTCGTTAGTAGAAGAGCGAGTTCCCTCGGTGTTACGCCCAAACGAACGAGACTTGGGAACGTGCTCAGAACGTGCAACGACACAAAGCCGTCTACGTCCATCTGCGAGCGCAAGAACTCATCCCGGTATAAATTGCCGACTGAAAACCAATGATGGACGAGTGACAAGATTGAGGCACCGCGTGCGATTTTCTCGGTTGAAGTGGACCCCACGTCCGCGTTTGGTTTCCGAGTGTATAACTCTGCTTTCAATCGCTGGTTCTCGTCTTTCAAGATTCGCAGTTGTCGTTCGACTTCATTGAAATCTTTTCTCGAATCAGCGCTCGCTCCGATTTCAACTGTGTGGTGTACCTTTGGGACGCATGATTCACCGATACCACTGTGCGAACACATTGCTTCATCTTCGCCAGACGTCTCTCGAACCGCACGCCCTTTCTTACCTATAACGACCCAATCCTGATGATCCTGACGAGACGCTTCCTGACGAGGCGCCTCGACGCGAAGTCGTTTCGGCATGTTGGACACGTATTGACTCAGTTCGACCTCCTTTCCCTCCGCAATATTCGAGCAGTACGCAAAGGCGCAACCTATTCCTTGATACGACGTATTTTTGATCACGTCGTCCAACTTTCTCTTCCTATCGCACGTGCTCGCGTAGGCGCACGCGCCGCAACTCAGGGTGCACGCTGATTCTTTTGAATCCGAAGTCGTCGCGACTGGTTTCACGTCGATATCCTCGATGTCGGCCACGCAGTGCGCCGGAGAGTCCGTTGAATGCGAGTCTGGCAAGTCCTCCTCGTCGGTGCCGACAGAACCATTATCCTCAGCCGCGGCGGCGAGCACCGGAATCATCGGCGTGGATGCGTCGTCGTCGCGTTTCGCCTCTTGCGCCGCGCGTTCGCGTCTCATGGCCTTCTTGCGCTGCTTTCGCGCCTTCCGCCTCGCTCGTGCCTTCAGTAAACGCGCGCTCGGTTCTTCAGTCGCATTCTCTGTAAGACCTACGAGCTCCATGACTTCATCGACATCCAGCGGCGTCGTGCCAACCGTCTGCGACGTTTCTGAATCTCTCTTTGCGGAAACATCCCCTATTTTCAACGCCCGCGATCGTCGCATCGCTCCTCGCAGCTCGTCCACGCGTCTCTTCTCCGTAAAGTTGAACAATGGCGCCGTATCGCGCAGAGAAAAGCAAGGATTTCCTCCTTCATCGATCACGTTCCGCCCCGCCTCGTTGATGTCGCGTGCGCGCATCGTGTATGCACCAAACTGCCATGGCTCGACGCCGAGCAGAATGATCCAAGTCTCTGGATCCACCACCATGATGCCTCGGTCGGACATGCTTCGAACGTCATCCAACACAAAGTCGGGGAACAAACCGCTCACCAGGCGTATCGAATGCTCTTCGAGACTGCGCTCTGAGGATGCGCCTTTGTGCGTCGGCGAAACAGTCACGCTCGCCGGCGTGAGCACGAGCGCGCGCGTCGATTCCTTCCGCAGGTGCAGAAGAAGCGCCCCGCGGGCGCGATTTTCGTCATCCCCGGGCGCGTTTCCGAGATACACGAGCGCGTAAAACGTCGAAGTCGACGCGTCGCGTCGCGCGTCGGCGTCCCGCGTCGAAGAAGCGCCCCCCAACCCGCGAGGGGCGACGGCGTAGAGCTCGAAATCGCCGAACGCGCCGTCGTCACCTCTCGCGCGCGTCGAGCGCGCCGAAGACATCCTCGCTCGGGCGCGCGCGCGCGAGGTTCCCGCGCGACGACGACGACGACCGCGCGCGCGCGCAAAGTGCCGACGGCGCGACCATTTCGAGGGTTTCCGGGTGTTTCAGAGTCCCACATCTTCGAGTCATGACCCACTCATGGGCCTAAACCCGGGTCTGTCCTCGTCGAGTCCAACCAACCGTCCGACTGGCAGGTGATGACGATGCTGATGATGACGACGACGACGGGTGGACGACAAAGCGGCGACGCCCGATTCGGCGTCGACGCCGAGGGGTGGAACGCGGCGTCTCGTCGTCGTCGTCGGGGACGTCGTTCAGTTTTCTCGTCGCGGGGCGACGCGCCGAGCGACGACGCATCCTTCGCTCGGCTGTTCGTTTGACTTGGATTGATTTCGTGACTTGCGCGCGACGGACGACGCACCGAGGATGGACGCATCGAGAATGAAAAAGGAAAGGGTTGATCACGTGCGAGCGAACGTGCGCGCGGTGCGAGAGATGTCCAGAGCGAACGCGCGCGCGAGGGAGGAAGAAAAGATGCGCGGCGGGAAGGAGGCGAGACGACGCAGTGAGACGACGACGACGACGACGAGCGAGAAAGCCTCGTCACACGACGCGGAGACGCGACGACGATTTTTGGAGAGAGACATGAAAGAAGCGAGAGACGCGGGCGCGCGACGACGACGCGCGAGCGATTCGAGGGTGGACGCGCGATTCGCGTGGACGAAACCCGACTCATACGGCGAGACGCCGGCATACCTGTTGCGAAGGAAATCGACCCTTTTACGCGAGATGAACGAGGACATGGAGCGCGCGCTTCGAGAGATTGAGCACAGACGACTTGAACGCGAACTCGAACGCGAGAACGCGCGCGCCGCGTCGGCTTTGGAGAGAGAGGAAAGACGACGCAGAGAGGCGGCGCTTCGCGCGCGCGCGAAAATAGACGCCGAAAAGCCCAGCGCGCTCGAACGTTCGAGACGTCGAGACGCGTTGGTGCGCGTGCGAGATGACTTCGCGCGCGCGCGCATACGCGTGGACGACGAACGTTTCGATAGAACTTTAGAAGACTAGGAAGTTTGCGCGCGCACTGTAGGCTTTGTTAGTTTTTCCGTGTGCGCACTTCGCTCAACCCTTCGCTCAACCCTCGCTACTACTTCCGTCACTCCATCGCACGCGCGATATCGACTCGGAGGGGACGATGCGCGAGATGACGATAACGATGACGACCAAGGTCTCGCTCCGATTCGCGTCGACCACGAGTCGTCGAGGCGGACGTCGCGCGACGACGGTTCGCGCGGCTGGAACGGTGCGTCGCTCGGAAATCAATCTTCATCCACCTCGACGGGGAGTCGCGCGCGCTTTGCGCTCGTCGCGACGTTCGCGCCAACGCGTGCGCGCGCATCGCTGACACTCGCACGTCTTCACGCGCGTCGCGCCGGTGACCTCGGGCGGCGACGAGCTCTTCGTTCGACTGACTTTATCCACAACTCACCGCCTCGGCGCGCGCAGAACTCGTCCGAGTTTGAGGCTCCGAATCAGTACGGTTACTTCCCTTCCGCGATCGAAGCGGCGAAGCAGAAGAGAGCAACGCAACAGGGATTCGATACTCAAGTGAAGATGACCAAGGAGGAGCAGCAAGCGCGATTCAAAAACTTGTGCGCGAAACATCCCGAGTTGCAAAAGTGTCAGTCTGATTACGTGTCGCCGCTTCGCGTCAAACCCTCGACGCAGAGCGTCATCAACGGTAGCGTCGTGAGAAGCGATGGAATCATCCTCGTTCCGGGTAACAAGGAAGATTTGATCACCTGGGCGCTCGCCCCCGCCATGTCTGGCGATACGCTCGGACTCCTCCTTCCAACGGTCTTCATCATCATCGGCGCGCAGCTCAAACAAGTCGCCGGCGTGCCGGAGTACGTTTCCGGCGCCGTGGGCGTGACGACGAAGTTGCTCGCGACCGCGCTCGTCGCGCTCTATTGGGTGCCTTCATTTGTGCAATAATATCTACGTGCTACACTACAACGCGCTAGGATGGAGGATGGACGGACTACACGGCGCTCGGCACCGATATCGACACGACTTGTTCACCGCGAAGGAAAACCTGCTGAATGTAACGCGTGCGATGATCGAGCTTTGCCGTCGTTCGCTTTTCAGTCGCGGTTTTCGTGCGCACGGTGTACGTCTCTTCGACATCTGTTAAGAGCATGTTTGCGAATTTATCAAACGCCTCGACGTACGCCGTGGCCACCCCTCGAACGCCTCGCGCGTGTCTCGTGACGATCGTCACTCGCGACCGCCGCTCCCGCGCCTCTCGGAGCACGCGGAGCGGTCCCTCTCTGGCGTTTTTCGTATTTGCGAGACGGTCGAATACTCGCTCTCCTCTGGCGAATCTCTCGCGCTGCTCGATAAACTTTCCCGCGCGTTGTCTCGCTCGAGCCTGCGCGGCGAACGAACGCGCGTCCCGCCCGAGCCGTGCGCCGCGCGTCGATGCATCACGCGCGCCCTCGGACGCGCCCTCGCTCGACATCGGTAGCAATTTGCGACACTGTCGGACCGTGTCCAACGCGCGCGCGCGGGGTCGAGGTGGAATCGCGCCAGCGTCTCGGCGAAGCGCTAACGCGGGATCGAACTCGAACGACGCAAAGTCGAGCGCGGGCGGCGGACGGTCATCACCGCTCATCGATGCCGACGTGCGCGACGTCGACGTGCCCGCCGGCGCGCGACGACGAGTGTCGGCGTACCGACGTCGCGGAGAACGACGCGAGCCAACCTCCCGTTGCGGCGTGCATCACCCACCGGCGTGAGTACAAGTACTAGATACAGCATACACTACTAACTACATCATTCTATCGCCTGAAAACTACCCTTGGCGTGGTCGCCTCCAACCTGCTCGACCACCGATCGAAGTTTGCGCATGAGGGACGCGAGGACGTCTTCGTCGGCTGCGTCTGGAGCGCCATTCGCGCCCTCGTCTCCGCGATCGGCTTCCATCGTCGCTGCGCGCGCGCGAAAGCCATCCGCACAGATGGAACACCTGTACACTCTGAATCCACCGACGGAGATGTTTTGCCACGTAATTCTTCCGCACGCGAAACACGGTTGTAACCATCCTTCCTCTGGGAGCGTCTCGGCAACGCCCGCGAGCGCGTTCTCCACCTCGTTCTCCGCCTCGTCCGCGCCCTCGCCGTTGAAAGCTTCGTTCGGTAGACGTAATCCGGGCAGTGATCGGCGCGCGCGCAGAGACGACGTCTTACCGCTCGTTCCCTCTGACGCAGTCAACTCGGCGGGACTGCTCCCGTCGTCGGCCCACGAGCCGTCGTCCTCGTCGCCGTCCGGGTACTGATCGAGAACGTGCGCGGGAACCGAATTCGACAGCGCGCGTTCGCATAAAGCTGAGAGAACGTCGCGTTCGCTGAGGGTGATGGCGCTTCGTCCGGAGACGGGGGGGGCGCAGACGCCGCAATCCTCTTCAACCGCAGACCGACCCCTTCCCTTTGTTTTCCCCTCTGTCGCCATCGACGCGCGACGACGTTTCCCTCGCGCATCGTTCGACGCCCGAACTGTCGACGCATCACCGCTTTCACGCCGTTTCGCCGCCCTTCGCCGCGTTTCCGGCGCCATAGAGGCGCGGAATGGGGAATGGCTGATTTCTCATCATCTCCTCACGGAGGAAGGCCCAAGTGTCGGCGAAGCATCTGTCTGGCTTTTTCCCCGCGCTCCACGGTACCATGACACGGGACGAGCGTGGACCAACCCCACTCTTCGCACACGCGTCTCGAAATCTGCAGAAAACGCTCCTTGTCGGTGACCATGGCGTTGAGATATATTGGTAAATAGAGTCGATCCATCAGAAATTTCCACGCCTCCGTGCCGAGAGGCACTCGCTCGCCGTCGACGACGCCGCTCGGATAATTCCAGAACACATCCGTGACGAAGAGCGTTTCGGATGGGACGTGGTGGAAAACGACTTCGTTGAAAAACGCTCCACCCACGATGGGCGTCTCCTCGCAATCGAACCACGCGAGTTCGAACTCGCCTCGCCACGACTCTGGAACGCCGTCGCGCAAATCGACGTCGTACACGTTTGGCATGCGATCCTTCAATCCCGGACATCCGTACAGCACGGCGTCCGGGAAAGCCTCTTTCCATTGCGCGGCGTACTTGACGTGTTCGTAATTCGGACTGACGACGTGCGCCACTCGTCCTAACGACGTCACGGCTAGTCGTGTTGCGTCGTCAAGTGCCGTCGGGCTGTGCACCCACAAAGATTCGCCGTCACCCATGCGCACGATGCCCATTCGGCCGCCCACGTCGATGTTATTCCACACGAACGGTCGAGCGCACGCGAACGCGCGTCCCTCGGCGTCGATGGCGTCCATCGCGCTCCCGGGAGGATTGCTCCACGTGGGGGCGTAGGACGAGGACGAGGACGCCGCGATGATGCGTCGAAAAAAGGCGCGTCGAGCGATTCGGCGCGTCGGGGAGAGGCGCGACGTGACGGTGCGCGTCGACGAGCGCGATACCGTCGTCTCCACCATCGCGTCGGTGTACGCACGCGAAACGACACGCGGAACCGAGAAGTGACGGCGCGGCGTTTATGTCACTTCTCGGCAACCTCGGGAATACGAAAAACTAACAACGGGAAAAGCC
>MDTD01138371.1_pt1 | contig 30987 bp, 24 predicted proteins | sample 811221 | NCBI WGS metagenome assembly MDTD01 (sample SAMN05326646, study PRJNA326480) | marine metagenome | isolation source: seawater | place: Pacific Ocean: South West | collected 2011
GGGCGCGGGATCGAACCCGCCGAGCCCGCCGCCGGAGGGACGCAACTCGACCGTGAAGCTGTACGCGCCCGCCTGCTCGTAGTGCCAGTCGGTCGCGATGCCCGACGCGATGTAGAGCTCGTGTCCCGGGATCGGGAGGTAGTTGACCCCGCTCACCGACGCGATCGTCCCGGCGTACGCCTCCGCGAGCGACGACTGGATGGTCAAGTCGGGCTCCGGGATGGGTGATTCGGTGTATCCCCACGGATAGAGCACGAGCTGGCTGAACGAGTGGAAGTCGATGTGGAACGCGGCGTTCGGGACGCTCAGCGAATAGTCCCGCAGCGCCTGCGTCTCGGGCTCGCTGAACGGTGCCGCGCCCCGGTAGGTCTCGCCGCTGGTGTCGCTGTCGGCGCCGGGGCCGCCCCACCCGGTCGCGAAGTTCCGGTTCCAGTCGACGCCGAAGGTCCCGTCCCCGTTGTTGCGCCGGTTCTTGCGCCAGAACCGCTCCGTGGACCAGGTGTAGAGATACCCGTCGGGGTTCATCATCGGCGCGATGCGGAATGACACCCCGTCGAGCAGGTCGGTGATCTCCGCGTCGTTCCCGTATCCCTCGACGAGCCCGCGCATCGCGTAGAGCACCGTCATGGGGCTGATCCACTCCCGCGCGTGCGCCCCGCTGTTGAAGATCAGGCTGGGCTTGCTGTCCGCGTCCCCCGCGCCGTCGATCGTGTAGACCGGGATGTCCCGGCCCTGGATGCTCTGCCCGATGATCTGCTTGCTGATCACCCCGGGGTTCGCCGCGACCAGGTCGTCGAGGAACACCGTGATCTCGGAGAGATCCCGGAACTCCTGGAAAAACACATCGCTCCCGCGCGGCTGCGGATCCACGCCCCACACCGCGCGCGCATCGAGCCTCGCCCGCTCCGCGTCCACCGCCGCCTGCACATCCGCCCGCAGCACCTCAAACGGGACGCCCGCATCGAGCAGCGCCTCCCGCTCCGTCGGGGTCGCCAGATACTCCGCGGTCCCATCCGTGCGCACCGCTTCGCTCATCAGCGTCAGCGGGAGCGAGGCGACCGCGAGCCGCTCACCAGCCGAGCGAGGCGAGACGCGGATGAGCGCGTGATCCGAGTACGGCCCAGACGACGCGAGCACCGTCCCCGCCGCGAGCACCAACGCAACCGCACCACAGGCAAACCGACCGACAGAACCAGACGCGTTCATGATCACCCCTCTGCGAACCGCGGACCCAGCGAATCGGGGCGGCTCGATTCCGAATCTCGGACGCCGGACGAGACGAAGCCCGCCCCGCGCCGCGACCATCGCGACGCCGGTCCCGGGAGGAAAACCCGTGAAGATACCGACATCGTGACCCCTATTCCTCTGTTCGTCCCCCCTCGCCCCCGGTTCCACCCGTTCCTACAACTCGGGTCCCCGCGAGCACACTCCGAATGACGCAGACCCCAGCACAACCCGTCCAGAGTGCCGAGCCGGCGGCCGAGCCCCTCACGAGCCCCGTCACAAACGCCCCCAGCGCATCGGTCCCGCTTCGCCGGGTCCGGCTCTGGACCCCCATCGTCACACACAGCGTGACGGACTTCCTCTCGTTCGTCACCGTCGCCCTCATGCCCCTGCTCGCGGTTCGGCTCGGGATGGATGTCACCCAAAAGGCCCTGCTACTCAGCCTCGGCGCCGCCGCATCGGGAGGCGTGCAGCCCTTGGTCGCGTGGATCAACGACAAGCTCGATTCCCGCCTCACCGGGGCGCTCGGGCTCGCAACCGCCGCGATCTGCGTGGGTTCGCTGGGATATGCCCAGACCTACCCCCAACTGCTCGTCCTCTTCTTCTTCGGCATCCTTGGGGTCGGCGCGTTCCACCCCGCGACCGCCGCCGCGACCGGTCAACTCGCGGGCCCCCGCCGCAGCGCGATGCTGAGCGTCTACTTCCTCTTCGGAATGATCGGGGGCATCCTTGGAAATGTCCTCAGTCCCCAGTATGTCAACGCGATGGGCGCCCTGTCGGGTCAGGAGGGCGCCGCCGCGACCGACGCGGGACTCCGCGCGCTCGTCTGGTTCATCCCCCCGGGCCTGGTCGCCGCGGGCATCCTTGCGTGGTCGATCCGGCGCATCCCCCACCGCCACCACGCGGCCCACGACGACCACCACGCGCTCCCGAAGGCGGAGCAGACCCGCCGGTGGGTCGCGTTCTGGATCCTCTACGCCGGGAACATCATCCGATTCACCACCAACCAGATGCTCGTCTATCTGATGATCGAGTGGACGGAGCGCCTCGTGCGCGCCGACGCGGGGGTCACGGCGCTCAACGAGCAGCTCGGGCAGAAAGCCAGCGAACTCAACGGTCCCCTGCAGGGCTCCATGCAGGTCGGCATGGGATTCGGCGCCCTCGCCCTCGGGTTCTTCCTGCCCGCGAAACTCGAGAAGAAGGCTTTCATCCTGATCCCGCTCATCGGGTCCGGCGCGATCCTGCTGATTCCCCAAGCGCCCGCATTCGCCGAGACCCTCGGATGGTCCGGGACCTTCGCGGCCTCCAGCGTCGCGGGCCTGCTGACCATCGCCGCGGGGTTCGGATTCGGGTCGCTCGTCCCCGTCAGCATGTCGCTCGGGCAGCGGCTCCTCCCCCACCGCACCTCGTTCGCGAGCGGCATGATGCTGGGCGGCGCCTGGTGCATCGCGGTCGTGGGCCCCCAGATCATGCGGCTGATCCACAAGGGCGTCGACCAGAACCTCGAGTCCGGGTTCGTCGTCGCCGCGGGGTGCATCGCGCTCGCCTCCCTGCTCGCCTGCTGGCTCCCGGGCCGCCTGCTGACCCGGATCGCCCCGCACTGATCGACCCAGATGGGCCGACCTCCCGGACCTGCCCGCCGGTCGGCGATCGCGCTCAACCCGGCGGGTCACGCGGCCGATATCCGCTCTATGAGCGCCAACCCGCCCTCCCTGTTTGCGCGCTGCGTCGCGGCGCTGAACCCGTTCCGGACCGAACGCAGTCAGGAACGCCGGCGCGCGACCCGCGTGAGCGGCAACGCGATCAGCTGCTCACTGGGCGAGGTCCTGGACATCTCCGCAACAGGGATCCGCGTGCGATGCAGGCGGTTCTACCGCCCTTACGAGGGCAGCCGGGTCACGCTGCAATTCGACCCCTCCCCGGGCCGCGACCGCGTCACCCTCCGCGGAACGGTCTGCTGGACCACCAACGAGAACGGGCACTGGTACGCGGGCGTCGCCTTCGGTGCGATGTCCGCAGCCGACGCGGACACGCTGGGCGTGCTCCTCCGCGAGCGCGGCCTCATGCCCTCCGTGTCGTCCAACGCCGCCTGAGTCGCGTGAACGATCGGCTCCGTGCGCTCGCGGCGGAGAGGGCCCGTCTACCCTTGTCGCGATGACGACGCCCCCGACCACGATCGACCCCGTTGACACGCTCGCCGCCCGCCTGTCCGACGCGATCCGCGACGCGTTCGGGATCGACGACGCCGACCCGCTGGTCGGGCCCGCGCGCAATCCCGCGTTCGGGGATTTCCAGTCCAACGCCGCGATGCCGCTGGGCAAGCGGTTGGGCAAGAACCCCCGCGAGGTCGCGGCCGCGATCGTCGAGCACGCCGACCTGGGCGATCTCGCCCAACCGTTGACCACCGACTCGATCGCGGGGCCCGGGTTCATCAACATCACCCTGCGCCCCGAGGCGCTCGCGGACCGCCTCGCCGCGCTCGACACGCCCGCGCTGGGCCTCCCCGCGCCGGAGCATCCCGAGACCGTCGTCGTCGACCTGTGCGGCGTGAACCTCGCCAAGCAGATGCATGTGGGCCACCTCCGCTCCAATGTGATCGGGGACGCGATCGCGCGCGTCTTCGAACGGCTGGGGCACACCGTGGTCCGTCAGAACCATGTCGGGGACTGGGGCCTGCCCATCGCGATGGTGACCCACAAGCTCATGGTGGAATCCGACGCGGGACGCCTCGACCTCGAAAACCTCGACCTCGCCACCCTCAACCGTCTCTATCGCGAGGCGCAGATGGAGTGCGCCGCGGACCGCAAGGGCCTCGCGGCGGTCCGCCGCTTCGACCTGGGCCCCAAGGCGGAAGCGGAACTGGAAGAACAGGTCTCGGGCGCCGAGGAAGCGCTCGCGGACGCGAAGGACACGCTGGTCCGCTTGCAGAAACACGACCCCGAGGTCGAGGCGGTCTGGCGACGCATCGAGCGCACGACCATGCGGGTCTGCCTCGATGTGTGCGCACGCCTCAACACACGGGTGACCGACGACGCGTCCGCGGGCGAGTCGTCCTACGCGACGGAACTCGCAGGGATCGTCGAGGATCTCGAGAAGCGCGGGGTCGCGGAGGAATCGGACGGCGCCCTCGTCGTACGCGTCGAGGGCATCAAGGAGCCCTGCCTGATCCGCAAGCGCGACGGCGGATTCCTCTATGCGACCACCGACCTCGCCGCGATCCGTCGGCGTGTGCAGAACATGGGCGGCGAACGACTGGTCTACTGCGTCGATGCGCGGCAGGGCCTGCACTTCCGACAGGTCTTCGGCGCGGCGCACAAGGCGGGCTATACCGCCCTCCCCGACGGAACCACCGCGGTGCTCGAGCACGCCGCCTTCGGGACCGTGCTCGGGGAGGACAACAAGCCTCTCAAGACCCGTTCCGGGGAGAACATCAAGCTCGATGACCTCCTCGACGAAGCGGTCGACCGCGCCGAAGCCGCGATCCGCGCGCGCGAAAGCGAACACGACGATCCCCGCGCGATCGCGGAGGCGATCGGCATCGCCGCGATCAAGTACGCGGACCTGCAGACCGAGCGGAGCAAGGACTATGTCTTCTCCTTCGACCGCATGGTCAGTTTCGAGGGCAACACCGGGCCCTACCTGCTGTATGCGCGCGCCAGGCTGAACCGCATCTTCGACAAAGCCCGGGAGAAGGGCATCGACACCGAAGCCGCGTCGGCCGCGCCGATCCGCATCGAAGCAAATGAGGAGAAGGCGCTCGCGCTGCTGCTGCTGCGCACGCCGCAGGTGTACCGGGGTGTCGCGGATTCGCTCGAGCCCCACCGCCTGTGCGCGCACCTCTACGACCTCGCGGTCGCGTTCAGCCGGTTCTACGACCGCTGCCCGGTGCTGGGTGCCGACGACGACGCGACCCGTGCCAGCAGGCTGCGGCTGTGCGCAATCACCCGTCGCATCCTGACCGACGGGCTGGATACGCTGGGTTTGCCGCTCCTCGATCGCATGTGAATCCGATCGGACTTCGAGTCGGCCCCGGAGGTTCCGGCCCCCGACGACGGTCGCCATCGCACCCATTAAGGCACCCAGAGACCGCCCTGGAAGGCAAGCCGTCATCGCTTTGCGATCAGGGCCTTCAAGCTGTGCGGCACGGCCGTCCGGGTCGTGCCGAGCGTTCTCCCGTGCGTTGCACGGCCGGGACGGCCGTGGCACACGATGAGGGGCATCGACCATTACGGCCGTCGCGGATCTGGACGAACAAAAAGAACAGCCGGCTCCCGAAGGAGCCGGCTGCGCTGGTTTCAGATCAGGAGATCCGGGTGAACCCGGACCGCGGGATCAGAAGAGGACCGAGACCTGGCCGCGGATCGCGAACTCGGTGTCGTCGCCCTGACCCAGGAAGGAGGTCGGGGAGACGGCGGTGCCGACGCCGCCGAGGCCGAAGAGGCTCGGGTTGGTGGTGCCGACGGTCTCGTCGAAGGAGATCAGCAGGTCGAGGGTGCCCTTGACCGCGTGGCTCTCCGGGAAGAAGTAGTAGTTCGCACCGATGGTGGCGAAGTTGAAGGTGTCCTCGTCGACGGCGCGATCGCTGTCGAGGAAGATGCCGTCGTAGCGGCCGAACAGCTCGACCTGGTCGGTCACGAAGATACCGGCCTGGGCGACGACGCCGAAGTCGTTGAAGTCAGAGTTGCTGACATTGTCGGCCTCGGTGTAGTTGCCGTAGAACGCGGCGAACGCGTTCCAGCCGTTGCCCTCGATCGCCGCGTCAACGGTGTAGAGGAGCTGCTCGCCGGGGGTCGCCTGGGCGAGGGCGTTGCGGCCGCCGCCGCCGGGGGCGCCGTTACCGGTCTCGCCGTACTGCTCGTAGTGACCCGCGATGCCGACCTTGCCCGCGTAGTCGCTGTTGCGCCACGAGGTGAAGTCGGTGAAGCGGGCCCAGTCGCCGGCGAACTTGAACTCGGCGCGGGCGGTGAAGGCGTAGTCCGACTCAACCGCGTCGTTGTAGTTGGTCGCGATCGAGTTGATACCGTCGGTGAACGCGAAGTAGCCGCGCCACGCCTCGGCCTCGTAGCCGAACATCAGGCCCTGCGAGTACTGCTGGCTGAAGGTCTCACCGGTGACCGAACGGTCGGCGGCGAGCTGGAACTCGGCGTCCACGAGCTCTTCCCACATCAGGGGAGCCTTGAACTGACCGAAGCGGACGAACGCGCCCTCCATGCCCTCGAACTCGTACTGGCCGTACGCCCAGGTCACGATGAAGTTGTTCGAGCCGCCGGTGTTGATCTCACCGAAGTCACCGCTGATGCGGTAGGTCAGGTTGTCGTTGATCAGGTTGCCCGACCAGTCGATGCGGGCGCGGGGGATCTCGAAACCGTGGGTGAAATCGTTGTCGGTGCCGACGCCCGCGTTGTTGTCATCGCGGAAGTTGGCGACATAGCGGAACTGGAACAGGGCGTTGGTGGTCAGCGTGCTGCTGCCGTCGCCGCTGGTCATGGTGAACCCGCTGCCCTCACCAGCACCCTGGAGGAGGCTGGAGCGGTTGGCGGCGTCCGCCATCAGCTCGGCGGTGTACGCACGCTCGAGGTCGAGGGTGCTCTGAGCGCTGGCGAGGCCGCACGCGGTGCCCGCGATCACGAAGGTGGCAATCTTCTTGCTCATATCTGAGACTCCTTGGTGAAAGCGAGGCGGATTCCCTTGGTATGCCTCGCAAATATCCGAGATTCGTCGCCCTCGCACACGCGGGGCCGGCGAGCCATCCGTTCCTGAACCCCCGCACCCTGCGGGAGCTCGCTCACGGGTCTCCGCCCGTTGATTCCCGAAGCCTCCGGCTTGGGACCGAGAAGTGTAGCCCGGTTCGCTAGCGGGTACAAACTCGGTGTTCTGAGTTTCGGCTAATACTCACTAGCATTCCTATTTTTCGACCCGAAATCGCCCCCATTGTCCGATAATTCTGAGGTCTCTCCACCCAAACCGGGTAATTCGTCCGCGACCCGCCGCGAATCGCCGGGACACCGACCGCCGGACCACCCACTCGGATACCCTTTGCCCGAGCGTCCGAATCCACGCCCGAGCACGAGGAGCGCGACCCATGGCCCGGCGAGTGTTGATCGTTGACGACGAGGCGGATCTCTCCGAGCTCTTGGGGTACAACCTCTGGAAGGCGGGGTACGAGACCCGCGTCGTCAACGACGGCGAAGCCGCCCTTCGAGCCGTCGGCGAATTCAAACCCGACCTCGTGGTGCTCGACATCATGATGCCGGGCCTCAACGGGCACCAAGTCCTCGCAAAGATCCGCGCCAATCCCACGACGGCGGGGATCCCCGTGATCTTCCTGACCGCGAAGAACGAGGAATCCGACGAGATCGAGGGGCTCTCCAAGGGCGCCGACGATTTCGTCACCAAGCCCTTCTCGATCCGCGTGCTCGAAGCACGGATCGAGAGGCTGCTCACGCGGCGCGTTGTGCCCGAGAGCGACGGCGCCCTCGCGATCGGCGGGCTCGTCATCGACCGCGAGACGCACGAAGCGACCCTCGACGGCGCCCCCCTCCCGCTGACGGTCACCGAGTTCCGCCTGCTGACCAGCCTCCTCGATGCCGAGGGCAAGGTGCTCAGCCGGGCGTCGCTGATCAAGCACGCGATGGGATCGGGTGTCACCATCACCGAGCGCACGATCGATGTCCACATCACCTCGATCCGCAAGAAGCTCGGGTCGCTCGCGCCGCTCATCAAAACCGTGCGCGGCGTCGGGTACCGCATCGATCGCGACGCCGCGGACCGCGAAACAAACGGGCACGCGGCCGGCACGGCGAGCGACTGAGCGCGCTCACCCCGAGCCTGACGGAGCGGACGCGTGCCAGGGGCGGACCGGACCAGACTGGTGATCATCCTCGCGTGGGGCGCCGCCTTCATCGCCGGGCTGTCGATCTCCCCGTTCGCGCCCGCGGTGCTCGTCGCCCTGCTGATCCCCGCGGCGGGCGCGCTGGTCTGGCTCGCGCACAGCGCCGAGGAGCGTTCGGCGATCGAGAAGCTCCGCGAACTGAGCAGCCTGATCGAAGACCCCGACGAGGACGAGCAGCACCAGGCCGCGCCGGAGAGCGAAGACCCGTTCGCCCAGATCCGTGATCGCATCGCCCGCCGCAACCGCTGGATCGCCGACGCGATCGACCGGGAGGTCGAGAGCGGGGCGATGCTCCGCGCGTATCTGAACGCGATCGACACGCCCGTGATCGCGACGCGCGAGTCGGGGCGGGTCGCGATGATGAACAGGCCCGCGCGCCGCCTGTTCGATCTCGGCGCACCCGAAGAAGGTCGCACGGGGATCCAGGAACTGATGACGAGCCAAGAGGTCCTGGCGTTGCACGCGCGCGCGGCGGGCGGCGAGGCGTGCCAGAGCCGCGTGCGCCTGAGCGTGAGCGGGCAGGCCCGTTTCTACGAGGTGAGCGCGATCCCGGTGCGGCTGAGCATCGCGGACATCCCGGCGCGCGTGAGCCCGCGGACAGGCGTCGTGCTGACTTTCCGCGATGTGCACGACCTGGCGCAGACGCTCCGCCTGCGGACCGACTTCGCCGCGAACGCGAGCCACGAGCTGCGCACGCCCATCGCCTCGATCAAGACCGCGATCGAGACGATGCAGGGCCCCGCCTCGGACGACGCGGAGATGCAGGCGAAGCTGCGCGGCATGATCGAGGGCAACATCAACCGCCTCGAAGAGACGGTCAACGATCTGCTGGATCTTTCCCGCCTCGAGTCCGACGAGCAGCCCGTCGAACGCACCCCGGTCGATGCGCTCGCGTTGTGCGACAGCCTCACGCCGGTGTTCGAATCGGTCTGCGAGCGTCGGCACCTGCTCATCGAGTTCGACCTCGACCCGAGACTCTCGCGGATGGTGACGGACGGCAGGCTGCTCCTGCTCGTGCTGCGCAACCTCATCGACAACGCGACCAAGTTCGCCTTCGAGGGCACAACGGTCCGCGTGACGGGCGAGGTGCTCCCCTCCGCGAACGGCGCGGGGGACGCCCCAAGAGACGGCGCCCGTTTCCGCGTGATCGACCTGGGCATCGGGATCCCCCTCAAGCACCAGCCGCGGATCTTCGAGCGATTTTTCCAGGTCGATGAATCGCGCGCGCGCATCGGCGGGCGGCGCGGCTCGGGGCTGGGGCTCTCGATCGTGCGCCACGCGCTGCGGAGCATCGACGGCGAGATCGCGGTCGAATCGGTCTGGCAGGAAGGGACCACGATGACGATCACCATCCCCCGGTGCGTGGAGGCCGCCGCTCAGCCGTCGAGCGGCGCGTAGTCGCGCCCCCGAAGTGTCGCGAGGCGATCGACGATCTCCCCAACCAGCGCCGATTCCGCGTCTCGGGAGCCCAACGCGCCGATCCGGCAGCGCACAAGGATCTCTTCATCACCAAGACGCTTGAGCGTGAGCTCGCCGCTGTCCCCGCGCACCGTGCGGACGGTGAACACCAGCACCGTCGTCTCCGTATCGAGCGCGGAGCGGTATTCGCGCCGGGATTCGATCGCCATTTGTGTGCGCCGGACCGCGGTCCGCACCACGGCGTCCGCGTCCGCCCAGTCGCCCCGTGCGATGACCTCGCTGGGCGCGTCCCCCGAGTCGCCGGTCGGGACGGTCGCCCGCCTCGGCGTTGAACAGCAGACGAGCGCGCAGAGCAGCACCGCCAACACGCCGCTCACGACGAGGCGCCGCAGCGTTTGGGTCACGCGGCTCTTGGTTCTATAATCCCCGCTGTGGATCGCGTCCCGCCTGACGCGGCGTGATGCCTTCGTTTTCTCCCCGGCCGCACCGGGTGTGCGCCGATCCGCTGGTCTGGAGCTCTGCCGCTTGGTCGTCACGATCCGCATTCCTCAGGGCACCGACCGCGTCGCGGTGGTCGGACCCGCCGAGCGTAACCTCAAAATGCTCCGCGAGTCGCTGGGTCTGTCCATCTCCGCGCGGGACGGCGTGATCCGTGCCGAGGGCGACCGCGACAACGCGTTCGTCGCCCAGTCCGTGCTGCGCCGTCTTATCCGCGGCGCGGCGAACCCGCCCTCCCGTGCCGAGATGCTGAGCCTGATCGCCGAGGAGGCCGAGCGGGCGGAGCGGGTCACGAGCGCCAACCCGTCGGTCCCCGCCGCGGCGGCCTGGGACGGGCGCCTGAGCGTGACCAGCGCGGGACGCAGCATCAACCCCAAGACCACGGGTCAGGAGCGGTACATCCGCATGATCCGCGACCACGACCTCGCCTTCGGGATCGGGCCCGCGGGGACCGGCAAGACCTTTCTCGCCGTCGCCGTCGCGGTCCATCTGCTCAAGACCGGAGCGGTGCAACGGGTCGTGCTCGCGCGACCCGCGGTCGAGGCGGGCGAACGCCTGGGCTTCCTCCCGGGCGACCTGCAGGACAAGGTGAACCCGTACCTGCGTCCCCTGCTCGATGCGCTGCACGACATGCTCGACTTCGGGACGATCCGCCGGTTCATGGAGAACGATGTCATCGAGCTGAGCCCGCTCGCGTTCATGCGGGGCCGCACGCTCAACAACGCGTGCATCCTGCTCGACGAGGCCCAGAACACCACGCGCGGTCAGATGAAGATGTTCCTGACCCGCATGGGGCACGGCAGCCGGATGATCATCACCGGAGACACGACGCAGATCGACCTTCCGGACCCGCGCGAGAGCGGGCTGATCGACGCTGTCCGCCGCCTCCAGCGCGTGCCGGGCGTCGGGTTCACCCAGCTCACGGGCGAGGATGTCGTCCGCCACAGCCTCGTCCAGCGCGTCATCCAGGCATACGGAGAAGAAGAAAACACCGCCCCCCACGCGCAGGCCCTGCGCGAAGCACTCGAAGAGGGGGGCAGAGAATCACCGACTTTCCGTGCCGTGACGGACGACGAGTCGAAACTCGGGCCCGGCGGGGTCGATAATCCTGCATCCCCGCCGGTCATCGATCCGGCGACGGGCGACCGCGGCGCCGCGGGCCCGGGCGCCTCGCCCTGAACCGGAAACCGTCCGGACACACGACCCCCACCAACATGGCTTCGCTGCCCACCTCAAACAAGCCCGCCCGGTCCAAGGGCAAGCCGCGACGCGGTGTCAGAAAGACCAACGAGTCGATCGCCGATCGGTTCGCGCGGTTCGCGCGGCATCCCGCCGCGGGCTGGGGGCTGATCACCGCCGCGTTGTTCGCCCTGGTCATCGCGGTCGTGGTCGGGTGGTCGCGCGAGCAGGCCCAGCTCGTCCCGTCCCGCACCGCGCGGGAGACCCGGGTCGTCCGCGTCGAGTTCGACGCGCTCAACGCGCAGCAGTCCGCCCAGCAACGCGAGAACGCGAGGCAGAACACGCCGCGTGTGTACCGACTCGTCGACTCCACGCTCGACGCGCTCGTGGGCGATATCCAGAGGCTCCCCGCCGCGGTCGCGATCGCGCAGACCCCGCCGCCCGCTCCCCCGGGGGGGACGGGGGACGCACCGCCCGCCCAGGACCCCGACGCCGCCGCCCGCGCGCTCGTCGCATCGCTCGGGCTTTCGGAACCGCAGCGCGAGGCGCTCGCCGCGATCGGGCTCTCCGCCGAGAGCCGCACCGCGTGGGCCGCGACGACCGGCGTGTTCCGCGACATCCTGGAACGCAACCCGCTGCTGAACCGCGCCGACTGGAGCCGCGCCGTCAGCGAGGGTCTCAGCCGGAACCTGGAACTGGTCACCCCCTCGGGCTCCCGCATCGAGCAGCGGGAACAGGCGATCAACATCGACGACGCCGCGTCGTTCAACTCGGAGGTCTCGACGCTCATCCGCGTCGCGGGCTACGCGCCCGAGGTCACCGACGCGGTGCTCACCGTGATGCGCAAGCGGGCGGCCCCCACCTTCGTCTACGACGCCTCGCTGAGCGACGAGCGCCAGTCGAGCGCCGTGAGCCGCGTGCAGCCCGTCGTCGACAAGCGGGCGGTCGGGCAGACCATCTTCGCGAGAGGCGATGTCCTCACCCCGGCGCAGGTCACGCTCTACGAGCAGGAACTCGCCGAGTACCGAAACCGCGCCCCGCTCTCGAGGCTCTGGTCGGCGCGGCTGGGCATCGCGGCGGTGATCTTCATCGCGACCGGCGCGATGGCGTTCGTGCTCGTCGCGCTCGCGCCCGCGGTGGTCTCCAGGCCGCGCCGGGTCGTCCGGGTCGCGGTGCTCGTGGCGCTCTGCGTGATGATCTCCGCGATGTGGACCATCGCGGACCCAACCTTTCTCCCGCTGAGTTCCACCGCCCCCGTCGCGCTGCTCACCGTGCTGATGATCACGGTGTTCAACCGCCTCGCGGCGGCGCTGCTCGGCCTGTTCGCCGCCCTGCTCGTCGCGCTCGCGCTCACCCCGACGCACAATTACCTCGCGATCAACGCGGCGGGCATCGCCTCCGTCCTCTGGTGCCTGCCCGAGATCCGCGACCGGGGGAGCCTCGTGCGGATGAGCCTCTGGCTCGCGCTCGCCCTCGCCGCCGCGACCGCCGCCGACCGCGTGAGCGCGCTGCCCATGGACGCGACCCGCATCGGGGAGGTGGTCACCGTCTCCGTGATGGCCGCGACAGGCGGGCTGATCGTGGGCGGGGTCACGCTGTTCATGCTGCCCTGGGTCGAGCGGGTCTTCAACATCACGACCGGTATGACGCTCGTCGAGCTGCGGGACCCCAAGCAGCCCCTGCTCCGCGAGCTGCAGCAGAAGGCGCCCGGAACCTACAACCACTCGCTCAATGTCGCGACCATCGCGGAGAGCGCCGCCGCCTCGATCGACGCGGACGCCCTGCTCACCTATGCGGGCGCGCTCTACCACGACATCGGGAAGATGACCAAGCCCGAGTACTTCGTCGAGAACCAGGGCGGGGGCACCAACCGGCACGACCGCCTGAGCCCCGCGATGTCCGTCCTCGTCATCATCGGGCATGTCAAAGACGGGCTCGAACTCGCCCGCGAGTACGGCCTGCCCCGCCCGCTCCACCACTTCATCGAGGCCCACCACGGGACGACACTCGTCGAGTACTTCTACCACCGCGCCAAGAAGAACGCGGAAGACCAGGACCGGGACAGCCAGCCCGAGGAGTTCGATTTCCGCTACCCGGGCCCCAAGCCCAAGACCAAGGAAGCCGCGATTCTGATGCTCGCCGACTCCGTCGAGAGCGCGACGCGGACGCTCCGCGAGCCCACCCCGAGCCGGATCGAGTCGCTGGTCGAGCAGATCGCCAGCAAGCGACTCAACGACGGCCAGTTCGACCAGTGCGACCTGACGCTGGGCGAGTTGCACAAGGTGTGCGAGTCGATCTCCAAGACCCTCGCGAGCATCTACCACGGGCGCGTGCAATACCCGGGCGAGGAAAAGAAGCCCGCGAAGACAACCGACACGGGCGACGAGCCGCCCGCGCAGGAAGCGCGCGACAAGTCCGCCTGACCCCCCGGAGAACGGTCCCGATGCGAGCGGTGGTGCAACGGGTCAATCGGGCCTCGCTGGACCTCGTCCAAGCGGAGAGCGTGCGCACCCACGCGTCGATCGGGCCCGGGCTCGTTGTCCTGCTGGGCATCGAGGCGGGCGACACCCCCGACGATCTCGCGTGGATGGTCCGCAAGATCGAGGGGCTGCGGATCTTCGAGGACAACGAGGGCAGAATGAACCTGGCGCTCGCCGACGCGGCGGCGAACCTCCCCCGCGCTCCGGGGCCCGGCATGCTCATCGTCCCCAACTTCACCGTCGCGGGGCGCGCGCACAAGGGACGCCGCCCCGACTTCACCACCGCCAAACACCCGGACGAAGCGTCAGCGATGTTCGACGAGGCGGTCCGGACGCTGCGAGCCGGCGCGGCGGGCTACACCGTTGTGTCCGGGGTCTTCGGTGCGCACATGCATGTCGATCTGGTCAACGACGGGCCCGTCACCATCTGGCTCGATTCGGAAGCGTGAGAAGCACTCATCCGTCCGCCGGCGCGGGCGTGTCTGCCAGGTCGCGCGGGTCGGTCCCCCCGTCGGGATCGATGATCGACGGGCGCGTCGGCTCGGCCCCGACGAACGCGTCGCGGGGGTCGATGGGCGCCCACTCGATCTTGGAGGCGCCGAGCAGCGTGCCGGTCGCGACCGCAAGATCGACCTGCGCGATCTGGTAATCGACCACCGCCTGGATGTCGCGGAGACGGGCGTCGGCGAGCCGCGTGTCCGCGTCGAGGACATCCGTCGTCGTCGATCGCCCGTTCTCGAACAGCGACTCCTCGGCGCGGAGCGTGCGCTCGTTGAGCGCCACCGCCTGCCGCGCCGCGAGGATCTGCTGCCACCCGCTGTCGATGTTGTCCACCGCGTCGAGCACCTGCTGGCGGATCGAGAGCCGCCTCGCGTCGCGCGTCGCGAGGCGCTGCAGGCGGCTGAGCACCGCGCGCTGGATCGCCGCCTTCCGCTGCGTGTTGGCGATCGGGATCTCCGCGTTGAGCCCGAGCTGCCAGTCCTCGAACCGGTTCTCGCTCGCGAGATTCAGCGCCTCGGTGAACTCGCCCCCCAGGCCGTTGATGCGGTAGAGAAAGTCCGCGGTGACGAGGGGGAGGGCCTCGTTGCGGCGCACGGCCTCGACCGCCTCGTCGCTGGCGATCTGGAGTTCGAGTTCGAGCAGTTCCATGCGCGCGTCCATCGCCTCGTCCGCGAGGGCCTGCGCGTCGAGTTCGTAATAGACCGGGTCGGGGTCGCTCATCGTCACGATGTGCTGGGGGGTGCCGACCTCGAGGCCCGGCATGTTGACGACCTGCTTGAGCGCGCGCTGCGCGAGCAGCACATTGTTCTGCGCCACGATGATGTCGCGGACGCGGTCCGCGAGTCCCGACTCGGCGCGCGCGACCTCGACCTCCGCGACGGCGCCGGCGCGGAACCGACGCTGGGCGCGCGCGAGCTGCTCGGTCGCGAGGTCGTACTGCCGCGCACGCACATCCAGGGCCTGTCGGGCGGCGTACAGACGCCAGTACGCCCGCTCCGCGTTCGCGAGCTGGGTGATGATCTCGAGCTTCGCCCGCGCCTCGGACTGCTGGCGGTTCAGGTCCGCGACCTTGATCGCCAGCGAGTTTGCCCGCCGACCCGCGCCGCGGAGCAGGTTGTGGCTCAGGCTGAACTCAAGGTCGGTCGTGTACGCCGGGTTCAGGGGCTGGAACGGGTTGTCCGTCTGGGCCCTGGTGAGCGGGGCCCGCACCTCGGCCTGCCCGCCCGTCCGGAGCGGGACGCGAATCCCGGGCGTGATGAACCACCGCGTCGCCTGGTTCGCCTCGGTCTGGAGCACCGACGCGTCGTCCTGGTTGATGTACCGAGCGTTCGCGAACAGCAGCGCATCGAAGCGCCCCTGCTCCTCGTTGATCTCTTCGCTGTTGATCGTCGGCGCGATCAGCGAGACCGTCAGGTCGAGGTTGTTGGCGAGCGCCGCCGCTCGCGCTTCCTCGACCGAGAGATCGATGCGGTCGGCGTTCGCGAAGCGCTCGCGCGCGCGCTCCAGCGCGACCGGATCCGTGACGGGCTCGGGGGCGGCGGTCCCGCTCGCCCGCTGCTCGAGCGCGAGCGTGTTGATCGAGCGGAGCCTCGCGACGCTCACGCGCCGATCGAGGTCCTTCTCGGATTGGAACAGGGGCCCGCCCTGGCACCCCGTCAGCAGGACGAGCGAGGCGAGGGACAGTGCGGCGGCGGGAACGGTGTCGCGGATGCCCACGGGTGGTCTTCCTCTGATTGGGGCGCGCGGCTCACTCGTGGCGGAGCGCGTCGATGGGGTTGAGGCGAGCGGCCTTGATCGCCGGGAGCATACCGAAGACGACCCCCACCGCGGCGCTGAAGCCCAGCGCCAGGGTGATCGCCCAACTCGGGACGGACGCCTGCTCGATCTGGAAATTCGGCATGTGCTTGAGCGCGGTGACGGCGCCCATGCCCAGGGCGAGCCCGATCAGCCCGCCCACCAGGCAGAGCACGACGGCCTCGACGAGGAACTGGACGAGCACCACCACGGGCTGGGCGCCCAGCGCCTTCCGCAGGCCGATCTCGCGCGTGCGCTCGCTGACGCTCACCAGCATGATGTTCATGATCCCGATCCCCCCCACCAGCAGCGAGATGCTGACCACGACGAGGGCGACCACGCTGATGCCCGCGGCGAGCGCGTTGAACTGCGTGATGAGGTTCTGCAGCTGCTGGATGCCGAAGGTGTCCTCCTCGTCCCCCGAGAGGCCCCGGTGGGTGCGGAGGATGAAGCGGACCTCGGCGCGCGCATCCGCGGCGATCTCGTCGATCGGTCGGGCATCGGTCGGCTCGGCGACCTGCATCACGAAGTAGGTCCCGGTGTAGGGGTTCATCATCTTCGAGGTCTCGAAGGGGATGAACAGCTCCGTCTGCGACTCACCCCCGCCGAACATCGCGGAGGCCTCCTTGGTCTCCAGAACCCCGATGATCAGGAAGCGGCGGTTGCCCACCAGCAGGAAGTCGCCCGTCGGGTCGCGGTCGAGGTTGAGCTCCTCGATCGCCTGCTCGTTGATCAGGCAGACCTGCCGCTTCTCCTCGATGTCAATCCGGCTCAGGCGACGCCCGAAGATCACATCGCGGTCCTCGATCTCGTGCCACTCGGGCCAGATCCCCTCGACGCGGACCCCGATGCGCGACTTCTTCCCGAACGCGATGGTCTCGGAGGTCCCGCAGATCGGGCTGAGCGAGGCGATCGAGGGCGCGTTATCGAGGATGAGGTGCGCCTCGTAGGCGGTCATCTTGACATCGTTCCAGCTGAGGACGGTCTCCTTGCTGTCGGGCACCTGCCCCCAGACCCACATCTTGCGCGCGCCGAAGGTCTCGAACTCACCCAGCACGAAGTCCTTCATGCCGGTGAGCCCGCCGACGACCGCGATGACCGCGGAGGTGCCGATGATGATGCCCAGCGCGGTCAGCAGCGCGCGCACCTTGTTGGCCCACACCTGCCCCAGCGCAAGCGGGATGGTCTGGAAGAACAAGCGGAGGAACCACGCGGGGACCGCGAGCAGCGCGTTCATGCTTCGCCCTCCTCTCCGGGCGACCCGCCCTCGGGCGAGCCGACAGCCGCGGGCTCGGCATCGCCCCCCGGATCGGGAGCCGCGGGGGCCGGGACGCGGGGTTTCCCTGACTTGTCCGCGGCTTTCGCGACGGCGCCGGCGACGGAGTGCAGCCACTGGCTGTGGACCGCGTCGTCCTCGGTCGGGCAATCGCTGATGATCTTGCCGTCCCGGAGGCGGACGATCCGCTGGGCGTGGCCCGCGACATCCTCCTCGTGGGTGACGATCACGATGGTCTGCCCCTGCTCGTGCAGCTCGGTGAACAGGTTGATGATCTCCGCGGTGGTCTTCGTATCCAGGTTCCCCGTCGGCTCGTCGGCGAGCAGGATCGCGGGATCGTTCACCAGGGCGCGCGCCACCGCGACACGCTGGCGCTGACCGCCCGAGAGCTGGTTGGGGCGGTGCGTCATCCGGTCGCCCAGGCCCACGCGCTGCAGCGCGTGCTTGGCGCGGCGGGTCGCGCTGAACATGTGCCGGCGGCTGTAGAGCATCGGGAGCTTCACATTCGCGAGCGCCGTCGCGCGGCTGAGCAGCTCGAACGACTGAAAGATGAACCCGATCTCCTCGTTGCGGACCTTCGCGAGGCGCCCCATGCCCATCTTGTGGGTGGGCTTGCCGCTGAGGATGTACTGCCCCGCGGTGGGCTGGTCGAGGCAGCCCAGGATGTTCATCAGCGTGCTCTTCCCTGAGCCCGAGGCGCCCATGATCGCGACGAACTCGCCCGGCTCGATGGTCAGGCTCACCCCGTCGAGGGCGCGCACACGCTCCTCGCCCATCTTGTAGACCTTCTCGAGATTGCGGACCTCGATCGTCACGCGGGGGTCTCCTGCGGGGCGGTGGGACGGGTCAGCCGTCAGACGCGGCGGGCTCTTCCTCGGATGCGGCGACGGTGCCCCCGTCGCCCGCCTGCTCGTTCTCGTCCTCGGGGGCAGGCTCGCCCTCCTCGGCCTCTGGGTCGTCCGGTCCCGCGTCGCCTGCTTCGTCGAGATCGATCGTTTCGTCGCGGATCGCCTGGTCGTGCTTGAGGCCCTCGAGCTCGCGGTAGGGCCCGACGACGATGATCTCCCCCGCGTCGAGGCCCTCCTCGATCACGGTGTCGGTCAGGTCGCTGGGGCCCACGCGGACGGGGGTGACGACCGACTTGCCCTCGATCATGCGGTAGACGACGGTCGTGAAAGTCTTCTCGCGGTCGATCAGCGGGTGGTCGCGGAACTCGGTGGGCAGGTCCTCGACCCGGCGGTCCAGCACCGCCTGGCTGGGCACCTTCACGACATCGAAGAAGGGCTCGACCTCGATATCGACGCTCGCGGTCAGACCGCTCAGCAGGGTGCGACCCTCCTCGAGCTCGAGGGCGATCTCCACCACGAAGAAGCCGGTCCCCGACGACGAGACCTGCCGCTTGCGGCCGATCTTGACGACGCGACCGCGGAACTCTTCGTCGTCGTAGGCGTTGATGAACACCGTCGCGGCCTGGCCCACCTCGACGGGGGCGATGTTCGTCTCGTCGATCTGGGCCTTGACGATCATGCTCGCGAGGTCGCCGATCTCCATGACGACCGAGCCGGGGGTGTTGGTCGTGCCCACGATCACGGTCTCGCCCACCTCGGTGTTCATCGCGATGACGGTGCCGTCGATGGGGCTGGCGATGACGGTGTTCTCGAGGTCCTTTTCGACGCGGTCGATGTTCGCCTGGGCGATCTGGATCGAGGCCTCGATGACCTTCTGCTGGGAGCGGGCGCGGAGGTAGGTCGCCTCCGCGGCGTCGAGTTCGCTCTGGGGCGCATCGCCCGTCTCGACGAGCTGCTGGAGGCGCTCGTAGGCGAGGCGCGCGTTGATCAGGTCCGCCTTCGCGCCATCGAGGCGGGCTTCCTCGCTCCGCAGGCTCGCCCTGGCGCTGTCGAGCTGGGCGACGAGGTTCTGGGGATCGAGACGCAGGATCACCTCATCCTTGCCCACCGTCTCGCCCTCGCGGAAGGGGACCGCGAGCACCTTGGCGCTCACCTGGCTGGAGATCTGCACCAGCGTCTGGGGCTCGATCGACCCCGGCGCGGAGACGGTGCGGATGAGGTCCCCCGTCGCCGCGGGCTCGACGCGGACCGGTTTGCCGACCCCATCACCCGACCCGCGACCGAACGAAAAATCGAAGGAGGCACCGTCCCCCATCCCCGCCTGGGTGAACGCGAACACGCCCGCCCCGATCGCGAGCGCGAAGACGACGACCAGCAGCAGGATCCACTTCCACACGCGAGAGCCCCCATCCCGGACCCGTGCCGGCCCTTTTCTGCCAACTCTTCCCTCTCCGACCCGACGGACGCACGGGGCGCGAACCGGAATGCACGCCGGGACGCCGCAGGCGTCTACAACCGGCATGGTTCGGAAGATGCGATCGGATGTTTCGCGATCATCGCAGGATCCGTCGCGGGTTTCCGGAGAATTGTTGTCATCCGGCGCGGCCGGGGCGGCGAAATCTAGGCAGAACTCCCGCAAAGGGGGCCGCGGCGCGAACCGCGAACCGTCCGCGTCCGTCGGACCCCACTACGCTTGGTGACCATGCAGCCGCGACGACCCACTCGACAGATTGTGCTCGGCGACGAGCGGACCGGCCTGGTCCGCGTCGGCGGTGACGCCCCGGTTTCGGTGCAGACGATGACCGCGGGGTACACCCACGAGATCGACAAATGCGTCGCGGAGATCCACAAGCTCACCGCCGCGGGGGCGGATGTGGTCCGCGTTGCGGTGCCCGAGAAGAAGGACACCGAGGCGTTGCCCGAGATCCTCGCGCAGACGACGGTCCCGATCGTCGCGGATGTGCACTTCCACTTCAAGCGGGCGCTCGAGGCCGTCGAGGCGGGGGTGCACAAGATCCGCCTCAACCCGGGGAACATCTCCGACCGCGACCAGGTCCGCGAGGTCATCAACGCGTGCAAGAGCGGGGCGAACGGGCCGAACGGCCGCATCCCGATCCGCGTGGGCGTCAACGAGGGATCGATCATCGAGCGCAAGGACAAGCAGAAGCGCGCCAAGGAACTCGGCGCGTTCTTTAGCGACCACAAGCACGGGTACATGCTCGCGATCATGATCGCGAAACTCGAGGAGTACCTCGAGATCTTCTACGCGGAGGACTTCGAGGACATCGCGATCAGCGCCAAGAGCATGGACGCGACGCTCGTCATCGACGCGTACACAGAGATCTCCAAGCGGTTCGACCACCCGCTGCACCTGGGTGTGACCCACGCGGGGCCCAAGGAGACGGGGTGCATCCGCTCCGTCGTCGCGCTGGGCACCCTGCTCGCGAACGGGATCGGGGACACGATCCGGATTTCCTACGCGAGCGATCCCGTTTACGAGGTCGAGGATGGGCTCGAACTTCTCTATTCGCTGGGTCTGCGGGAGCGGAAAGGGGCGGAACTGATCGCCTGCCCCACCTGCGGGCGGATCCAGGTCGACCTGTTCACGCTCACGCAGGATGTGCGCCGGACCCTCGCGGACAACATCGAGGTCCCGATGAAGGTCGCGGTGATGGGCTGCGTCGTCAACGGGCCGGGCGAGGCAGAGGGCGCGGATGTCGCGGTCTTCGCGGGCGACCGCAAGGGCATCATCTATGTGCAGGGCGAGCGGGTCGCGACGGTCCCCGAGACGGAGATCCTTGACCGTCTGCTCGCGGAGTGCAAGACCTTCCAAGACCGCGTCCGCTCGGGCGAGGCGAAACTGGGTGAAAAGAAAGTCGACATCGTCCCGCCGGATCCCGAGGGCGAACTCGGGAGCGGGTGGGAGAAGATGGCGGCCGAGCGGATCGCGGGGGGCACCGATCTCACGGTCGGTAACACCTGACGATCAGCAAGTGTGGATCGGTGTGCGGTCCTCGGCTCGGTGCCACGCCCGGAACCGAGCCTCGGATGACCCCGGGGTCGTTGCGCCGGATCACTCAGGCTTGGATTCGACCGGTTCCGCGGGCTCGCTCTGCGATCCGTGGCTCACCCGCTCGTCGGTCCCGCCCGAGGTGAGGGGGGGCTTCGCGGACGAGTAGCTCTGCGACTGCTGCGAGCGAGGCGGGGTCTTCACATCGTCGCTGATGTCGTGCACGCCCTTCTTGAACTCACGGAGCGCATCGCCGATGCTCCGCGCGACGGAGGGCAGGCGGCTCCCGAACAGAAGCAGCATCACGATCCCGATGATGAGCCATTCCCAGTGGCCGGGCATAAAGGCGAGCGTGGTCACAGCGAACTCCTCAGGTCTCGCACGGGGCATCCCGCGCGAGCGTCGGTTCCGGGCACCGGCGGGCTCGACGAGCCCGACGCCGACGGGATGCACGCGCACCGGCATCGGCCGAGTGATTCAAGACCCCGCCCTCCGGGGTGTCAACCGTCCCCGTTCCGCGCGTCGAAGAGCACCGAATCCTCGTTTTCGCGTTGCGCCCACCGCTCCGCGACCTCTACGACATTGCCCAGCAGCACCGCGACGGTCATCGGGCCCACCCCGCCCGGGACGGGGCTGATCCACCCCGCGACGCGCCGGGCCTGGTCGAACACGACATCCCCCACCACGCGCCGGTTGCCCGATTCGTCGGTGATGCGGTTCACCCCGACATCGATCACGATCGCGCCGGGGTGGATCCAGTCGGGCGTCACAAGGCCCGCCTTGCCCGCCGCGGCGACGAGGATGTCCGCGGTCCGCGCCAGGTCGGGCAGGCCCAGCGACCACTTGTTCGCGCTGATGACGGTCGCGTCCCGCGTCATCAGCAGGGCCGCGATCGGTTTGCCCACGGTGTGGCTCTGCCCGATGACGACGGCCCGCTTGCCCCGGAGGCTCTCGCCCGTCGAGTCGATGAGCTTCATCGTCGCGAGGGCGGTGCAGGGCGCGAACGATGATCGCCCGTACACGATGTTGCCGATGTTGGAGGGGTTGACACCCTCGACATCCTTGCCCGGGTGGATCCGGCTCTTGACCTGGTGCTGATCGAACCCCTCCGGCAGGGGCATGTGGACCATGATCGCGTGGACGCCCTCGTCAGCGTTCAGATCGTCGATGAGCCCGAGCAGATCACCCTCGCCCGTCCCGGGGGGCAATTCGTGGAGGCGGTACTCGATCCCCAGCGCGTTGCAGGTCTTCGCCTGGTTCTCGGCGTAGACCCTCGCGCCGCCTGTGCCGGAGGCCTCCGAAGCGACCAGCACCGCATCGAGGCGGGCGATGCCCCCCACGGCGCGGAGCGAACGGACGCGCGCGGCGATGCCCTCCCGCTCGATGCGGGCGAGTTCTTTCCCGTCGATGATGCGTGCGAGGCCGTCGCTGGTCATGGGCGGGGGATCATACACTCGCCCCGTGCCGGATCCGGAGACCCCATCGAGCGGGAAGAACACGAGCGAACGGATCGAATCGCTGCGGTCGCTGCTGCGCCGGGCGAACCGGGCGTATTACGCGGACGCGTCGCCGATCATGTCGGACCGCGAGTACGACGACCTGCTCGCCGAACTCGCGGACCTTGAGGCGCAGCACCCCGAACTCGACGCCCCCGACAGCCCGACGAAGCGCGTCGGGGGCGAGCCGATCGAGGGCTTCGAGACCGTCGCCCACGCCGTGCCGATGCTCTCGATCGACAACACCTACAGCGCCGACGAGGTGCGGGCGTGGATCGCGCGAGTCCACAAGAGCCTCGGTCGCGCGGACGACGAGGACGGGGACGACTCCGGTCTCTTCGCACCGAGCGCACCGGACGACGGGACGCGGTTCGTCTGCGAGCCCAAGATCGACGGCGTCGCGCTCTCGCTGCGATACGAAGAGGGTCGCCTCGTCCGCGCCCTGACGCGGGGCGACGGCGAGAAGGGAGACGATGTCTCGCACGCGGCCCGCACCATCCGTGCGATCCCCCTGCGCCTGCAGGGCGAGGCGGCGCCGCCCGAGGTCCTCGAGATCCGGGGCGAGGTCTTCATCCCGCGCCCGGAATTCGAGCGCATCAACGCCGAACGAGAGGCGGGCGGGCTCGACCCGTTCATGAATCCCCGCAACGCCTGCGCCGGGACGATCAAGCAACTGGATCCCAAGGCGATCGCGGAGCGCCGCCTCCGGTTCATCGCCCACGGGCGGGGCGCGGTCTCGGACGGCTTCGCGGCGTCGTACAGCGAGTTCCGCGAGAGGATCGCCGCGATGGGCGTGCCAGTCAGCCCCCACGCAATAGAGGCGAGCGACGCGGACGGGATCCTCGACGCGATCGAGTCGTTCGAGCGTGAGCGGCACGCGCTCGACTACGACACCGACGGGATGGTCGTGCGCGTCGACTCGTTCGCCGGTCAGGACGCCTTGGGGGCGACGAGCAAAAGCCCTCGGTGGATCATCGCCTACAAGTTCGCCGCTGAGCGAAAGCCCACGCGCCTCGACGCGGTCGAGTTCCAGGTCGGGAAGACGGGCAAGATCACGCCGAGGGCGGTGATGGAGCCCGTCCTGCTCGCGGGGACCACGGTGCGCCACGCCTCCCTGCACAACTTCGGGCTGATCCGCAAGAAGGACATCCGCGTCGGGGACACGGTGCTCGTCGAGAAGGCGGGCGAGATCATCCCCTATGTCGTCGAGCCCGTGCTCGCGCAGCGTCCGGGTGACGCCAGCGAGATCACGCCCCCGTCCGCCTGCCCGGTGTGCGACGGGGATGTCGAGATCGAGACCGCGACGGGCGCCGTCTTCCGACCGGGCGACGGCTTCGACCCCGAGGACGAGACCGCCAGGCGATGCGTCAACCCGGAGTGCCCCGCCCAGCTGCGCGAGAAGCTCGTCTGGTTCGTCGGACGCAACCAGATGGACATCGACGGGCTGGGCGAGCAGACGATCGACCAGATCCTCGCGACCGCGGGCTCGGACACGCCCGTCCCCCTGAAGGGATTCGCGGACATCTTCCGTCTGGGCGAGCATCGCGACGCTTTGCTCGCGCTCGATCGCATGGGGGAGAAGAAACTCGAAAACATGCTCCGCGGGATCGAGGCCGCGAAATCGCGGGGTCTTGCGCGGGTGCTGGGCGGGCTTGGTATCCGGCATGTCGGCACCTCGACCGCGAAGGCCCTCGCGCGGGTCTTCCCCGATCTCGACACGCTGCTGGAGGCGCCGGTCGAGAAGCTGATGCCCAAGGCGTTCAACACGATGTCGTCGAAGGAGCGGGCGCGCATCAGCGGATCGCCCGACAAGCTCGAAGCGGACTACGAAACGGGGCTCGGTCGCGACACCGCGCCCGTCGTGCACGCCTATCTGCACAGCAAGGCGGCGCGCAAGACCTTCGACGACCTCGTCGCCGTGGGGGTCGATCTGACCAGCCGGGACTACCGCGCCCCGGACGAACACCCCGGCGTCGGCGGCAGCCCCTTCGCGGGAAAGACCGTCGTGCTGACCGGGACGCTCGCCTCGTTCGACCGACCGGAACTCAAGGAGAAGCTCGAGAACCTCGGCGCCAAGGTCACGGGCTCGGTCTCGAAGAACACCGACCTCGTCATCGCGGGCGAGAAGGCGGGCAGCAAGCTCGACAAGGCGAACGCGCTGGGCATCGAGGTGTGGGACGAGGCGACGCTGCTCGGGGCGCTGGGCGATGCCTGATCGGATCGCTCACGCGGCGCCGGACGCGTCCGTCTCGCATGCGCTCGCCAGATCGTCCATGTCCTTCTCGAGCATCCCGCACACGCTCTTCTTCATGAACGCGAACATCACGCCCATCAGCTTCGCGCCCAGCGTCCGGGGGGTGCTCTCGAAACGGAGGGTCATCTTCGTGCCGTCGCCCTCCGGCTCGAATCGGTGCGTCGAGACATAGTCGGTGCCGTGGCTGCTCGCGAGCAGCGTGAACCCGTTGGGCGGGTCGAAATCCGCGAAGGTCATCGTCTCGCTCGCCTCTTTGCCCCACATCACGCGGGTCTCGGTGAAGCGCGTGCCGTTCCCGACGGGCCCGTCGGCATGCACCTCGATCTTCGTGATCGCCTCGACCTGCTCCGCCCAGTTGCGGACATCGCTCGCCTTTGCGAACACGGTTTCGATGGGCGCGTTGATGTGCTTCTCGACGGTGATCGACGCCATGCGTGCGGCTCCTCTCGGCGTCGAACAACCGCCGCCAAACAGCCTACCACGGATCCGGCGGTCAGCGGGCGTGATCGACGGGATCGGGCCCGCCGTGATGGGCGTGCGCATCCAGCGACGCGAGCAGGGCCCGCGCCACGCGGATGTTGACCCAGATGACCGCGATCCCGATCGCGATGCCGACGATGACGGGCCACCCCGCGAGCGGGTCCTCGACGGTGCGCCGGAACTCCCCCACCACCGCGCGCCACGCCGCGAGGCCGTCGGGAGAAGAAGTTGCGAGCATCGGACCAAAGAGGGCGGGCATGGTGCGCCTCCCTTCACAGGGAAGCATCGGGTCCGATCACTCGCGAGGCCAGCGTTCGCGCGCAGCACGGCGGACGATTGCGCCCCCGATCCTTCACAATCCGCCCGAAACCGGGTTCTCGGGCGTCAGTCGGCTGCGGGACGCGGCTGCGGGCCGATCGCGTCCATCACCGACCCCGCCTTGTCGTTCGGGACCAGGAAGCTCAGGCTGTAGTGCGCGATCCGCCACGCTCCTCCGTCACCCCTTCGCGCCACGCCTGTCCCGCGGCAGCGTCCATACTTCTCGTTCCACAGCACCTCGTCGAACCACGCAACCGACGGATCGTCACCGGGCCCCACGATCACATGCCGCTCGAGCGCTTCGTAGGTCCACGCCTCGACGCCGTCGAAGTGGGGACGCGCGAACGCCTCGAAATCGGCGCGCGACCATCGCTCCCCCGGGTCGGTCCCCAAGAAGACCGCGTCGGGGGTCATCTTCGAGAAATACGCATCAAAGTCGCCCCGAGCCGCGGCGTCGTGCCACATCGAAAGCAGCACCGTCACCATCCCGTGCGCCGTGAGCGATTCCGCCGAACGGAAGTGATCGGGCAGCCCCAGCGGGTTGGCCCGTGTGTCGCGCGAGCCTCCCTCGCTCGCGCACGCGGACAACACCCCCGCCGACGCGAGCAGCGCGGCGCGACCGGCCCGCCTCACGCGTCCCACTTGATCACCACCTTCCCGAACTGCTCGCCCGACTCCAGGCGTTCGTACGCCCCGCGCCCGTCCGCCGCGTCGTGCACCGAGTCGATCACCGGGGTGTAGGACCCGGTGCGGTAGAGGCTGGTCACCTCCGCGAAATCGTCGACCGAGCCCATGGTCGAACCGAAGATCCGCAACTGGTTCCAGAAGATCCGCGCGAGGTCGGTCGTCGCATCGGGCCCGCTCGTGCAGCCGGGCGTGACATACGCCCCGCCCCGCGCCAGCGACTTGATGCACCACAGGTGCGTCGCCTTCCCGGCCGAATCGACCGCAAGGTCGACGCCCCGCTTGCGGGTCCACTTCCGCACCTCGCGCGACCAGTCCTCGCCCTCGTCGAGCACCGCGTGGTCGGCGCCCAGCTCCAGCGCTCGCTCGAGCTTCCACTCGTGCCGGCTCGTCACACAGACGCGGCACCCCAGGTGCGTCGCGATCGACAGCGCCGCGAGGGCCACGCCGCCCCCGATCCCCGTGATCAGCACGCTCTGCCCAGGCAGCAGGTCCGCCTTCGTGCGCATCATGCTGTACGCAGTGAGGAAGGTGAGCCCGAACGCCGCGGCTTCCGCGGGATCCGCGTCGCCCACATCCGCGACCTGCTCGACCGGGCAGTTGAAGAACTCCGTGTGCGTGCCCGGTGAATGGTGCTCGCCCAGCAGCTCGTAGTTCGGCGCGAGCGTCGAGCCCGTCGGGTCGTCGGGATGAACATCCGCCGGCGTGTCGATCGCCGCGTTGACGATCACCCGCCGCCCGATCCATGCCTTGTCGACCTCCTCGCCCACTTCGACAACCTCGCCGCACCCGTCGCAGCCCCCGACCCGCGGGTAATCGAGCTCGAGCCCCGGCACGCCCCGACCCACCCAGAGGTCGAGGTGGTTCAGGGCGCTGGCGAGCATCTTCAGGCGCACCTCCCCCGCCTCGGGCGGCCCGGGGTCCTCGAAGTCGGTCGCGTGGATCACATTCGGCGCAACGGGGTCGCCCTGTTCGGTGATGACGAGTGCTCGCACAGCACGGTCCTTTCAGTGATCCAGAAGCGAATCAACATGTGAGCGCACGATCAGGTGGTCTTTCGGAAGATTATCCCCGAGGCGGAACTCCCGGTAGAGCGCCGCGAACTTCCGACCCCCGACCGTCCCGATGCAGTTGTAACTCAGCAGCAGAACTTCAGCGTTCGAGAGGTGCGCCCGCGCGATCCGCGCATAGCGGTACTTGGTCGCGGGATCGATCTCGAAATCCGAAAACTCGCTGAGGTATTTGAACGCGTGGTAGAGGATCCGGAAGTACTGGGCGTACACGGCCGACATGTGATTATCGAAGAAAGTATCAACGATGTCCGCAAGGCTCGTCTCCGGACGCACCTCGTTGACACGCCTGAAATAGCGCGTGAAGTCCACATAGGTCTGGTTGATCGCCTGGGAGCCGGTCAGCCTCGAATCCCGGCGTTTGACCCGCACCTCGCCGTCCTCGATGCGAATCTCTCGTTTCTCCCACACCAGGTCGTCCCGAGACTGCCGGAACAGATCGAGAAGATGGAAGAAAGAGTCCTCGAAGCTCTGTCGCTGCATCACCTTCGCCTGGCGGGATAACTCGGCCTCCTGCTGCTCAAGCACGGTCCGGGTCAGCGAAAGATCTCGCCTCTGATAGCGAAGCTCCTGGAGTTGCAGAGCGATCGCGATGATCACACCCGCAAAGGCAAGCCCTGAGAAAAGAGCGTTCACCGCGCCGAACTGATCGCCGAACGCGCCGGCTTCACATTCCTCCCTCAACCCGATGACCGAGACCGCAAACCACGGATATGCGAGCACGATGGCGACGATCCCGGCAACGACGAGTACCGTCAGCACCATCGCGGCCGCCCACTTCAAACGCGTACGCTCCGTCATCGCAGTCTTCCCTTCCGATGGACGGACGATTGCACCACCCGAACACCGCGACAAGCATACCGAACAATGCCCATCCTCGCCGCCACCAACATCGAGCTCGCCTACGGCGACCGCCGCATCCTCGACGGGGTCTCGCTCTCCGTCGAGCCCGGCGAGCGGGTCGGGATGGTCGGGCGCAACGGGTGCGGCAAATCCAGCCTGTTCAAGGTGCTGACGGGCGCCCTCAAGCCCGATGCGGGGCAGGTCGTCCTGCAGGGGGGCGCCAGCGCCGCGTACCTCGCGCAGGAACCCGAGTTCGACGGCACCCGCACGCTCCTCGACGAGGCCCAGGCCGCGTTCAGCCATATCGACGAACTCGAGGCGGAACTGCACGAGGTCTTCGAGTCGATGGCGGGCGCGGAGGGCGAGACGCTCGACAAGCTGCTCCGCCGGCAGGAGTCGATCGAGAAGAAGATCGACGCCGCGGGCGGGCTCGCGACGCGCCACAAGGTCGAGATCGTCCTGCACGGGCTGGGGTTCGTCGACGCACAGTTCGGCGTGCCGGTCACCGGGCTTTCGGGGGGCCAGCGTGCCCGCCTCGCGCTCGCGAAGATCCTGCTCGGTAAACCCGACATCCTCCTGCTCGACGAGCCCACCAACCACCTCGATATCCAGGGCAGGCTCTGGCTCGAGGAATTCCTCACCAGCGAGTTCCGCGGCGCGGTGCTGATGATCAGCCACGACCGGTACCTGCTCGACGCGGTCGTGAGCCGGATCATCGAAGTCGAACCCATCCCCAACCAGGGCGGACGCCTGATCGAATACCCGGGCAACTACCGCGACTTCCGCAAACTGAGAGCGGAGCGTCTCGAGGCGCAGCGCCGCGCGTGGGAGAACCAGCAGACCAAGTTCCGTCAGGAAGAGGCCTTCATCCGCAAGTACAAGGCGGGCCAACGCGCCAAGCAGGCGCGGGGCCGCGAGAGCCGCCTCGAGCGCGAGAAGGCGACGCTCACCATCGAGCGCCCCCTGAACAGCGCCTCGATGAAGCTCGAACTGCCCAAGGCCGAGCGGACGGGCGACATCGTCGCGAATGTGCGCGGCCTGCGCAAGGCCTACCCCAACGAGGACGGCTCGACCCGCGTGCTCTTCCACGACCTCGACCTCTCCATCGAGCGGGGGCAGCGCTGGGGCATCCTGGGCCCCAACGGCGCCGGGAAAACAACCCTCGTCCGCTGCCTGCTGGGGGAGATGGAGCCCGACGCCGGGACTGTTTCGCTGGGCACCAAGCTGTCCGTGGGCTACTTCCGGCAGAGCCACGAGGCGATCGACCCCGACCTTACCGTCGTGCGATACCTCCAGAAGATCGTCCGCAACGAGTGCCCCGACCAGCCCCTGAGCGAGCAAGCGGCGCGCAACCTCGCGGGCGCGTTCCTCTTCAGCGGCGAGTCGCAGGAGAAGGAACTGGGCCTGCTGAGCGGGGGCGAGCGGGCGAGGGCCGCCCTCGCGGGGCTGATGGCGAGCGCGAAGAATGTGCTCGTCCTCGACGAGCCCACCAACCACCTCGACATCCCCAGCGCCGAGCGCCTCGAGGAGGCGTTGCGCCTCCCGAAGGAAGGTGAGCGCAACGACGCGCTCTTCGACGGCACGCTCATCCTCATCAGCCACGACCGAGCCCTGCTCGACGCCTGCTGCGACCAGCTCATCGTCCTCGACGGCGCGGGCAACGCCCGAGCCTTCAACGGGAATTACAGCGAGTGGCACGCGAAGCAGGAAGCGCAGACCACCGCCACACAGCGACGCAGCGACACGCCGAAGCCGCGCTCAACAAAGGGAAAGGTCAGCGACTCACCCAAGAGCCCGGAGCGTGAGCGACGGGGGAGCGCTCCCGATGCATCAAACTCGACAAGCACCGCGACCAAACCCAGGAAGAGCAAGTGGTCGTGGATGCGGATCGAGCAACTCGAGGAAAAGATCGCCTTCCTCGAGCAGCGCATCGCCGAGATCGACAAGGCCCTCGACGACCCCGACATCTGGACCGAGATCGACAGGGCGAACGCCCTGACCACCGAGCGCGACGAGTTGAAAACAGAACTCGAAGGCGTCGAAGCAGAATGGCTCCGCAAGGCGGAATAAGCGCAGCCCGCGCTACTTCTCCGCCGCCGCCCTCAGCGCCGCGATCACCCGAGGCCACGCCGCCTCGAAATACGCCCTCGTCTCGTCCCAGTGCTCCCCGTCGCCGAAGCCCGCGTGCGTGATCGTGAGCGCGGTCGCACCGTCGTCTCGCTCATCGAGCGACATCACCACCCAGGTCCGCTTCGCTCGCGATTCGGGCTGCTCGGGCGGCGCATTCCAGCTCACCACCAGCGTCTTGTCGGGCACCCACGCGAGCACCTGGTTCCCCTCGCCCCCCTTCGTGCCGTAGGGGTTCTCATCGAGGAAGTACCACTCGTACGGCCCGCCGACGCGCAGCTCGACCCGGCTGTCGATCCCGTACACCTCGCGCAGCCCGTCCTCGGTGGTCAGCAGCGAGAAGATCCGAGACGCCGGGGCGCCGATGACGCCGTCCACGCTGAACGACCGGCAGGCCTCGCCCGTCCCGACGAACAGCCCGCTGTCGATCGGGTACGCACCCCGCGGCGGTCCCGGCTCGTGCGCCATCATCGCCTCCTCCTCCTCCCGCGCGCCTTCCCGCCGCTCCCACCGCGCGTCGATCATCTCGACCGCGTCCGCGTCCGCCGCGGGAAGCATCCACACCCGCCAGCGGTACGCGTCGCCCTCGACCAC
>MDTD01024503.1_pt1 | contig 30970 bp, 38 predicted proteins | sample 811221 | NCBI WGS metagenome assembly MDTD01 (sample SAMN05326646, study PRJNA326480) | marine metagenome | isolation source: seawater | place: Pacific Ocean: South West | collected 2011
AATAATTAAAATATTTTTTCTGACAAATCTCGTACGATAGAGTATATGGGTAAGGTTTTTAATTTTTTAATTTTTGTAAGTCTGTCAGCGGTTCTAACAGGGCTCCTTTCATCTTTAGAAATAGGGTTGAGTATATGTATCCTACTGCTAAGCCTGTGGATAATATATCAATCATTTCAACAAGTGCGACTTCTTCAGTGGTTGAAAAATTCTTATAAAACAAATCCGGTAACTCATGGTACCTGGGCATCAATTTATTCCTCTATAAATTTTCTACTAAGAAAAAATGAAAGTCAGAAAAATCGTTTAAATAGCAATTTAATGGCTTTCAAAAGGGCTACTGAAGCAATGGAAGATGGCATATTGATCATAGACAATGACAACCAGATTATTGCGATAACTCCGCGAGCCGAAGGTTATCTCGGTATCAACCAAAAACAAGACTTCGGATCAAACATTTTAAATCACATTAGGCACCCAAGCTTTGCAGAATATCTACTAAGTGGTTCATTAAATGAAACAATCATCGTCGAAGACCTGAGCCTTGACAAAAAGGCGCTTGAGTTCAAACTAATACCTTTTGATTCTAATCAGAAAATTGTTTTATGCCGGGATGTAACAAAGCTCAGGAAGCTAGAGATCGAAAAAAAAGACTTTGTTGCTAGCGCATCCCATGAACTTAAAACACCTCTGACTGTTATAAATGGATATCTAGAAACCGTTACTGAAATGGATGTTAGCGAAGCTGAAAAAAAAAGAATGCTTGTTGAGATGACCGTTCAAACTAAGCTCATGACAAATTTGATCGATGATTTACTTCTATTTTCAAAGCTAGAAAAGGTTAAACCTTCCAAAGATGCAGAACAAGTAAATGTCAGCTTAATGGTGAATGAATTATCAGAGCTAAGCAATAAGATTGATAAAAACAACCATTTAATTAAATTCGACATTGAAAAAAATATTTTCATTACTTGTTGTGGAGAGCAACTTAGAAGCGCTTTCTGGAATTTAATCAATAACGCAATAATCTACACTAAAAAAGGCGGTAAAATAACAATTAGATGGTTAAAAACGAAAGAGGATGAGGCGGTTTTTGAAGTAAGAGATGATGGCCCCGGAATTGAAGCACATCACATTGATAAACTCACCGACAGATTTTATCGAGTTGACAGCGCGAGATCAAGGGAACGTGGAGGTACCGGGCTCGGACTATCGATAGTCAATGAAATTGTCCAGAGACATGGAGCTTTTCTTAAAATAGAGAGTCAGCCAAACGTTGGAAGCAACTTCATCATTTTTTTTCCATCTCTTACTACCGATGTTTCGAAAAAGGTCAAATGAACAGAAAACAAAAAAAAGATATTTTAGATAGATACCTCCGAAAAATTTTATCTGCCAAAGTATATGAGGTAGCTCAGGAGTCTAAATTGGAATTTGCACCAGTTATCAGTAGAAAGACTGGGAAAAAAATCTATTTCAAGAGAGAAGATCAACAAGAAACGTTCTCTTTTAAAATACGAGGCGCCTATAATAAGATGGCGCATCTGAGCACCGAGGAATTGAGGGGAGGAGTTGTCGCTGCTTCAGCTGGCAATCATGGACAAGGAGTAAGTCTTTCAGCAAGGAAGCTAAAAATAAAATCAACCATAGTGATGCCTCAAACAACACCATCAGTAAAAGTAGCGGCAGTAAAAAGATTGGGTTCTGACGTTTTGTTACATGGTGATTCTTACTCCGATGCTTTTGAGAAAGCGAAGAAAATTGCAAAGCAAACTAACAAGCAACTGATCCATCCTTTTGATGATAGTCTCGTGATCGCGGGCCAAGGAACTATCGGGATGGAAATCATTCGACAAATGTCTGCACCAATTGATGCAATATTTGTAGCGGTTGGCGGTGGCGGTTTAATATCTGGAATCGGTTGTTACGTCAAGTCAGTCAGGCCAGATATAAAAATCATTGGCGTCCAGACTGAAGATTCTGACGCAATGAAGCGTTCGATTGAGAACGGCAAGCGAATAAAACTTAATCATGTTGGAATATTCTCTGACGGCACCGCTGTGAAGCAGGTGGGCGTTCAAACATTTAAGCTTGCTAAAATAGTCGTTGATGAATTTTGCTTAGTTAGTTCCGATGAAATCTGTGCCGCAACGAAGGATATCTTTGAAGATACTCGTACCATTCAAGAGCCCGCTGGGGCAATGGCTCTTGCAGGATTAAAAAAATACGTTTCGATCCACGGAAAGAAGAAAAAATTAGAAAATTTAGTTGCAATTACTTGTGGGGCAAATGTTAATTTCGATAGACTGAGAATCATAGCTGAGCGCTCAGACCTAGGTGAAAACCGAGAGGCCCTTTTGGCTATATGCCTACCTGAGCGACGAGGTTCTTTTTTAAAATTGTGTAAAACATTAGGAAATCGTCATATAACGGAATTTAATTACAGAATGGAGGATCCAAATACAGCAGCAGTTTTTGCTGGTATCGAGGTGCAAGATTCAAAGGAGAAAACTAAAATTCTCAAAACTTTAAAAACTGGAGGATTCAAAGTTTTTGATCTCTCAAATGACGAAATTTCGAAATCGCACATACGGCATATGGTTGGGGGTAAGTCAAAAATCATCTATGACGAAAAATTATTTAAATTTGATTTCCCCGAACGCCCTGGAGCTCTTACAAACTTTTTATCCAAAATGCATCCTTCATGGAACATTTCCCTTTTTAACTATAAGAATAACGGAACAGATAGTGGAAAAATATTAATAGGATTACAAGTTCCAGACAGCGAGGGAGAGCTTTTAGAGAAGTTCCTTCGACGATTAGGATATGAGTATAAGGATGAAACAAAAAACTTAGCGTATAAATTATTCCTAAACAAAAATGCTGATAAAAGCAAAGCATGAATAAAACGCCCTTTGATTATTTTATTATAGGTTTGAATCATAATAGCGCTGACTTGTCGCTGCGAGAGAGAGTTAGCATTCCAGAAACAAAAATGCTTCAAGCACAACGTCAATTAAGAACACTGTTAGAACCACTAGAAACCGAACAAGTGATACTGTCGACTTGTAACCGTACTGAATTTTATTTCTACGGAGATGATCTCTCAAATATATTTAATACTACCCTTAACTGGTTAGCGATTTACGCGAATGAAAGTATAGAAAAAATCCAGGCACACACATACAAAAGAGAGGGGAAAGAGGCTGTTTCCCATATTTTTTCGCTAGCATGTGGATTGGACTCCATGGCAATGGGTGAAACTCAGATTTTGGGACAACTGAAGTCTGCTACGCGTATCTCGAAAGAATTTGGTTATTCAGGCAATCACCTTGATTACTTAACGCAAAAAGCATTTAATGTTGCAAAACTTGTTAGGAGCGAGACAAATATCGGAAAGCAGTCAATTTCTCTTGCATCTCTTTCGATTCAATTGACTAAGAAGATATTTGGAAATCTATCAAATTGTGATGTTTTGTTTATCGGCGCAGGAGAAATGATAAATCTTTGTTTAAATCACATCGCAGAACAGAATCCAAAATCAATCACGTTGACAAACAGAAACGCAGAAAGGGGTTTGGACCTTGTCAAAAAATTCAACGGGCAATACTTCCCTATTGTTAACCTTAATCAGAACCTTGAAAGCTTTGACGTAATAATCAGCTGCACAGCTAGTTCTCTACCTTTGATAGGCCTCGGAGCGGTTTCTACCGCACTGAAAAAAAGAAAAAACCGTCCAATTGTTTGTATAGATTTAGCCGTACCGAGAGACTTTGAGCCTGAGGTCAAAAAACTCGATAATGTCTTTCTTTTTTCGATAGATGATTTAGGTGCGCAGATTGATGAGAATATGAAGTCAAGGCTATCGTCTGCCGAAGAGGCCCGGGAGATTATAGAGAATAATATTGAAGAATTCCTTGTCTGGAAAGAGAAGCGAAAGAATGTTCCGATAATCCAACAATTAAAAATTAAAACTGAGACAACAAGCGAAAATGAAGTTAAAAATGCTATAAAAAAATTTGAGAAAGGAATACCGATCGATGCTGTTTTATCCGAGCTCGCTACCAAAATTTCAAATAAGTTTTTACACAATGCTTATGTTGCCCTTAAAGATCAAAATTCTGAAAAATACTCTGAAATAAAATACTGGATCAAAAAGTTGTACGGGATAGACCTAGATGATTAATGAAGGCTTGAAGAAAAGGCTTGAAAAAATCAACGCGCGTCTTGCTAGTGTCGAACAAGAATTATCAAGTCCTCAGGTAACAAAAAATATAAAGAAATTTCAGGCACTCTCGATTGAAAGAGCAGAGTTAGTTCCAATCGCAGAGAAAGCAAAGAGTCATTACGAACTAAGTAAAGATATCGAAACAGCGGAGTCATGGTTATCTGACCCAGATTTAAAAGAGGACGCGCTTATCGAACTAGACCAACTAAGGAGAAAAGTAACCGATGTTGAGAATGAACTGAAGGGATTACTTTTGCCCAAAGATCCAAACGATAAAAAAAATGTGTTGGTCGAAATCCGAGCAGGAACAGGTGGAGATGAGTCAACTTTATTTGCTGCGGACCTTGTGCGAATGTATACGAAGTTCGCAGAAAGAAAAAACTGGAAAATAGAAATTATTTCGTCCCACGAGTCTGGATTAGGGGGTTTTAAAGAAATAGTTATAAAACTGGAGGGTAGAAATGTTTACTCAACGTTAAAGTTCGAATCTGGTGGTCATCGAGTGCAGCGTATCCCAATTACTGAAACGCAAGGAAGGATACATACCTCTGCCTGTACCGTAGCGGTTTTACCTGAAGTAGAAAACATCAGTGAAATTAACGTCAAACCAGATGAAATAAGGGTAGACGTTTTCCGGGCATCTGGAGCAGGAGGACAGCATGTCAATAAAACCGAGTCCGCAGTCAGAATCACACATTTACCGACTGGAATCGTTGCTGAGTGTCAGGATGATCGTAGCCAACACAAAAACAAAGAAAAGGCCTTAAAAGTTTTGTGCGCGAGAATAAAGGATCAAGAACTAGCAAACCAACAAAAATCAATAGCTGACACACGCAAGACTTTAATTGGATCCGGAGATCGATCGGAGCGGATTAGGACTTACAACTTTCCCCAGGGGCGAGTTACGGACCACAGAATAAACCTTACGTCCTACAAGTTAGATCAGATTCTTGAGGGGATACTTGACGAATTTACAGATAATCTCATAGCCCAACATCAAGCGGATAGATTATCATCGATGACAGAGTAGTTATATGGACGATGCTACGTATCACCGTTATATCCGGCGGCTGATGGCGCACTTAACTAAGAGACCTGAATATTGGTATATCGCACACCAGCACGAAGAACTCGCCTATGAATTACATTACAAATTCTTATCGGAATCTTTAAAAAAATTGGATATGGGAGTTCCTCTTGAGTATGTAATCGGATGGACTGAATTTTATTCAAACATATTCAACGTGTCCGAACACGTTTTAATCCCTCGAGCGGAAACCGAAATTCTTGTAGAAAAGGCTCTGAGCATAATAGCAAAATCTAAAAGGAAAAATTTCAAGATTCTAGAACTTGGAGTTGGTTCCGGTGCAGTGATTATAAGTATATTATCGTTCTCACCATGGCCAGTTTTAGCAGTTGCGACAGATATTAGTCGGAGAGCACTATTAGAAGCTAAAAATAATTCAGTTAAATTGGGAGTCAACGTTGTCTATAAGCTTGGGAATTGGTGGGATGCCCTGCAACCAACTGACGGACCTTTTGACTTAATTATTTCAAATCCTCCATATGTTGGTATGGATGATGAAAAGATGTTGTCAGGTTACGAACCTGCTATCTCCTTGTTTGGTTCAGAACCGACCGACTCCGGGCTTATCGATACGGGAAAAATTATTAACAATGCCAGTGATTGGCTTGTTGATGGTGGTAAACTTCTTATTGAGCATAGTTCCACTCGAAGAAAGTTGGTCGAAAACTTTGCTATGTTGAATGGTTTGATATTATTGGAACAAATTGACGATTATGCAGGTCTACCGAGGGTACTTTTATTTGAAAAACCTTTGTGAGAGGGAGGCGAAATTGAAATGGAAGCGAGCACGTTTATAAAAGACGCAATTACCAACAATAAGGTGGTTCTCTTCATGAAAGGGACTGCCCAGTTTCCTCAGTGTGGCTTCTCGGGACAGGTAATTCAGATCTTAAGGAAAATCGGTTTGAAGGATATCGCTACCGTAAATGTTCTCGAGGATGACCAGGTACGACAAGGAATAAAGGATTTTTCGCAGTGGCCAACAATTCCACAACTTTATGTTAATGAGAAGTTCATCGGTGGAGCTGACATTATTACCGAAATGTACGAAAGCGGGGAATTATCCGAACTATTAAAAAAAGAGTCCCTTCTCTCTGCTGATTAGTAACTAGCATTCCTCATTATTAGTATCAAAATAGCGCTAAAAAGTGGTGCCGGTTATCGGATTTGAACTGATGACCTACCGCTTCACAATTCTCATTCATTTTCATGACCGACATCTATTGTCGCGAGAACCTGGACTTTCTCTTCGTCGTATTGATCAAAAATCAACTTAGACGCTCCCCGTCAAGTCTCTACACGTTCACCCATATGGGCGCTTCGCTCGGGATTGCCATTTTAAAGGTTTCCCCGAATTTGAGGAGTAATCATCTCAATGTTTCCAATGAGAGTTGCAATTTTACTCACAAGGCGGTTGCTCTACCACTGAGCTAAACCGGCACGGCTTCAAATATAACACGAGCTACGTTTCATTATCCATATTTTTATAGTTTTTTATAGATAAATCGGTTTGTTTTAAAATCAATCATTTAACAGCTTAAAAAATTCTACTGAATGTCTCCCTACGTTTCCTTATTTAATTCTCTTAAGAAAAGTTGATGTTTTCCCTTTTTTACGGACACCTGCTTTTCTTTTTTTTATTGCCTGCTCATCAATTTTACCTTGTCCGACGATCGCAAAACGATCCGCACTGCTGGATTTCGAATGACTACTTCTAGAAGCTTTCGACGCGCTCTCGTCTATCTCCCCTGAGTTCAAGCTGTCTTTAAAAACAACTCCCTGTCCATTTTCTTTCGCAAAAATCGCTAATACATTTCTTATTGGTAACCAAATCTCCATAGCACTACCGGCGAATCTTCCAGTGAACGATATATCGTGATTTGTTAGGTCAAGCTTGTGTGTTGCGGTTGGCGCTATGTTTAAAATGATCAGTCCACCCTCCACATAGTCTCGAGGAACGCGAGTGTTGGGACAAACCAAAACCCTTACGTACGGAGTGAATCCAGAATCTGTACACCATTTATAGATGGCCCTTACGATATAGGGTTTCAATATATTTTCAGGTTCGGTAGAAACAGTTACCATTCAAATCCCTATCGGCTAAAAATACTATTAAGCAGTAAAACTGCCAACTTTTGGCAAAAACTAAGAGCCTATCTAATATCTTTCCAATAAGCCGCGTTTAATCGCCATGCTATAAAGGCGAAAATTCCAAGAAAGATGAGAACCCAAACACCGAGTTGTTTTCTAAATTGTCCTGTTGGGTCCGAGGCCCAAACGAGAAAGGCTGTTAAATCAGCAATGTTCTCATCGAATTCCGCTTTCGTCATACGCCCAGGTTCCTTTAGTTCAAGCTTAAGTAATTTTTCTCCTGTCTTATTTCCATTAATCTGTTGTTCGGTGACAACTGCATTGTTAATTCCTTGCAAGTCCCAAAGTACATTTGGCATACCCACACCAGGGTAAACCAGATTATTCCACCCTGTTCTCTGGGAGGGGTCGACGTAGTAGCTCCTTAAATAAGTATAAATCCAATCAGCGCCAGAACCATCTCCAGATGAACGAGATCTCGCAGTCAGTGAAAGATCTGGAGGAGCCTTACCTAGCCATGCTTTAGCGTCCTTTCCTTTCATTGGCGATACAATGGTAGAAGCTAGAGAGGCAAGGCTACTATTTCTAAAGAAATTTTGCTTTATTTGCGTCTCTGTCAACCCGAGGTCCTTTAGCCGACTGTACCTAACCTGGCTAACCCCGTGACAGCCCAGACAGTAGTTAAAATACAGCTTCGCACCATTCTGCAAGGCGGCATCATTATTGAGTCGATTGGTTGGGAATTTATCTAGCGAAACACTGGATGATGCCGCAAAACCCTTACAGAACATCGTCGATAAAACAACTACTATAAGAACCTGTCTAAATAAACTCTGACTCATCATTCAAATCTCAATGTGCCTGAAAGTTAACTCTTGTCGGAACATCACCGAAGCGACCAAGTGGTGTCCAGAACGGCATCAAAATGAAAAACAAAAAGTAATACACGGTTCCTACTTGCGAGACAAGGGTGCCCCAAAACGTGGGCGCCTGAACACCGAGGTATCCCAAAACAAAAAAGTTTACGACAAATACTGCGTATAAACCCTTATGCCAACCTGGCCTGTATCTAATTGACTTTACTGGACTTTTATCAAGCCATGGAAGCAAAAATAAAATTAAAACTGCTCCACCCATTACAGCAACTCCCCAAAATTTTGCATCAAAAATTCGAAATGTTACCGCAAGACCAATAGCAATTAACAAACCTCCAAGTTTAAAAGGTCTGTTTAATCTAGAAAAGAGGATCATGACAGCGAAGGCTCCAGCACCAGCAACCAATGCCCAGGTAAATACATCTGTGACTGCCCTTAGCATCGAATAATACGGGGTAAAGTACCACACGGGGGCAATGTGCGGAGGTGTGACCAAAGGGTCGGCCGGAATAAAATTGTTATATTCTAAAAAGTAGCCCCCTAACTCTGGCGCAAAAAATACAACTGTAGCAAAAATGAGAAAAAACACGGATAACCCAAATATATCGTGAACGGTGTAGTACGGATGGAAAGGAATGCCATCTACTGGAACCCCCTTGGAATCCTTATCTTTTTTGATTTCAACGCCATCCGGGTTATTTGACCCAACCTCATGAAGCGCGACTATGTGTGCCACGACTAAACCTGCTATGACAAACGGGATCGCGATTACATGAAAAGCAAAGAAGCGGTTCAGGGTTGCGTCGCCTACAACAAAGTCTCCTCTTATCCAAACCGCTAAATCGGGTCCGATGAACGGGATCGCGGAAAAAAGATTTACGATTACTTGAGCACCCCAAAACGACATTTGGCCCCATGGTAGTAAATATCCAAAAAATGCCTCAGCCATAAGTGCTAGGAAGATCATACAGCCAAATATCCAAATTAACTCTCGTGGCTCTCTGTACGAACCATAAATAAGCCCACGAAACATATGAAGATATATCACTACGAAGAAGGCTGAGGCACCAGTCGAATGCATGTACCGAATTAGCCATCCAAACGGGACCTCTCTCATTATGTACTCAACGCTCGCAAAAGCAATTGGGATGCCCGCGCTATTGAGCGAAGCATCAGGTTTGTAATGCATGACTAAGAATATTCCCGTCAAGATTTGTAACACCAAAACTACAGTTGCGAGGCTCCCAAAAAAATACCATAAATTTAAATTTTTTGGAGCGTAATATTCGGCGAGGTGATTTTTTAACAACGGCGTGATAGGAAACCTCCTGTCCAACCACGCATACAAACCTTTTCCTTCAACAACTCGTTCTGAAGCCATCAGTATTTCTCTCTTTCTATTTCAATATTTTAGTCGATTGCTACGCCTCACCCTTTTCATCTCGCCCTATCACTATTTTGGAGTCGGAAAGATACATATGGCGAGGAACCTCAAGGTTATCAGGGGCCGGCTTATTGGCATAAACTCTTCCCGCGACATCAAATGTTGAGCCGTGGCAAGGACACAGAAATCCACCAGGCCAATCATTTCCCATGTCAGAACCTGGCCCGGATGCGAACTTCGAAACTGGCGAACATCCCAAATGGGAACAAATCCCAACTGTAACAAAAATTTCAGGTTTTATGGACCTATGAGAGTTTTTAGCATATTCGGGCGTAGGTATTTCCTTTCTCGCTGATTTTGGGTCCGCCAACTTATCTTCGAGACTGTTCAAACTTTCCAACATTTCGGGGGTCCGCCTAACAATCCAAACTGGTTTTCCTCTCCACTCTACTGTCTTAAGGCCACCAGGTGGAATAGAACTTATGTCAACCTCAACTGGAGCTCCCGCCGATTTTGCTTTTTCTGACGGAGCCATCGATACGGCAAATGGGATTCCCCCTGCCACTGCGGCAACACCGCCAGCTGCTCCGCAAGCGATTAGCCACTTGCGCCTTTCGGACTCGCCCGGACCGATCTGCTCAAAAGAAACTCCTTGATTAACAATCGTCTCGTTTTTACTATGTTTTGCCATACTCTCTCACCCCAAAAAACACTCCCGACGCTGCATTTTATAACAAAAATGCTTGTCAAGCGAAACCCATAATTAAGTAGGCATGCTGAACGACCGAATAGTTTCCTAATTCCCTTATTTAAATACTGTCTCTCGGTCTAAAACGCACGCCCCTTCAGTATATAATTTAACACATTATTGATTCAACGAATATTTATGTCATTGAAGACCCCGTGGCTAACACTTTGCCAAATAGTTTTTGTCATGTTCGGTTTGTTATTTGTCATTTCTACCCTAAAACCGTCCTGGCTAGATAAGATTATTGACGAGATTGAGAGAAAGGAAATGTTGCGTTTCTCTTTAGACAATGGCGGGCGACCAACCCTAGCTAGGGTAGATGGAAAGAAAGTCATTTCCTTTAAATCAGGTTTCGAGAAGGCCGCAATTACGGCGATACCGTCCGTGGTACACATTTTATCAAAACAAGGTCGTGCACGGACCGACCACCCTTACTTCGAAGCACTCACTTTAAAGAAATTTTTACTCGATTCTGAAATGCTTCGCGAAAACGAGAAAAATAGTTTTCATCAAAGCATGGGTTCTGGAGTTATAGTCGCCAGTGGTGGTTTTGTAATGACTAACTACCGCGTTGTAAAAGGAGCTACAGATCTTCAAGTTGCCTTAACAAACGGTCAAAAAGTCGCGGCAGAGGTTATCGGAGTCGATCCCGAGACGGACTTAGCAGTTCTTAAAATAACAGACAAGAATGCCCCGCATATCATATTTGCTAGACCAAACCAAATACACATTGGCGATTTCGTTTTGGCGATTGGTAACCCATTTGGCGTAGGTCAAACGGTAACACAGGGCATTGTAAGTGCTCTGGGGAGAGACTCACTAAATGTAAACACATTTGAGAATTTCATCCAAACTGATGCAGCAATTAACCCAGGCAACAGCGGGGGAGCTTTGGTTAACGGCGCAGGAGAATTGGTTGGTATAAATACGGCGATCTATTCGAAAACTGGTAGTAATGCAGGGATTGGCTTTGCGATACCAGTTGAAACTGTTGCTTTTGTTTTTGAAGAAATAATCGATGAAGGAAGAGTTACCAGAGGTTTTATCGGAGTAAAACTTGGGGATGTTTCAATCGAATTCTCAGACTACGCTGGAAGATCTAATGCTTACGTCCGTTATGTTGTAAAAAATTCTCCGGCCGATAGAGCTGATGTGCGACCGGGTGATATCATTTTGTCCCTGGCGGACCTGAAAATTAAAAATTCGAAGCATTTTATGGCTATAGTCTCAAAACTAGAGCCTTCATTACAGACAAATATGAAATTAAAACGGGGCAACAAAATCATAGGTGTGCAAATTTCAATCGCGGAGAGACCAATTTTTAATAAATAACAATCAATTAGTTCCCTCCTTTTTGATACCAAGAGATTTAGATAAAAAAATTCCTAACTCAAAAAGAACACAGAGCGGCAACGCCAGCATCAACTGAGAAACAACATCAGGTGGGGTCACTATGGCAGCTAAAATAAACGACAAAACAATAAAATATGGCCTGAAATATCGCATTTTTTCCAATGAAACAAAATCAAGTCTTACAAGAAGCATCTGAACCACAGGCGTTTCGAAAGAAAGACCAAAAATCAAGAATAGCGACATTGCAAAAGAAAAATATTTGTCTATGTCCGTAGCTATTTCTACTTCAGAAGGCGAAAAGGCAACGATGAAACCAAATACGGCTGGAAAAACAACAAAGTAAGCGAAGGCCATTCCAGCAAAGAAAAGTATTAAGCTACTGAGTATAATTGGAAAAGCAAGTTTTTTTTCTTCAGCATACAGCGCTGGCTCCACAAAAGCCCAAACTTGCCAAAGAGTAAACGGTAAAGAAATGATGAAGGCCACAAAAAATGTCACTTTTATAGGTACAAAAAATGGTGCCGCCACATCTGTAGCTATCATACTCACGCCCGGCGGCAAGGCAGAAATTAATGGGTTCGCGAAAATATTATAAATTTCCGGAGCCCAGGCAATTAAGCTAAAAAAGCAAATGAGGATTGCAAGCAAAGAACGAAGGACTCGATCCCGTAGTTCGACCAAATGTGTTACGTAACTTTCATTTCTTTCTGGCTCTTTGCTCATCGATGGTAGGGTTTTTTTGGACATCTAAGTCTAAGCCTATTTCTCACCTTCTCTCTAATTTTTAATTGAAAGTTTTCCTCCTTCCACGATAAGGCTGGAGAATCGATATAGAATCGAATTTTCTTCTCCTCAATTCCCGAAGTATTCGAACTGCCAATCGATGCACTCAAATCACGGATCTCATTTTCCAAAGAAAGTAATTCCTCTCCGTATTGTTTGCCAAAGTCCTTTATGTCGTCTTGCGTCGCATTATATTCGTTGACTTTGAGTTCGTTCTCAACATCTAATTTGACTTTAGAAACGTAGTTTTGTGCTCTACCCGCCATAATCCCCAAAGTTTTGAATAGCACTGGTAATCGCTCAGGCCCTACTACCAGCAAGCACGCTAACGCAACGATTATTAATTCGAAAAAACCGACATCAAGCACACAATCCCCAAAAAATCTTTATTCCTTGTTTTTTTCTCTCGCCTGGACTGTAAAAGTTTCTGATTCCGATAAATCCTTGTTTTCGCTACTTTCTAACGAAGAAATACCATCGTCTTTATTTCCCTCTTTAAGTCCCTCTTTGAAACCCTTAAGGGCGCCACCCAAATCAGACCCGAGGTTTTTAAGTTTCTTTGTTCCAAAAACAAGAATAATGACTAACAGCACAATAAGCCAGTGCCATATGCTAAAAGTTCCCATAATAAATTTGCACCTTTCCTTTCATCGGCTTTTAAACCGACACCCCCAAAGCGGAGGGCCTTACCCTTAATATTATTCTAAACAAACTCCGCCTCTGTTAACTTTAACTTCCCCAATTTACAATCAACCGAAGTCATATTTTTTAACTTTTTTCCTTCCGAAATATAAGTTGGGGTATCAGTCTTTCCTCAAAATGCCTCTAACTAATATCAAGCCTGGTCTGTCCTAAGGCACGTTATGAAAAACAACTACTAACGAAAACCGCCTTCACATTGTCATCGATAAACGTGACCACATCATCATACTAATACATATTTTTATGCTAATTATTTTTTAACAGTATTACAAAATACATGCGGTGTCATTACGTACCCTTTTTTTATCTCGATTGTTTTTCCTGTATCCCTGAAACACCTTCCCGCAAAGTCAATTCATTAATTACATCACCTAAGCTTATATTAACCTTCTCAAGAAGTACAAGATAATGAAATAACAAGTCTGCTGCCTCATGTACCACTTCTTGAGGTTGTCCTGAATTTACAGCGAGGATCAACTCTGTGGTTTCTTCCGTTAATTTTTTTAACAGATGCTCTGTATTTCCCTGCAACAATGATGCTACATAGGATTTTGACTTATCCGAACTCCTTCTACTTTGGATGACCTTCACCGTTCTCTTTAAACTTAGCTCCTCAGTCATTTCTTACTCCTAGTACTTTTTTCAATCTCAGTAATACTCCAACCATTTTTGCCTAATTTCCTAAAAAAGCAACTCGGCCTCCCCGTGTGACAAGCGATACCTTTCATTTGTTCTACGAAAAGCAATATAGCGTCACTATCGCAATCTAAATATATTTCTTTAACAACTTGATATTGCCCTGACGTTTCGCCCTTATGCCATAAACAATTTCTAGACCTTGAAAAATAAACGACTGACCCAGTCTCTAAAGTTTTCAATAGGGATTCTCTCGACATCCATGCGAGCATAAGCACTTTTTTTGACTTAAAGTCCTGGGCGATAGACGGAATCAGACCCGATGAATTAAATTTTACTGAATTAATAAAATCTAACATTAATACCCTTTTTTCTCAAAAATTGTTTCGTTTCATAAATCGTGAAGGAACCGAAGTGAAAAATAGAGGCCGCCAAAACTGCGTCGGCTTTCCCATCAATCAAACCCTCTGCAAGGTGCTCTAAAGTCCCCACTCCGCCCGAAGCGATAACCGGTACCTCGACAATGTCCGTAATGGTGCGAATAAGATCTATATCAAATCCGCTTTTCGTTCCATCTCTATCCATACTAGTAACTAATAATTCTCCAGCGCCACACTTTTCCATTCGTTTAGCCCATTCAATCGCATCAATATCGGTTGATCTTGTTCCTCCATGAGTGAATATCTCCCAACCCTCTTTCCCTACCATCTTTTTCGCATCGATAGCTACGACGATGCATTGCGAACCAAACTTTTCCGAACATTCCTTGACCAAATTAGGATTTGCGACAGCCGCTGAATTAATACTGACTTTATCGGCACCAGAGAGTAACATAGTTGATACATCATCAACAGACCGAATACCTCCCCCAACCGTAAGAGGAACAAAAACCTGTTCTGCAACTTTTGAAACAACTTCGGACAGGGTTCCTCTTTTCTCTTTAGTTGCTGTGATGTCTAAAAATGTTATTTCATCGGCCCCTTGAGCGGAATAATTTTTAGCCACTTCTACGGGATCCCCTGCATCCACAATGTTAACAAAATTAACACCTTTGACAACTCTACCTGCATCAATGTCTAGACAAGGAATTATTCTTTTGGTCAACATTTATTATTCGAACCTTTTTTCAATTTCGCATATACTTTCTCGAGACAGATATTTCCTTCGTAAAGAGCTTTGCCCAAAATAACGCCATCTACACCTTTGTCATGTAACGCAGCTAACTCGTCAATTTCCGCTGCAGAAGAAAGTCCTCCGGATGCTATTACCGGAATTGTTACGGCTTCCGCTAATCTCAGCGTTGACGTAATATTAATTCCTACTTGCATCCCATCCCTGCTTATATCAGTGTAAAGGATATTTTTTACATCTAGTTTATCAATCGATTTAGCCATTTTAATAACATCTAAGTCAGTAGTTTTGCTCCACCCATCCGTTGCAACTTTGCCGTCCCGACCGTCGATAGATACAATAATTTTACCTGGAAAAGTAGAGCAAGCTTTTTTTAAGAAAATTGGATTTTTTATGGCCGCCGTTCCAATAACTACGTATGAGGCTCCGAGTTCGATAAGTTTTTTAATTGTCTGAAGGTCGCGAATACCACCGCCAACCTGTATTGAAAGTTTGTTTCTGCACTCCTGCAGTATTTTGCTTATCGAAACAAAGTTTTTTTGATTTCCAGAAAAGGCCCCATCCAAATCGACAACATGTATCCTCGTAGCATTTTGGCTAATCCAACGTTTAGCCATCTGAACAGGGTCTGTCGAGTATATGGTGGCATCCCTCATTTCACCTTGCTTTAACCTAACACAGGAACCTTTTTTTATATCTATAGCGGGAATAGCGCAAAAAGCCATGAAATCTTTTATAACCTTACCAATTTATCAATCAAGGTTTCCACCCTACAAAATTCTTCAATAGCGTAATTCCAACTTCGGCACTCTTCTCTGGATGGAATTGGGTTGCAATAATATTTTCTCTTGAAACGATACTAGGAAACACCGTCCCATGCACTGTCTCGCCTAATATAATGCTTTTATCGTTGGGATTAGAAAAAAAACTGTGAACAAAATAAAAATAAGCGTTCACTTCACCGCTTTTTAAAATTCCACTAAAAACAGGATGGTTTCTCGTAAGTTTGACAGTGTTCCACCCCATATGGGGGATCTTTACAGAAAATTGTTTCGTAAATCGCTCGACTTTTCCGGAGATTAAGCCTAATCCTGGACTTCTTCCTTCTTCCGAAGAATCAAACAGAATTTGTTTCCCCAAACAAATTCCTAGGAATGGTTTAGTGGCAAGACAATTTTTTAACTCATCTAGTATTTCTAAATGATTTAATGTTTCGATACAATTTCTCATGGAGCCTTGACCGGGGAAAACCACTCTATCAGCCTCCCGAAGAGTTTTCTTTTCGAAAGCAACGCGCACATCGGAATCGGGACACGCTCTTCGTAAAGCCAGTAATACACTCTTTAAATTTCCAACTCCTGAATTAACGACAGCTATCATATTTAGTTAACTCTCAAAGAACTCCCTTTGTTGAAGGAACCAGCCGTTTGTTAACCTCAGCATGATTTAAATCAACTGCTTGACGAAGTGCCAGCGCAAAACACTTAAAAATACTCTCGCACTGGTGATGAGCATTATCGCCGTAAAGATTTTCTATATGCAACGTTATTCCGGCGTGATTTACAAAACCCTGAAAAAATTCCTTGACAAGGTCCAGATCGAAATCACCTGCATTTTGTCTTTTCCAATCGCACCGGAAGTGAAGACCAGGCCTCCCCGAAATATCAATAACAACGCGTGATAATGCTTCATCGAGTGGAGCGTACGCACTTCCAAATCGCTTGATCCCTGTCTTATCGCCCAAGGCTTTATTGAGGGCTTGCCCGATGGTTATCCCAACATCTTCCACGGTATGATGTGCATCAACCAATAAGTCACCTTCTGCATTTACATTTAAAAAGAATTTTCCATGTCTGCATATTTGGTCTAACATATGGTCAAAAAAAGGTAGTCCAGTTTTATAACTCCCCTGGGAAGCATTATCTAAAACTAACTGCACCTCGATAGAAGTTTCACCGGTATTTCTTTCAACCTTAGCGCTACGCATATAGCCTCTTATAGTAAACTAAAACAATGACTAGAAAAAACCCAAATCATATTTTTTTCAATCCAAATGTTAACACTCTGAAGCCATATGTACCAGGACAACAAACTAATGATACCGAATATGTAAAGCTAAACACTAACGAAAATCCTTTCGGGCCTTCTCCACGAGTTAAAGAGACAATTATCCAATTTTTGGAAAATTCAGAGTCCCAATTGAGGCTTTACCCCGAGCCAGAATCCGATTCTTTGAGAAAAGTTATCGCACAAAAATTTTCGATTAGGGATGACGAAGTTTTTGTGGGTAATGGCTCTGATGAAGTTTTATCGCTTTGTTTTCTATCATTCTTTGCAGAGCGAGGAACTCTATCCTTTCCTGAACTAACTTACAGTTTCTACCCATCAATTGCAAAGTTGTTTAAGATTCCTTTTTCGACATTTAAATTAAAAAAAGACTTTAGTTTGGATTTAACTTTTGTCGATCAAAAATCTGCATCAATTATTTTTCCAAATCCAAACGCTGTTACAGGGATCGCTCTTCCTGTTAAAAAAATAGAGAGTTTTGTTTGCAAAAATCCGAATAAATTAATCATTATCGATGAAGCTTATGCAGACTTTAATAGGGCCTCTTGCGTACCTCTCATTAAGAAGTATTCAAACCTACTAGTTATTCAAACATTTTCGAAATCTAGAGGTATGGCTGGATTACGTATTGGGATTTGTTTTGGAAACAGTTATTTAATCAACGGTCTCAGGTCAGTAAAAAACAGTTTCAATTCTTATCCCATAGACAGTCTAGCAAATATAGCAGCAATTTCTGCGATTCAGGATGAGTCGTGGTTCGAAAAAAATATAAGCATGATTATCGAAATCCGGTCTTATTTTATGCTTGAACTCGAAAAACTTGGGTTTAAGGTCCTACCCTCTTCAGCTAACTTCGTTCTAGCTACTCATCCAGTTATCAAGGCAAAGGTTTTACGAGAATATTTAAATCTCAATAAAATTTTAGTCAGGCACTTCCCGAACACAATCGTCTCAAATTGGTTGAGGATAACTATTGGAACACGCGAAAATTGTAACTTAATCCTTACTGTGCTCAAACAAAAAATTTCAGAAGTTAAGTAAGTCAGTTTTTTTTAAATCTAAGTTCTGCTGACGCCGCATGTGCAGTGAGAGTTTCACCCCTTGCCAAAGTGGATGCGATAGGACCAAGTTCAGCCGCTCCATCCTCAGACACGTTTATTACGCTCGTCCGTTTTAAAAAATCAAATACGCTCAAACCAGATGAAAATCGTGCAGATCCAGAAGTTGGTAAAACATGGTTTGGTCCGGCACAATAATCTCCAAGCGCTTCCGATGAAAACTTACCCGAAAAAATTGAGCCAGCATTTTTTATCTTGGTAAGAAGAATTGAAGGATCTTTAACGGACAACTCTAAATGCTCAGGTGCAATTTGATTTGCAAGCTGACACGCTTCATCCATATTCACTACTTTTACCAAAGCACCATTCTTGCTCAAGGATTTCCTAATTATCTCAAACCTTGACATGGTCGGCAGTTTTGTCGAAATACATTGCTCGACCTTATTCAGCAAATCATTTGAGGGACTTATGAGAATTGCACGAGCGAGTTCGTCATGTTCCGCTTGCGAAAATAAGTCCATCGTAACCCATTCCGGGTCGGAACTTTCGTCTCCGATTATAAGGATTTCTGAGGGCCCAGCAACCATATCAATACCTACGGACCCAAAAACCTGCCTCTTTGCCTCAGCAACATAAGCATTACCAGGACCAACTATTTTGTCAACTCTAGGAATACTTTGCGTACCAAACGCCAACGCAGCAATCGCTTGAGCTCCCCCAACGTTAAATATTCTATCGACACCAGAGATTGCCGCCGCCGCGAGCACTAAATCATTGATCTGTCCGCTAATCGACGGTACAACCATAATAATTTCATCCACGCCCGCAACAGATGCTGGGATCGCGTTCATCATAACAGATGAGGGATAAGCTGCTTTTCCGCCAGGGACGTAGATTCCAACTCTTTCAAGTGGTAGAACTCTCATTGCAAAATGCGAGCCTTTTGAATCAGTGTATGAATAGGGTTCGATTTTTTGATGAGAGTGGTATAGTCTGATCCGTTCATAAGCTTTAGTCATGGCCCTAATCTGATCCTTTTGCCCAATGCTTAAGACTCTCCGTTTGATATTATCATCCAAAACAATTTGTTTGACGCCGGCAAAGGAACTCCCATCAAATTTTCTTGAATATTTTTCCACTGCAGCGTCCCCGCTCGACTTGACATCTTCAATGATTTCTTTAACTACTTCTGAAACCCTGGCTTTATCAGTCCCTGAAACGGATATAAGCTGGGCAAAGGCATCTTTAAAATCGTTTTGGCCAGTGTTTAATCTCTTAATCATTGATAGTTTTTCCCGTGGTTTTTTCGTCTGCAACCAATCTTAACCCTTCTAATATTTCTGTTATTAAATTATCTTTCAATTTTAAAGATGCTTTGTTGATGATCAACCTCGACGAAATGTTTTTAATAAGTTCCACTTCAACTAGCCCATTAGCCTTCAAAGTGTTTCCCGTTGAGACCAAATCGACGACCGCATGAGAAAGCTCGACAAGAGGTGCTAATTCAATAGATCCGTATAGTTTTACAAGATTCACGTTTTTCCCTTTCCTGCAAAAATATTCAAGTGTTTGCTGGGGATACTTAGTTGCAATAGTTATCGTCACATCAGACTCAAGCATAGACATATACACATCGATATCTCGAACAGCAACTGATAGTCTACACAGACCTATCCCCAAATCGAGCGGTTGATAAACATCCTTTGAATCAAGTTCGTCCAAAACATCTGAGCCAACTACACCTATATCAGCGGCTCCATAATGGACATAAGTCGGAACATCCTGGCTACGCACGATTAGTAATCTCACGCCAGGATTATCGGTCTCAATTACTAAATTTCTTGAGATGTCTTCGTACTTAAACTCAGGAAAATCTGTTTGTCTGAGAAGCGTTGAAACTTCCTTGAAAATTCTGCCCTTTGGAAGCGCGAACGTAATCATTCCCTTATTCTCACTACATTAGCACCTAGCTCAGCTAACTTTATATCCATGTTTACATAACCTCTATCCAAGTGATAAATCCTATCTATTAAACTCTCTCCATCAGCAACTAAAGCAGCCACAACTAGTCCTGCGGAGGCCCTTAAATCTGTGGCCATCAGTTTAGCTGCTGACAGTCGTTTTTTTCCTTGTACAATCGCAGTTCTTCCTTTAACTTTTATATCAGCTCCCATTCTTTGCATCTCAGAAACATGCATGAAGCGATTTTCAAAGATGCTCTCATCAATTAGCGCAATACCGTCAGAGACTGCATTTACAGCCATTAATTGAGCCTGCATATCGGTAGCAAATCCGGGAAAAGGAGATGTCTGACAACTAACAGACGTCGGTCTTTGATCGAATTTTACTTTTAAACCGCCATTGACTTCAAGAAATTCTCCTCCACAAGATTTCAGTTTTTCATAAGCTAGCCCCATTATTTTTCGGTCAAAGTTCTTCACAAAAATTTGTCCTCCACACGCGGCAATGGCACAGATGAAGGTACCAGCCTCGATGCGGTCGGGAATTACTCTGTGACTCGCAGCAATGAGTTTCTCTACTCCCTCGATACGAATAATGTCAGTTCCCTCCCCCTCGATTTTAGCGCCCATAGATTTTAGACAACAAGCAAGATCGACTACCTCCGGCTCTCGAGCTGCGTTCTCTATAACCGTTTGCCCCTCTGCAAGGCAGGCAGCCATCATTAGGTTCTCCGTTCCCGTTACCGTTATCAAATCAGTAACGATTCTAGCGCCTCTCAATTTATTTGCCTTTGCATCAATGTACCCATCTCTAAGAGTGATATCAGCCCCCATTTTTTCCAAACCTTTTATGTGCTGATCAACCGGTCGCTGCCCGATGGCGCATCCACCAGGTAAACTAACCTTTACCTCTCCCATCCTTGCAAGCAATGGACCCAGAGTCAGAATAGATGCCCTCATTGTTTTGACCAGCTCGTATGAGACTATATTAGAGCACAATCCTTTGCTATTTAATACGCAGGTTTTTCGTTCGAAATCTACCTCAATCTCTACGCCAAGGCTTTTCAATAAAGTTAGAAGGGTTTGAACATCGCCGAGCCGCGGGACGTTAAAAATGTTCAATTCCTCTGATGACAAAAGTGACGCACAAAAAATTGGTAAACAAGCATTTTTTGCCCCGTCTAAATCGATTTCTCCTGAAAGCCTCGAAGGACCACTTACCTTAAATTTTTCCACTCGTCCTCAGTATACGTCTTGAAAGAAAGAGCGTGCACATCTTTTTCAAAACAGTTTCCCAACGCATCGTAAACTAACTTATGCCGATCAACTCTGTTCAACCCGTCAAATGCGTTGCTAACAACCACTGCTTGAAAATGACTTCCGTCACCATCCACAATCAAATGTGAAACAGTTATCTTTCTACTAATAAAATTTTTGATTTTAGTTTGAATGTCATCCATGTTGTTCTCTCAAATTTATTTTCCGGAAGTATTCCTTCAATCCTCCATCCAAAAGTTTCAGCTCCTTTGTAGTCTTCATAGCGCATAATCTACCCTCTCTCAAAAAAGCAACTCTATCACATAGCGCCTCAGCCTCTTCCAGATAATGAGTGGTAAGTATGATGGTGTGACCATCTCTGTTCAGTTTTCGTACAAAATCCCAAAGACTTTCTCGCAAGTCAATGTCAACCCCGGCCGTAGGCTCATCTAAAACTATGATAGAAGGTTTGTGAACCAAAGCCTGAGCTATAAGGACTCTTCTCTTCATGCCCCCAGACAATGATCGCATATTTGAATTAACTCTTTCTGAAAGGCCTAATGCATTCAAACACTCTTCCAACCACGATTGATTATTTCGTAATCCAAAAAAACCAGATTGAATTTGCAAAGTCTCGATAACGGAAAAAAATGGGTCAAAAACTAGTTCTTGAGGCACGATTCCAATATTTGACTTTACAAAACTGGTGTGCTGCTTAATATTCTTTCCTAAAACCACAACGGATCCACTACACGCGTCATTTAAACCAGCTAGTATGCTAATTAGAGTAGTTTTGCCCGCACCATTTGGGCCAAGTAGTCCAAAAAACTCACCTTTTTCAACTGTTAGTGAAACATCGTTCAATGCATTAAATGAGGACCCATTTTTTCTGTAGGTTTTCGACAAATTTTTTAATACGATCGCGCTCATCTAATTATCACTAGAAATAACCTGTGCTAATGATGTCAAATGCAAGAGCGCCGCTAGGTCGTCAGGTAAATTTACGTAGGTTACTTTCAAATCCTTTGAAATATTAGAGATTGATCTTTCAATTTGAACAATATAAACGACGCCCAAAGTATCAACCTTTTTTAGCTCTTCAAAATTAACAACTAACTTCCTCGAAACCAATTCAGAACCGAATTCTTGCAACAGTTCCTTAGCCTTGTGAAGCTCCTGAACAATAGTTACTTTAGTTAGCTGTTCGCCGACAGTTAGAATAAGTGACTTATTGATTTCAGAACCAACCATTCAAGAATTACTTTTACCCAACAGCTTGCTGTTTTTTTCTTTAATTTCCTTTATTAGACCATCAATGCCCTGGGACTTTACAATTTGGGAAAACTGCACTCGATAGTTTTCTACCAACCAAAGACCCAAAACATTCAAATCGTAGATTTTCCAACCGCCTTCAGTCAGCTTCATTCTGTAACTCACTGGCACGGCCTGCTGACCGGGAACTGAAACTCTTGTTTTGACAATGACATTTTTAGCACCTTGCTTTCTTCTTGGCGGTAGAATTTTCACTTTTGCTTGCTCCGCAAATTTTATAGAACCAGAGTAACTGAGTAGCAAAAGTTGTCTAAAGACCTTCATAAGATTTACCCTCTGTGTCTCAGTAGCGGCTTTCCACTTTTTTCCAACAGCAAGTGCCGTCATTTTTTCAAAATCTAATATCGGCATGACTTTTTTATCGACAAGTTCGTTAATGCTACCCAAATTTCCGCTGGCAAGCTCTGGCCTACTCTTGATCTCAGTGATTATTTCTTGAGTGACTGATGAAATAACATCTTCTGGTTTTGGATCAGCTTTTACCGAAACCTGTGTAAGAAAACTTATCGTACCTAACATCAGAAGTTTAAAAACCATTGCCAACTCCAGTAAAAACTTCAATCTTCAATTTGACTTTCCCTAATAGCGAAATACGCGCTCCGCATAGCCATATATCGGTCAAAAGCTAAAGCTTCAAAGGCTTGCTCGGCTGACAGCAGTCTAGCGCGCGTATCAATAACCTTTAGAGTATTAGCAGCTATTTTGGTTTCCCTGTCACGGGCAATATTGTTAAGCGGGTCAGCAAATAAATCGACTATCCGCCCTAGGCCATCTCGTACGGAACTCGGTCCTAGCAGGGGAAGTACGACATACGGGCCTGAAGCAACCCCATATGTTCCGAGTGTTTGACCGCTATCCTCATCAGTTTTTGCAATTCCCATCCTTGTAGCAACGTCATTAAAACCAAGAATACCAACTGTGGAATTTACTAAAAATCGAACAGTTGATTCAGAGGAACTCCGAAAATCTAGTTGAAGAGCGTGTTGTATTGCGGTCATTAAATCACCAAGGTTTGAAAAGAAATTAGTTATACCAGTTCTGAGCGGTTGGGGTAAGGTTTTCTCATATCCTTGGGCAATAGGCTTAAAAATGGTCCTATCTACACTTTCATTAAATTTGAAAATAGCGCGATTCGTCCCCTCCCATGGGTCACGAGGATCAGCGGGCCCCTCATGCCGCAGCAACCCCGCGCAACCTGATGTTAGTAGATTCAATAAAATTAGAGAAACTAAAATATATACCCTCACTTATTTTCCATAACAAATTAGGTTATAACGGTTGGACCAAATATAACATTAACATTTATTACCGCTTCTCTTGAAAATTATAAAGAAATTGAGAAATAATATTCTCCAAAATGACCGCCGATTGCGTCAGTTCTATTTCATCGGTATCGGCTAAATAGGCTGTTTCAGCGCCAGGCATTATTCCTAGGTATTTCTCACCTAATAGCCCAGCAGTCAATACTTTTATCGAACTATCTGTTGGAAATTTCATATCTTTATCAAGCCTTAAATAGACTTTTGCCTGATACACTTCGTCATCAAATTCTATTTTCTCAACTCTTCCTACGAGAACACCCGAACTCCTTACCGCTGCGCGAGCCTTCAGACCTCCTACATTATCGAAGAAAGCTACCAATCTATAACCATCAGAAAAAGAGGATCCGACAAGGTTACTGGCCTTTAAAGAAAGAAAAAAAATAGAAGCTAACCCAAAAAGGAAAAATAGCCCGACGGAAAAATTTGTTCGATTATTGTTCATATCATCATTTAATTGTTAAACATAAAGGCAGTCAATATAAAGTCTAAACTCAATATTGCAAAGGCGCTAACAACTACGCACAGAGTTGTTGCAGAGGACACGCCCTCGGGGGTCGGTTTTGCTGAGTGTCCCATATATAAAGCGATTTGTGTCACCGCTAAACCAAAAATACAACTTTTAATTACACCGTTTAGAACGTCTTCACGAAAATCTACGCCGCTGGACATTTGTCCCCAAAATGCCCCTGGATCAACGCCAATCATTACAACAGCTATTAACCAGCCTCCAAAAACTCCTACCGCCGAAAAAACAGCACATAAAATGGGGACTGATATTATGCCGCCAACAAATCTTGGAGTCAGGATTCGAGTAACTGGATTAACTCCCATAGCTTCTAACGCTGAAAATTGCTCTCCTGCACGCATTAGGCCGATCTCAGCGGTCAGAGAAGTACCGGCACGACCAGAAAAAAGTAAGCTAGCAACCACCGGTCCCAGTTCTCTAACAAGCGAAAGGCATACTAGTAAGCCGAGGGCTTCTTCCGAACCATAACGCCTAAGAGTGTAGTACCCTTGCAGACCCAGCACCAGGCCAACAAATAGGCCGGAAAGTACAATAATTCCCATTGAATTATTACCAAGAAACTTAATTTGGTATAACACGTGATGAATTTTTACCCGAAAAAAAAATGTATTTTTCAACAACTCGAAAAATAAAATCGAAAAGTTGCCTATTCCGATGATTTTTTCTGCTGTTTTTTGTCTCAAATTCATAGTTGTAAAGGTAAAAGGTTAAGGTCGCAAAAAGTCCTCGATATTTTTGGCTGGGTAATGAAACTTTACAGGTCCTTGCAGCCGTCCCTGTATAAACTGCTGCACCTCCTCATTCTTGGACTTTTGAATCTCGGAAGGGTTGCCTTCACAAATAATTTCAGCACCCGCAAGGCGCGATGCCAATAAAATCACTCTATCTGCAATTGCAAATGTTTCAGCCACATCATGGGTAACAATTATTGACGTTGCTTTCAAACTGTCATTCAACTTTTTGATTAAATTCGCAGTTATCCCTAAAGAGATCGGGTCTAAACCCGCGAACGGTTCATCGTATAAAATTAAATCGGGATCAAGAACTGTTGCCCTGGCTAATGCTACCCTCCTTGCCATTCCTCCCGATATTTCGGCCGGCATTAGGCCTGCTGCCCCCCTCAATCCAACGGTTTCTAGTTTTAGTAATACTAGGTCACGTAATAGATCCTCTGGTAAATTCAAGTGTTCTCGGGCGGGAAAAGCAACGTTCTCAAAACAAGAAAGATCAGTGAAAAGCGCTCCAAATTGGAATAAAAAACCCAATTTCTTTCTAACTTCAAGTAGTTTTTTATTTGATATTTTTGCTAAATCATTTCCCATAACTAACACTTTTCCGCTGTCCGGTTTCATCAGACCTGAAATTAGACGCAAAAGAGTAGTTTTCCCAACCCCGGATCCTCCCATAATAGCTACAACTGATCCTTTTTGGATTGATAGATTTAAGTTGTCTATGATAGGCTTCCCTTGATAAGAAAAAATTAGGTCGCTGATTGTAACTGTGTCATTCTGAGACATGATTGCAAAAAAAAAAATGAATTCAAATAAGAAACCAATTAACTCCAAAGATATATTAGAAAGAGCAAAATTAGTACTAAAAATTGAATTTGAAGAGATTCAAGCGGTAGGTGATAAGCTGGATAGCGGTTTTGTCGGAGCGATCGAACTTATTTCATCCTCCGAGGGTAGAGTCATAGTCACAGGTATGGGTAAATCCGGGCATATCGGAAAAAAAATATCGGCTACATTGGCATCGACGGGAACACCCTCGACTTTTTTACACCCGGCAGAGGCCCATCATGGAGACCTTGGGATGGTACAAAAAAATGATATCATCCTGGCGATTTCTTACTCAGGGGAAACCGATGAGGTCTGCAGTTTGGTACCGCACTTTAAAAGGATAGGAGCACCTATAATTGCGATTACTGGCGATTCTAACTCTTCCCTAGCAAAACTGTCCCGTAGCCATATAAATGCTTCCGTGAAAGTAGAAGCTTGTTCACTAAACCTCGCTCCAACAGCGAGCACAACGGTTGCGCTTGCTTTAGGAGACGCATTAGCGGTTGTTTTGCTAGAAATGAGGGGTTTTAAGGCAAATGACTTCGCTCTTACTCACCCGTCCGGATCGCTAGGAAGAAGGTTATTTGTAAAAGTGAACGATTTAATGAGGACTGGAGAGAATATACCATCAGTAGAACCTGAAAGATCGGTTGGCGAGGCAGTTTTAGAAATGAGCGCCAAACGGATGGGAATGACCTGCGTAATAAATAAAGATGGGGAAATTTTGGGGATTTTAACGGACGGTGATTTAAGAAGAATTATTTCTCGTGGGACTGATATTCATAAAAAATTAGTCTCCGACGTAATGTCAAAGAAAGCACATACAATCGACGGGGACTTACTCGCGAGTGAAGCAGCTTTAAAAATGGAAAAAAATAAAATCAATCATCTTTTAGTGGTGAACAATAGACACAAACTTATTGGCGCTTTAGGGATACATGACTTATTGGAAGCAAAAATTTTATAGTATTATGACAGCACAAAATTCCGACATATTGAAAGAAAAAATTTTGCAAATCCAGTGGATGTTTTTTGATGTTGACGGCATACTAACCGACGGGAGTTTGTTTTACGGTGTCGACGGGGAAGTATTAAAAAAGTTTAACGTTTTGGATGGCTACGGCATAAAAAGATTAAATTGCAATGGTGTTTCTGTTGGCCTGCTTAGCAGCAGAGACCATCCCTCCACTAGAATTAGAGCCGCTGAGTTGGGTATTACTAATGTCATGTTAGGTAAAGAAAATAAGTTAGAAGCCTTTACTGCCTGGAGTAAAACTACCGGCATAAATCCGAAATATTGTGGTCATATGGGAGATGATTTTCCTGATTTGGACTTATTTGATGTGGTTGGCTTCACTGCAAGCGTTCCCAACGCAATCGAAAAAGTAAAGAAAAAAGCTGATTACGTGAGTAAAACCACCGGTGGTAAGGGAGCCGTCAGAGAGGTTGCAGACTTGATTTTAAATTTTAGAGGCGCTTGTGAGTCATAACTGGAGGGACGTAACTAGCATCATTCTTCCTCCTGGTCTAGTTTTTATATTAGCGTTAATCACGGGAATTTTAAGTAAGACGTTACTACTTGAAACTCCTTCTAAGGAAAATTATACCGAAAACTCGATTGAGATGTCCGGCGTTGAAATCGTGCATAATAAATTTGACAACAAAAAGCACTCTCTTAATTTAATCGCTGCAGACAAAGTTGTGTACAAAGGCAAACGGATGAATTTTTTCAACCCTAACCTGATCTCCTACGTTAAAGATCAGGACTTTGTCGAAATTAGTTCTTTGCGAGCTAATTCTAACTCTGACATGAGCGTGGTAAATTTGAGCGGTGCTGCAGAAATAAGGCAAGTCGATGATGAGGGCAAAACCGTACTTAAAGTAAGCTCAGAAGAGCTAGTCTTCAAGGTAAAGGATAAAATTATCGAAACAGATAGAGCTGTTGTAGTAGAACAAAATCAATTTAGAATTGACGGAACAGGTATGATATTCGATCAAAAACTTAGTACTTTCGAAGTCAAACAACAAGCGAGTTTAAAGTCGAGGAGTCTGCTGGATAAATGAATTATTTAACAAAGTGTTTTTTTTTCTTGCTTGTTTTTCTGCACGGAGCAGTTAAAAGCGCGGATCAATCTAGTAATACTCACCTTCCCCTCCAAATAGACGCTAACACAATCCAACATGATGACGCCAAAGCTGTAACTAAGTTTGTTGGCAACGTGGTTTTGGTGAGAGGAGACCTAACCTTAAAAGGAGACTCACTAATACTAAATCAGACTGAAGAAGGGTTATCATTTGGCAAAGTAATTGGCTCACCAGCCATTTTCAAAACAAGAAGGACGGTTGAAGACGGGTGGGTTGAGGGACAGGCACAAAGATTAGATTACGACGAAAGAAATTCCAGTTTTTTCCTCCGTGGCAACGCACGACTCGTACGTAAGGAAAAAGGTAAGATCAAAGAGGAGGTTTCTGGAGATGAGCTGAGCTACAACAGTGATTCAGAAATCTACAAAGCGATCACTGAGCCGGGTGAGACAAGAACCAGAATGACAGTTATTCCACAGCCCTAGAATGAATAAATACGAAAATGAGGGTTTAATACATACCCTCAGTGCGATCGACTTAGAAAAGAGCTTTAGGAAAAAACAAATTGTCCGAAAGGTCTCCGTAGAAGTAAAGAGCGGCGAGGTTGTTGGCTTACTCGGACCCAATGGTGCCGGAAAAACAACCTGCTTTTATATGATTCTAGGCATAACTCATCCCGACAGCGGCAATGTTTTTATAAATAATGAAAATATTACACGCTATCCACTCTATAAGCGTTCCCACAAAGGTTTAGCGTATTTGCCGCAAGAGGCCTCAATATTTAAAAAAATGACGGTAAGTCAAAATATTGAAGCTATCCTAGAGCTCAAACATGGTAAATCTGGCCTGAACAAACTAAAAAAAACCTTTATTAAGGAAAAAAGAGATAAACTACTAAGTGAGTTACAAATTAATGGGATACGAGAAAATTTAGGACATACTTTGTCCGGAGGAGAAAGGAGGAGAGTTGAGATCGCTAGAGCGCTAGCAACCAACCCGAAGTTTCTTTTGCTCGATGAGCCGTTTGCTGGTGTTGATCCGATTGCAGTTATTGAAATACAACGAATTATCAGGTTTTTAAAACGTAGTGAAATTGGAATACTAATAACCGATCACAATGTTAGAGAGACCCTCGGGATTTGCGACAGGGCAACTATAATCAACAACGGTTTAGTTTTAGCAGATGGTAGCCCTGACCAAATTATAAAGGACGAAAATGTTAGAAAAATCTATTTAGGAGAACACTTTAAACTCTAATATGAAAACTAGCATAGGACTAAAAACAAGTCAGCAATTAGCATTAACTCCCCAATTACAGCAGTCCATAAAGCTGTTACAAATGTCGACTATTGAACTACGTGAACAACTGGAAAGTACAATTCTGGAAAACCCCCTTTTAGAATTCGACGAAAATGCAGGGTCTCCGCAAGCAGAAAACGGAGAAAATTTGAAGTCTGTAGAAAGATCTCAGCAAAGCGAAAATAACAACAAGGGGGAGACCGAAGAAAAACGCGACGATTTTGAAGACCAAAAAGCGTTTGAAACTTCTGTTGAGATAGGTTACAAAAACAATGATATTTGGTCGCAAACGAAGCCCTCCAAAAACCGAGCAAGTAATGACGACTCGGGAGATTTCCGGGAAAACTTAAAAGAGGCTCCCGTCTCTCTAACCCAACATTTAAGTGCTCAGTTGGCCCCGATGAAATTACATGATAAAGAAAGGGCATGGATTGAAATTTTAATCCATGCTTTAGATCCGGATGGCTTTTTGAGGGAAAGTCTAGAAGAAGTCGAAGAGCCGTTCAGAGAAGAATTTAGAGACCTTTACGGAGAAAGTCTTAGTAGTGACGAGCGTTTTATCGGCCTCAAGCTTCTTCAAAGTTTTGATCCAATTGGTATTGGAGCAAAAGATTTAGCCGACTGCTTGCGAATACAAATTCTGTCGAGAAAAGAGCAATTGGAACAGGATGTCTATCATGCATGCTTAACAATAGTCTCCGATTGTCTTAACTTGTTAGCTCAACATAATATCTCGGGGTTAACTAAGGCTACTGGCTTTCCTAAAGATGTCGTGTTGAGGGCGGAGAATGAAATTCGGAATTTGAACCCTCGTCCCGGTTCTAGCTTTAAAGACGATATTGCTTTAACAGTAATTCCTGACACTATTGCATTTAAGACTAATTCAGGCAGTTGGTCAGCAAGATTAAATGAATCTGCTATTCCAAGGTTGAAAATTGATCAAGATTACGCGCAAGCAATTCGAAATTCAAGCGGGAATAAAAACTCAATGGGACAACAGCTACAAGAAGCTAAATGGATGCTCAAAAATATTCAACAACGCTTTGATACGATACTACGGGTATCACAGACCATCGTGGATGTTCAGCAGGATTTTTTTGAAATCGGACCCAGAGCCATGAGACCATTGGTACTTAGGGACGTTGCAGCACGCTGCGACCTTCATGAGTCCACAGTTTCAAGGGTGACTAATCAGAAATATATTTCTACTCCACTCGGATGTTTTGAATTAAAGTATTTTTTTGGAAGTCACGTTACCACTGAGAGTGGAGGAGTGGCATCCGGGACAGCGATAAAAGAACAAATAAAAGATTGGATTGGTGAAGAGAACCTCGACAAGCCTTTATCTGACCAAAATATGTCTGACAAATTTTCATCCATCGGAATAGTTATTGCGAGAAGAACCGTTGCAAAATATAGAGAAGCTTTAAAAATCCCAAGTGCAAGTATCAGAAAACGACGATAGGAGGTATTTATGAGTATAAGA
>MDTD01021398.1_pt1 | contig 30952 bp, 31 predicted proteins | sample 811221 | NCBI WGS metagenome assembly MDTD01 (sample SAMN05326646, study PRJNA326480) | marine metagenome | isolation source: seawater | place: Pacific Ocean: South West | collected 2011
CCGTACAGCTTTTCCAGTTGCGCACGCGCCTCCATGCCCGCTTCGGGGTTGAGCGTTGTCTGGAGATCGGTCGGCGATCCCGGAGCAAGGTGGATGACCCAGAAACTGATGACAGTGATCCCGAGGAAAACCACTCCCACCCATAGAAGTTTCAGTAATATTCGTTTGATAACTTGGGCCATATACTCTCCATGTTGTGCCAACCGTCCGTATTTCTTACAGCAAGGAGCGGGGCGAATCAATGCGGCTGATCAATAAAGTGGCGGGTGGTCTCCTTCACGTGTCCTGGTTCCCAAAAAGTGCCCTCTTACCCATATTTCATGATGTGGTAGAGTGGCCGCATCAATAATCAATTTCACGCCATAGCGAGGTCGTATATCATGTTGCAATTCAAGGTAGACACGGAAAAGTGTATAAAATGTGAGCAGTGTGCAAAGGACTGTTTGTGGGGAGTCATCGAGATGGATGAATACCCGGTCATCCCCGCCGAGCGGGAATCGTCGTGCATAGAGTGTCAGCACTGTCTGGCGGTATGTCCCACTGCAGCCCTGTCCATTTTGGGTAAGGATCCGGAACAGAGCCTGCCCCTCAAGGGTGCATTCCCGACACCCGAATCCATGGAACGACTCATTATGGGACGTCGGTCTACGCGCCGTTACAAGAAAGAGGGCGTGGACCCGAAGCTTATCCACCATCTGCTTGAGATTACCTCCCATGCTCCCACTGCGGTCAATCAGCGAAACACGGTGCTTACCGTGATCGGTGATCCCGTGGCCATGGATCGTTTTCGCAAGGAAGTGACCGAAGCTGCGTTGCAGGTGGCCCGTGAAGGTAAGATTCCGCCTGAACTCAAGCGGATGGAAAAGTATCTGGAAGGGTGTGCAAAAGGGTATGACATCATTTTCCGCAATGCCCCGCACCTGTTGGTCGCGTCGGCTCCACCGGACACGTATTCTCCGCAGGCGGATTGCCATATCGCGATGAGTTACTTTGAACTCCTCGCCAATAGCCACGGCATTGGTACCGTGTGGAATGGCATTTTTCGAGTAGTCGCCACCGGTCTGGTGCCGAAAATCGGTGCGAAACTCGGCATCCCCGAGGATCATCAGATCGTCTGTGCCATGTCTTTCGGCCTGCCGGATGTAAAGTATCACCGAACAGTCCAACGCCCGGGCGGAACCATCCGTCGCGCAGAAGTATAGCATTGCAGAGCAGGCAACAGAAAGAATGCAGAAAAAAATGGTGTTTTGCTGTTGACATCTGACACAAACTTGGAATAAACACACTCCACCCAACGACGTGGGGCTGTAGCTCAGTTGGGAGAGCGCTTGAATGGCATTCAAGAGGTCGTGGGTTCAATTCCCTCCAGCTCCACCAATGAATTTAAAGGCTTACAAGGTTTAACTTGTAGGCCTTTTTCCGTTTGGATAACCGTTTGGATAACATTTTCGGTTAGCCTGGATCTGTGAGATTCCGTTAGGGACCTTGGGTTTTCTTGTCGAGGTCCCGAATCTGACTTGGGCTTAGTTGAGCCTAAGCTAGGTCAAGATCTTCCGGACGGTAGTTAAATATTTCCTATAGGGGGACATTATGAATGAGAAATACCAGAGGGGCTAGGTTATATGAGACTAATGTAGGACTTTCGTAGGACTGGTGCGGACTTTCGGAAGATTGAAAAGCGTGTTTTTCACAGAAAATCTAAAATGAGAAATTCTGTGAAAAATACGCTTTTTTGTCTTTAAAGATGAGAAAAATACTAGTGCCCAATCAAGGCCTACAACTCGCGTCCCATCCAGAGCACTCGGCCTATTATGCGGACATTGAGAGATTCGTCATTTAGGTCAACATTTATAGGGGCGTAATCCTTGTTTGCGCTACGCAGCACGTAATGACCAGGTACTTTGTCTACGTGCTTAATCAAGACTTCATCATCAATACCGATTGCGTAGATGTTGCCGGTGATAATGTCAGTTTGCCCCTGGTCGACGAGAACTATGTCCTTGTCCTTGATTACCGGGTCCATGGAGTCTCCTCCGACGTCCATTACGACACATTGACCTGGTCGGCACTTCCTGTTGATCCAATCTGATCGAAAATAACAGAAAGTGTCAGAGTCTCCACTTGTTTCCAGTGAACCAGTTCCCGCAGAAAGCCGAGCTTTTACTTTCGGAATTGCTACAGTATCGACATTATTTTTCTCAGACTCCTTCAAAGCAGATGGTTGGCTGATCAGCATAGGACCTACGCCAAGCAATAGCCATGAAGGAGATATGCCTGTTTCTCTGCACAAAAGTTCCAACTTGTTCGACTTTGGGTGTCGCTCTCCATTCTCGTAAAAAGAGAGGCTTCGTGTACTAACACCAAGCCAAGCAGCTACTTTTCTAGCTGTGTGCCTATCAATAACAACCTTAAGACGCTCAGAAAAATCAGACATAGGATTGGTGTTAATGTTCAAGCTCTAAAGTTTAACAGCAACCTTAACACCCCAGAACATGCACTAACACACTGCAATCACTTTACTTTGCACTAAAGTTCATAAAATAGAACTTTAACGCAAAAAAGTTCTTGAAAGCTTGAACTTTTGTGCGTAGACATTGGTTGTGGGCAGTTGATGATTCACAAACAAACACCAACTATCTATCAGCCGCCTCACACACGGTCAATAAATCGGTTCGGACGGCGAACTGGAAAAACAACGGACGGTGAATGAATGCGGGCGGAACAGCTCTCCCTTTTCCATGAAAAAGACGACCATGCGGCAGTAGCAGCCTTGGCTGGCATATTGCCCATGGTTCGAGCGGCAATGAACAGCGTTGCTGAGGAGCACCCCATTCTTTCCCGTGACCTGATTGCCGATCAAATCACCGAACTTTCTCGCATGGCCGGAGTCAAGCTAACGCAAGGCAATGCCAAAGGCGTCAAGCCTGCCACGATAGAAAAGTGGCTGGCTCCTGGCGACCGGGAACACCCACCATCCATTGCAGCGCTTGTCGCCTTTTGTCTGATCACCAAGTCAGTCAAGCCATTGGAGCCGTTGCTGTCGGCCATGGGATGCGAGGTGATGACTGAAGAGGATCGTAGGAAACGTGACTACGCAGATGCCATTCTGGCAGAGCGCGAGGCTAGAAAAAACAAGAAAAAATTGGAGGCAGAGTTTTGATTAAAGCCAACGTACACGCCGGAAGAGGTGCGGGGAAGTTTCGCGATCCCTGGGAAATCAAAAAGTTCCTGAGTTCCATCGGGACCAACATGACCCAAGTCTCCAGAGACATTGGTACCTACCCGCAGGTGGTCCAGGAGACCGTGCATGGTTCAAGAAACCACCGCAAAACGCTTGCGCACCTGCGTGACCTGGGATGTCCGCTCGAGGCGTTGAGCTTGCCGGAAGATTTAAGGGGATAACAGATGAGTGAGCAAGATTACCAAAAAAGTGTCGAGGCAGTTTTGGAGACTTTTAAGGCAAGCGGTTTAAGTCGTTTGCAGGCCGCAGAGGTTGCGGCCTGCGCCATAAACGCCCTTTTTGACAATGACGGCACGGCCGATAGTCCTGTGACAATGAAGAATAACATGATGTCACTGCACATTGAAATCAAGGGGCTGTATTGCCCGACATGGACGGGATATGAAACGAAGCTGGCCGAGCAGCTGCGCCGTGCGGCCAGCCAACTTCAAGTTGAGGTGGAGAGTGTTAAAGTAGCTTTTTCAACAAGGCCCTCTACCCCTGACCTTCCTACTCTATTGCAGGGTTTTCTAGAAGATCACGAACGCAATTCCAAATGTAAACATAGTCTCGGCTCGCCTCAACAAACGCCTCCTCATGCGAAAGGCCATTTTGCAGGTGACGAATGAAATAAGGTCCTAGTTCTTGGGCGTGCTCTTTTATTTTTGGGTCAGTTGTCGGGTTAACAGTTAAATTTTGAATGGTAATTTCATTCATGTTTCCGGCTCCTTCTGTTTGTTCGAAGTTGAATAGGTACACATACACACATGCAAGTGAATAGCAGGAGGAGTCGGACTCCTCAATACAGGGCATCGATAATGAAAGAAGCTTACACATCAAAAGAAATAGCTAACATTTTGGGATTATCGCTAATGTCTATATCTAGGCGAAGCACCTCAGAATCTTGGCCTTTCCATCCCCGCACTGGCCGTGGTGGCGGCAAGGAGTTCCCTTTCAGCTCGCTGCCGGATGACGTGCGAATATCAATCATCCAAGCTGAAGAGGCTGAGGTTGTGCCTAGCTCCTCTGAGCGGGGTATTCGACCAACTCTTGCCACAGCCAGTGTCCCGGAAGCCAAAAAGACAAAGGCGAAAGCCAAGGTTGATCTGGTAGCACTTTACCAGGAGTGGATAGAGGGATGTGGCCACGGCAGCAAAGGCGCAGCCAGAAAGGAATTCATATCTGCATACAAAGGCGGTGCCTGGCCTAACTTACTCGAAATCCTTGGCATGAATGTGAGTTGGAAATCTATCGAAAGATGGAAAGTGGCTTTGCGCAGGACCGGTACTGCTGTTGCCCTGGTCGACAACCGGGGGATCGAAAGAACTGGCCGGACGGTCTTGGAGCAAGAACATATAGACATTCTTCTCAATGCGGTCCTGCACCCCAACGCTAAGACGTTGGAAGCCGCTCTTACTCGCGCCAGTGACGCCATGGCAGCAAGAGGACTTCATCGTCCGAGCACTCGGACCATGCGCCGATTCGTTGATAAATGGAGAGAAACCAATTTCGGGACTTGGGTGTACACCCGTGAAGGACGCAAAGCGTGGGTTGATAAATGCGCATTCTTTGTGAATCGCGACTACAGCCGCATTCGTGTAGGCGACATGCTTACCGCTGATGGTCATGTCCTCAACTTCGAGACAATCAATCCGGCTACGGGCAAACCCAAAAGAATGGAGTTGATCATGTGGTACGACATGGCCTCCAATTGCCCTGTAGGTTGGGAGATAATGCCCACGGAGAACACGGAAGCCATTGCTGCAGCTTTCCGCAGAGCCATCATCACCTTGGGCAAATACCCACTTATTGCCTACCTGGATAATGGTCGGGCGTTCCGTTCAAAGTATTTCAATGGAGTGGACTTCAAGCAGACCGGCATCGGCGGCCTGTTTGGTGAACTGGGCGTAAACACCATTTTCGCATGGCCTTACCACGGCCAATCCAAGACGGTTGAACGGTTTTTCGGAACCATGTCCGAATTGGAGGAAATGGTGCCATCCTTTGTTGGACGCGGGATTGAGCACAAACCGCCCCGCCTCAATAGAGGCGAACCTCTACACCGCGCTGCCTATGAGGCATCTGGCGGACGGCCTTTGACGATGGAAGAAACTTATGTGGCCGTCTCTTGGTGGATTGATAAGTACATCAACACCCCACAACCACGCAGTCATCTCAAAGGTAAATGTCCCGCCGAAGTGCTTCTGGCCGGACGTGGTGAGGGCGTGGATCGCGACAAGCTCAGACACCTGATGCTCTCGAAGAAAGTAGCTAAAATTTACCGTGATGGAATTCATCACAATGGCGGGAATTACTGGGCTGAAGAGTTGCAGAACCGCAATCACAAGGCACTGATTCGATTCGACAGCCAGCAAAGCGACTCTGTTCTGGTCTACACCGAAGACGGTAGCCACCTGATCTGCGAAGCAATGCGTATGGGTGCTGTACATCCTGCGGCCTCACTGCTTGGCACACCAGAAGACAAGAAAGAGTTCGAGCGCCAGCTTGAAATCAAGGGGCGGCAGGAAAAGGAAGCCTCTTCTCTTGTACGCGGAGTCCTGGAAGATGCTCTTGCAGACAATGCTCGCCGGATGGAGAAGGTGCTGCCTGAAGAGAAAAAGGCCGTCGAAGAAAACGTCGTCATCCCCATCTCAAGAGCCAAGGAACAGCGCATTGCTAAAGCCATTGATACCGCTCGCAAGGAGCGAGAAAACCGGCCTCTCTACACTCCTCCAGAAGAGATGATTTCCATCGTCAGTGAGATGGATAAATACGAATACCTTTTCAAAATAGAACACAAGGAACGGCTCCCGATGCGGGAGGAAGATACCGCTTGGATGGCTTATTATGAGACCACCAATGAGTATCGTAACGATGAAGGCAGATACATGAAATTACGTAAGTTATACGCCCGATGGGCAAAGGAGCAATAGCAATGAGGCGTGATGTTTTTATCAGCACTGACAATGTCTCCGAGTTTGCGAGAAAAGTCGGTTATCTTGAAAACCCCGACAGTGGCGAAAGTGGCTTTGTGTTGGTTCGCGGCCAGGCTGGGCGCGGTAAGACGGAAACGACCCGAAACTACCAGTCCGTCAATGGCGGCATCTTCCTTCGCGTCATGCAGGGGGTAACCCAAACCGCCTTTTTGCAGGACTTGTGCGCCGAGGTCGTTGATGAGCGGCCCCGATCTGCTGCGGCTTGCAAGAGGCGACTTATCGATGCCCTGGTGGACTATGAGCAGACCTTGTTCATTGACGAGGCTGACAGGCTTCATATCGACCGCATCGAGGACTTGCGTGACATCCATGATGAAACCGGGGTGACCGTGGTGCTCATCGGTGAGACGGGGATCAACGGTCTTTTGTCGAAGCGCCGCCGCATCTGGTCACGTGTGAAACAGATCGTGGACTTTGGCCCTGTTGGTGAAGAAGACGTGGCTTTGCTTGGCGAAGAAGCCGCCGGGTTGATTATCGGTCCCGAAGCATGCGCCCGAATCGTGGCCCATGGAGAAGGCGACTTCCGCCTGGTCTGGAGTCTGATTGCAGACTTGGAACGCGCCGCCAAGGCCCACGGCAAAGACATGGTTGACGTCAAACTGGTCAACACCGTTGCTAAAAACGTGGTGTCCTGGAGGAAAAACCAATGAAGACGGATGCCATGAGCAGACTGCGTGAGGCCGTGTGTAACCTCGGAACCTCCGGGAAGATCGTGTCCAATGCCATGATGTATCAGGCATTAGGCGCAGACGATCAGGCAGAGCGAGATCGCATTCGCCGCCGGTGCAACCAAATGGTGCAGACCGGAGAGCTGATTCGAATCAAGCCGGGACATTATACATATAATAGTAAGGCGGCTCCTGCTCGCAATGAGCAAAAGCTCTCCGCAGTTTACCGAGCTTTGCGCTCCTCCAAGCCTGGGTTCACCTGCATGGATATAGCTCGGACAAGCGGCGCATCATACACGCATGTCATCAAGTATCTGAAGTTCTTGGAAGACAAAGGCTTTGTCCGCCGTCATGGCAAGGCCGGGAATTCTATTACCTACAAAGGAACCAACCTTCTTCGCGAAACGCGCCACACGCCGCTTCCTCCCAGACCTCTGGGCGATCCCTTTGAAGAGGAGCGCAAGCTGGTTCATGAGCTTGTGGGGTTGTTTCTGTTGAAAGACCCATGCCAGCCTGCTGTAGCGCGTCAGATAAGCGCAAACTGCACCGCCATACTTAACCGTTTTGCCACCCAAAATGAGAAAGGAGACTAAAAGTGACAGATCACACAATCCCCACTGGCCCGATCAGCCGGAAGATGTTCCGCACCGGTGTTGAACTGAAGGTCATCGCCGACCGACTGGTAGATCACCCGGCTTCTACTGATGAGTTGGTGCAGCTCGGCAATGAACTCATCGCCAACGCCCAGCAGGTTGAAGGCCTTGAAACCGCTAAAATTATTGGAGGACCAATCAATGGCTAGAGTCAAACCTCAAGCGCATGTCGTTGCTGACACGAAGCAGGCCGAAGCGGCCATGCTGGAGTTGGCTCAGATAGGACGTGAAATTGAGCGGGTGAAGCTCGACGCAGAAGAAACGATTGCCCAGGTCAAGAGAAACGCGAGCAAGGAAATGGAGCCGCTCCAAGAGCGCCACAAGCAGCTGGCTGATGCCCTTTGTACTTTTTCTACACTGAACAAGAGTGAATTGTTCAATAAGAAAAGGTCTTTGGCAACGCCGTATGGACCATATGGTTTCCGCAAGTCTACCAAACTGCAAACCATGCCCAAGATCAAACTGGCAGATGTTCTGGAACGGCTCCTCGAGCTGAATATCAGCGAGGCCATCAAAGTCAAGCGAACCGTAGATAAAGAAGCAATGCGCGAATGGCCTGACTCGCGCCTGGAAACTGTCGGCATGCGCCGGGTCTCCAAGGATGAGTTCTTTCTTGAAATAGCAAAAGACGCGCTGGGGGATGAGTAATGAAGACACTGTTAATCACACTTCTGCTCTTCATGGCTGTCACCGGAGGCCTATCCTACTTTGCCAACCGCGTTGGAGAGCATCTTTCATCCTTTATGGGATGCATGCGGTACACATACGATGTGACGATCTACATCAATAAGACGCGAACCATCCAGGGGCTTAATCTTACTTTGAGCTGCCCAGTCGAGTCTCGATTCAATCGTAAAGTCCTGATGGAATGCATCGGTGAAGAATGGCCGGAATTCGTGCCCTTTTCGGTGGTGGCAATAGTCCTGCGCGAAAAGGAAAGTGTAATGCTGGAGACACTCTGGAAAAAACTCCGTCGCGGCTTTACCCGGACTGCGGATGACGCCGTCCAGGAGTGGCAGGAGAAGCAAGATGGAATGCGCGTCTAGAACAAGCCCATACAGAGTTAAGGTGCTTGCAGAATCGGGAAAAGCTGTACGTGTTCAAGTCCTAGGCATGGGCATACGGCCATGGCTTCCGAGGAGCAAGGTCAAGCTTCCAGACAAGGTGAAATGCGGTGATGAAATCGAGTTACATATCCCGCAATGGCTCATAAAAAATGAAATAGGCGAACCCTTTTAACCCATTGGAGAAAGACTATGAACAAGAAAGAACTGATTGACGCAACACACCAGTACATGGGCGATAGCTACCCGCGTAGTGCGGCTGCTGATGCCGTTGATGGTATTATTAAAGCCATCACCAAAGATCTGAAGGCAGGCGAAAAAGTACGAATTGCCGGACTTGGTATCTTTGAGACTGGAGATAGAGCAGCCCGTACCGGGCGCAATCCGCGTACTGGTGATCCGGTCCAGATCGCTGCCTGCAAGGTGGTCAAATTCAAACCTTCCAAGGTTCTGAAGGAGGCTGTACGATAAGCTGTTCGGTAAAGTTTTATAGCTTTATTCAGTTTTTGTAGGGGGATGTGTCTTTACGGCATGTCCCCTTTACTTGTGCTTTTTTGCCTTGTAATGTGTATAAAAAATAAAAGGTAGTTTTATGAGCGAGTTTTTTAATGTAGTCGATGTTCGGTACGACACAGGGGAGCATATGCCTGTGCTTGTAGCTCCGGACGGGAGTGTGCCACTTTTGCCTGCTTTCTATGCGACGAGCATAAGCCGCCCCAAAGATTCGTCTTCTACAATGAAAATTAAATTGACCTCTATAAAACACCTTTACCAATGGGCTGAGCTGTGTGGAATTGACCTTGAGACGCGTTTTGTAAACCGAGAGTTCTTGACTCCGGTTGAAATTGACAGCTTGATGTATGCTTGCAAACTAAACTTTAAGTACATGATCTTCAATTTGAGAGTTGCGGTCGGATCAAATGACAAAAGTAACGTTGTTAGCCTTAGTCATCAGCAGGAGGTAAAGAATGTCAATTCTGCTACTCACTATTCAAGATTAAGGCATATTTATACCTACATAGATTGGCTGTCCTTTGAGAGTCTTAAAAACATAGACCCTCGTAGCTCTGCTTATGAAGAAGCATTGAATTATAAAAACAATATGCTCACTTGGTTAGACAAGAGGACACCTAAAGCAACCGTGGTTAATGGGAATAGTCTTACTCCGCCCAAGGGGTTTGATTTGAGTGTTCAGCAAAGAATTGTGGAAGTCATTGAACCGGATCATCCTGAGAACCCCTGGAAAAATGAGTTTGTGAAAGTCCGGAACCAATTGTATTTGACAATCTGCTTGGCCCTTGGACCAAGAGTAGGCGAAACGCTTAAGATTAAAATTGAAGATGTAATTCTGTCTGGTGATCCCCCTCGCATTGAAATTCGTAAGCGTGTAGACGATCCCAAAGATAAAAGAAAACGTGCTCCAAAAGTAAAAACTTTAGAACGCCCTTTGCCTATTGGTAGAGAATGGTATCCTCTACTCCGTTTATATATCGACAGATACTGGCGTAGGTTTAAAACTGCCAGAGGCCATGGGTATTTGTTTGTATCTCGGTATGGCAATGAACTTTCCTATGAAGCGGCAATGAAAATCTTTCAGCAATTGAGGGATAGAGTGCCGGGGATGCCTAACAACTTAACTCAGCATCTGTTTCGCCATGCCTGGAACGAGCGCTTTTCCGAATCAGGAGAAGCCAAGGGGACTTCTCAGGATGTTCTAAAAGAATCTCGCCGTTTTCTTATGGGCTGGTCTGTGAATTCTAGAATGCCAGACCTATATGATCGCAGGTTTACCATGCGAAAAGCCGATGAAGTGTCATTAGAAATGCAGGAACAATTCTTCAAAAAGGACTCTAACGAATGAGTGAAGTCCTTCTTGACTCCTATCTCCAAGCTGGCCCTCGCTTGACGCGATCAGGCTATAAATACACCCCTTCGGATGATCATTGGTATATCGTGGGTGCGGGCAGAGGACGTCATTTTCGCTTTTATGAGATGAAAGGATATTTGTCTTCAAAGTTGATTGATGAAGTAAAAGTAGGGATTGTTGCTTCACTAGAGAGGTTGGCAGTTGCTACGACTCAATTGAGATTCCGACAATTGAAGCGTTTTGTTCTTGCCTCGTATGTAGATGGAAGCGAAATTGATCGTATTACCGGTTTGGATTTCTTGAATTATACCCAGACAACTAAACCTGATAACGGTAGAAAATTAAGAGTCTTTTTGAAGGAGATGTATGCGCTGAATTTAGGAGGGATAACTTCAACTGACATCGAATTAATTAACCAAGTAGACTTGCCCTCTCCCACACCGCATCTGGCACAAAAAACGTTAGATCCGGTCAAAGGTCCGTACACGGTGGAAGAATTTGATTGTCTGCGTTCTGCTATCCATGAATCATATGAGAATAACAAAATAGGAGATATGGACTACCTGATACTGATTCTTATAAATGTCTTTGGGTTAAGGCCAAAGCAAATAGCACTACTAAAAATTTGTGATTTAATAATAAGTGCAACTGAAGCAGGGAGGGTTGAGTATTCTTTAAATGTACCTCGTGTCAAACAGGGAGCAGTCGGAGAACGTTATGCTTTTACATGTAGAAAGCTAGGGGCAGAAATTGGTGAGTATTTCAGTTTGTGGGTTGAGGAGTTGGGTCGCGAGATATCTTGCCGAGGTATTAAGCTCAAATACGATGAAGGCCTCTTTCCCCTTTTCCCTCTTTGGAATCCACGAAAAAGAGAAATAAACATGGTAAGCCAAGGTGATTATGAATATCACTCTGGTGACGATAGAATAAAACAAATCGCAGGCAATTGTATTGCCCAGGCAATAAATGAAAAATCCCACCGAACAGGCAAGAAGTTGATTGCCAATTCCCGTCGTGCTCGACATTTTATTGGTACAACCATGGCCGTTAATGGATGTGGACGGCGAGTGATCGCACATGCATTAACGGCCACACTTCACTGGAGTCAAGCAAAGCTTATGTTCAGTTTGGGCAAGAAGCTGTAGAAAAAATTGACAAAAGTATAGCTCCGTACCAGAAACCTCTTATCGATGCTTTCCGAGGAAAAATCTTCGAAAAGCCAAGCCTCTTTGGAACTAGGCAAACATATAATCCTGTCAGGTCTTCTCTCAATACAGATGAAGTGGGGATGTGCGTGAGGCCTTCTGGGTGTGCAATTTATTCCGTTGACACGGGACAACCAATATCCTTTCTCGCAAGGGTGCCTTTCTCGTGCTATCGTTGTTGGAACTTCAATGCCTTCAGTAATCTAGAAGTCCACAAGGAACATCTCAAAATTCTCAAGCGAGAAAAAAAACTATCTCTTAAAGCTTATGACAAAGAGGGGAGCTCCACACAAACTGGACTTGCTATGAGCTATGACCCGATGATTCGAGCAATAGAGGATGTCATCGCTAAGATAGAAGTCGGTGAAATCTCTGAATTCGACCTTGAAACCGACATGGTTGATTCCTTCTGAGGTCGCTTATGCCCAAGAATGTCACCCCAGAAATTCTCGCAAAATTAGAGCCGTATCTTGAGCAACTTGATGCGTCCTGGGGGTCTCAACCCGAAGGTCTGCGTCAGCCTACATTACCCGTGACAGTCGATGGCAAGGTCAACGTAAGAGGCATTGCAAAGGCCATTGGTCTGCGACTGAGCCAGGAGCAACATTTCTTTCGCAAGCCAGAACTGGCTGCGCCGATCAACTCTCTGGCTCAAGTCCAAGGAGTTAAGCTCATTGGCTCCCGTCTGCTTGCAGATCCGCATGACAAGGCTGCCGCAGATCGCCTTGCAAGGACCGCAACAGAAAAGAACGACCTTGCACGCGCGCTGGCTGAAAAAGAGGCTGAGATTGAGGCCCTACGCGAAGAAAATGCTATGCTGCATGCGCGGCTGGCTCAGATCGAATCCACAGGAACTGCAATCCGTACTGATTGGCCGGAGGAGTAGTGCAGGTTCAGGTCAAACGCATTGTTTCCCAAAAAACTTTCGGGATTATCTTCGCCGGAGAAATCCTCAATGGAGAGCAGGCTGGCGAGCAGATCCAAGTCAAAGCTTCTGCTGCGCGGATCATTGGCGTTCCTTCTTTAGGCGAAATATGGGAAGTTTCCGGGCCTATCAGGCACACCAAGTGGGGTGATCAGGTTGAAGCTGAATACGCATACCGCCACAAACCCACAGGCAAGCTCCTGATGACATTTCTTGCTAACAACTGCCCCGGTGTAGGACCTACTCGCGCGAAACGTATGTGGGATAAATGGGGCAATGACCTACCAGATATCCTGTCCAGTGGGAATGTCGCTGAAATAGCCGGTGTGATTGCTCCAAGTCGACCTCTTCTCTCTATCAGGCTTGCTTCTCTGGTTTGTCGTGAATGGAAGAAACAGGAAGCAGAATCCGATCTAGCCGCTTGGTTCCAATCCCATGGGATTGACTCACTAAGACTGCTCAAGGTGTGCTCAATGATATTCGGCACAAGCGCCGTGGACCGCCTTCGTAGCAACCCGTGGTGCATGGCCTCAATGATGAAATGGGAGCACTGCGATGCTCTTGGCCTCAAAGTGCTGGTTGAGATTGGGTCGGCTGCACCCCATGCCTCAAACAAGCGGCTTCTGGGAGCCGTCGATTCTGCCGTAAGAGACCTTTTAACATCTGGTTCCACTTCCATCGGCCTCTTTGATTTGGAAGAACTTTTAGATGTGAAATTGGGCGATCCTAAGCTGGTCTATAAGGCAGTGGAGCTCGGTCACAATTACGGTGCTCTTATCGAGGAAGACGGAAAGTGGATGCCGCCCGGGTCGGCATACATGGAAAGGGCCGTTGTTGGTACTTTGCAGCAGCTTGAAGATGATGGCCAGATCAAAGTTCATGAGCAAAACGTCAGGGATATATTGACAACGCTCAGTGCTGGTTATGTGAAGCCTGACAGGGAGCAGTTTCAGGCCATACTTCACATCCTCCGCTCTCCACTTTCTTGTTTGGTTGGCGGGGCTGGAACTGGTAAAACCACCATCCTGCGCTACATCGTGAGGCTCTGGCACAGACTTGGCGGAAACGTCCTCATGGCAACTCTTAGCGGAAAGGCCGCGCTGAAACTGAGCCAAAGTACCGGTCTGCTAGCCAAGACGTTGACCCGCACCTTGGTCGAACTCGAAGAAGATAACGCCGAGGACAACGGTCTGGCAGAGATTAACGAAAGGACGTTGGTTGTCATTGATGAAGCTAGCATGGTTGATCTGGCGACATTTCATGCGCTGCTGAAGCACATGAAAAAGGGAGCTCGCCTTCTTCTGTCCGGTGATCCTGCACAGCTCCCGCCTATTGGCTTTGGCCTCATTTTTCATGAGCTCGTGAAAGATGATTCTGTTACTGTTAGACTTAAAAAAATATACCGTCAGACCGCAGATAGCGGTATCCCCTTGGTAGCAAAGGCTCTGCGAGAAAGACGCATGCCTGTGTTCTCTCAGTACCAAGGTCGTGGCGAAGGTGCTTCTTTCTTCCCTGCCTCTTTGGAATCTATTCCGACTGTCATCGAGCAGGTCGCTAATGATTTCGGTGGCTTCGATGGAGAGTTGATGGTCGTCACCGCCACCAACGGTGGTCCGGCTGGTGTGAATCGTCTCAATCGCCAGTTCCACGACAAGTATAAGCAGCAGACAGGACTATCCGAACTTAAGGGCAGCTTGGGTCAATACTTCTGCCCAGGAGAGCCGGTGATCCACCTTAAAAACGACTATCAACGGACAGTCTTCAACGGCAGCTTAGGCAAGGTTTTGGATGTCGATTGTGACGCACACAGCCTCACGGCAAACCTTGACGGTAATGTTATAAGTTTCGATTCGGGCCAGCTTATCGACCTTTCTTTGGCGTATGCGATCACCTGCCATAAGTGTCAAGGCAGCCAAGTGAAGCGAGTCATTGTCCCGGTCTACCAGACAAGACTTTTGGACCCTTCATGGCTCTATACGGCCATTACAAGGGCCGAGATGCAGGTTGTGCTGGTGGGAGATGTAAAGGAAATAGAGAAAGCTCTGGAACGAGAGTTCGCTGCTGAGTGTAGGGAAGTTGGTTTCAAATGGCGCAGATAATCCAATTCACTCCCAAGCGTGAATTAGACGCAATCGAGAATGTCAACGCTTTTATCGAGATGGCCAAGAATGAGTTGACGGTATTTGGCGCTGATCTGGATTGGGAGGCAACCACCTGGGATATGAGTGCCCATGCTAAATTCCGGGGTGGTAAAAGCAGAAACCTCATTTGGCATAATTGGGATACTAAAAGAAATAACAAAGGAGCTCCCTTAGAAGTTCCCTTCGTTGATTTTGCAAAAGCATACATTAGATATTCTGAGGGGTTAAAAAAAACTAAATCTCCGCACAGACCTCTCAATGCTTTTAGAGCTTTAGAACGTGTTTTGCTAGAGACGTCGGCGGTCCCATGCATTACTCAAGTAACAGCCGATGTACTCAACAGAAGTCAGTCTCTTCTTTCTAGAAGATACAAAAGAGGTGATGTAGATGCATGCGCTCTTGAAGCGATATCATTCTTTCTAAACGAAAAAAGGATGTTGAGATGTCCTCCCTTCCAATGGAAACATTCTTTAAAAGGAAGACAAAAAGGCAAGGTGGATTTCAATGGCGATGGAACTGACAAGCTTCCAACAGATTCATGTTTGTATGCTATAGCAGACATTTTTCATTCTTCATCAGACTCTATAAATAGAATAGCTGCTGGAATTGCTATAATCTTGCTCTCCAATCCATGTAGAATTGGAGAAGTTTTGACTTTAGATAAAGATTGTTTGTTGCACGACCATCAAGGAAAATCCGGCGCACTTGGACTTAGAATATTTCCTGAAAAGGGGGGAGATCCGTTTGTTAAACCGATTCTTCCCGTTTGGCGTGATATTCTTCAGGATGTGGTTGATGAGGTTTTATCTTTGACAGCTGAAGGAAGAAAAATTGCGAAATGGTATGAAGAGAATCCCTCTAAGATGTATCTGCCTTCCGAATTTGAGCACTTAAGAGGAGAGGAGTTTGTTGATTCTAGTACTGTCATGAAGTTGTTAAAAGTGAGTAAAACAACACTCTCCACTAGTATCGTTTCTAAACATGACATCATGTTGGAATATGGTGGTTACCAAAAGCCCTGCCTGATGAAATTTTCTGATGTAGAGAAATTTGTGTTTACATTGTTGCCAGATGATTTTCCTTATCGTCACCAATCTTCTGGTTTGAAATATTCAGACAGCCTCTTTGTCCTTCCTTACAACTTTTTTCGATCTTATGACACCTATTCACCTGTAATGGTACAGAAAGTCGTTTACAGCACTCTGTCTAACCTCTATGGGGCAGAAACCTGCTACGAGTCTGGAAAGTCGATTTTTGAAAAATATGGTCATTACGAGCCGAATGGATCAAAAATATATTTTCGACCCCACTCAGCTAGGCATTACCAAGAGAGTCTTTTAGATCACAGTCATGTTTCCCAAACGTTTAGAGCTTTTTTCGCTGGCCGTAAGGATATTAGCCAGAATGAAGCCTATTCTCATGCTTCGCTGCTAGGCAAAGCCAGTAAGTCATTAGATATTTATGATCAAAGCCAACTGTCTCCGGGAAACGTAGAATGTTCGTTGGATATTTTCTCGCAGCCTGATGCTTTGGCTGGATTGCTCAGAACCCACTATGAAGACACTGTTCATGTGACGGATGTGGGGTACTGTGTTATGGGCAGCGATAAGATTTGTGACAAATTCAATGACCATATCCTTTGTAGTGAGCATGTTTACATTAAGGGCGATGTTCGCCTTTATGCCAACCTGCCTGAACGTGTTCATTTTTATAAAAACTTAGTTGAGGATCGGAAGCGAACCTCATTGACTGCGGGGGTAGATGTTGCGCTTAAGCACGATGAACAAACACTTTATGTTCTAAAGTCAATTTTAACTGTCTTGTCAGATGAAACAATTCCAGAAGGAACGTTTTTTAGACTCTTGCCAGGCAGTGATTACTCAAAAATGCGTCTAGCTTACTACAAGAGAAACAAGAAACTATTGGGCAAAAGTGATTCTGCCAATATTCCTCTCATAAAGGTCGGTGAATTATGCCTCGGCATTTAGATGAAAAGTTGATTAAAAGAATAGTATTCATCATAGACGAGTGGACTGGAAAGCTCACCTGGCCTCTCATTGTTGAAGCCGTAGAGCGTTCCTTCGGTTGGCGGTATTCAAGGCAAACCCTATCTAAGTATAGCGATATAAAAGACGCTTACTACCGCAAAAAAGACCAATTGAGCGGTGAAGAATTTGAGCCAATATACTACACCCCTCGGCAAATGAATAAAGTTCTAATTAGGCTGGATCGTCTTGAAAAGGAGAACTCGCGAATGAAAAAGCAAATTGAAACCCTAACTGGACAGCTAGCACAATGGGCGTACAATGCAAGTGTAAGAGGGATAACAAAGGCGGATTTAGATGTTCCTTTACCTCCTGTTGATCGCTAATAACTCTAGGGTCACTAATTTCAGCTTTTGAGTGGTGTCTACGTTTACTATTCGTGTTACAAAAGGATTGAAGTCTACGACCTCAAGGTGTCGAGCAAAACGATATACTTATTAACCAAATTTTCAACTTTTATAACTGCTTGAGCATAGTCTAGAAATGGATTCGTATCCGCAGACGCCTCAGTCATCACCATATCGAATTCAGCGATCATGATAGCTTCATCCAACTTGGATAATTCGCCACACAGTCTTTCACTCCAGGCTTCAGCCAAGGCGGCCCGTTTGGGAGGGAACTGGTGAGCCTTGAACTTATTGTATATTTCTGAATAAATTGCTTCGAATCGCTTTACCGAGTTGAGGTTCAAGTCAGAGATGGCGCTGCATTCAATGGCTTTAGGCTTCATGGCAAAAGACTCTTGTGCTCCACATGTTATCGTGAACACCAAAGCAAGTGCCAACACGAGGGATGCTTGTTTTAACATGACCTTCTCCTTTGTTTGATGCCGCCCACAGTTGTTGTCAGCTATGGGCGGCTCTTTAGTTAGTACGTGATGTATGCACCCAGCATGAACGTATCAATTGTATCCTGGTTGGTTGATCCAATGTCAGTTTTGGACACAAAGCGTTCGTATCCAGCCGAAAGCTTGGCATTATGCCCTTTGATGTAATAGTTCAGGCCAATCTTGTATGAGTTAAAGGAGCCTGTGTTGTCGGCAGAGTCAGAATCCCAGCCCTCAAAAGCTACGAACGGCTGCAGCTTGTATTCCTCGAGGTAATAACCTGTCTGGAGGTAATACCCACTTCCTTGGGTGTTTCGAGCATCTTTCGTCCCAGCCGTGTCGTTCAACTGAGTGGCTCCGCCAAGATCAAGGTTCTGGAAGGCCGCTTCCGCAGTAATGCTGCCAGGCCCTAGGGGATATTCAGCAAAAGCGTCCAACTCAAACCACTTATAGTCTACATCACCCAATATGGCGTCTGTAGCGATATCCGATTGGTAGTCGTACGATGCACCGAAGCCGATGGTTTTCTTTTTGCCAAGATATGTGGCCGAGTTGAAATAGCCTGACTCCGGATCAAAGAAGTTAAACTGAGCTCGTCCGGTGAATCGTTTGTTGTTCTCGTTCGAACCTTCCTGGATACCATTATAGACACCACCGTAGTATTTGATATGCGCGGTGTCAGTGAATGAGTGCGTTCCAAACAGTGTCAGGCCTGTATCGCGAACCGCGCCGGTACCACTGAGGGCGAGGTTGCCATCAATGAGATTGGAGGTATTGAACTGCGGACGAGCATTGAGGCCCCATGTCAGGTTGTAGTTCGTGATGGCAGGTCGATCCATAGCGAGCAGAGCACCGGAACTGGTAGTGTGTTGTCGGCCTGCAGGAGCCATGTGAAGTCCCATATACACATTGGCCAATTCATCCGGGTGCACAGCCACCCATGCATCGATAAGGCGCATGTCTCCTCCAGAACCGCCATCGCTAGAGCTCAAGGCTGTGTCGGTCTGCATGAAGAAGCTCATGAGGTCTGTGACATTGCCACCAAGACGAAGTCTTGCCCTGCGCAACAAGAACTCAGATTTCGACCGGTCATCATTAGAGCCTGGATCTGCAAAATTTGATGATTTCAGAAGAGTTTGGACCCTGAAGCCCAAATCCACACTCGTATCTTCGTCAATATTCAGATTGACCCCTGCGTATGCATTCGAAACCATGCATAATGTTGCCACAAATAAAACCAGCAACCGTTTCATACATTCCTCCTAATCATTTGCGCCCTAATTGATGACATGGGAGAGCCAACTCAAGGGCAAGGGTTGGCACATCCAACCTGATTCACCTGTTTGGTGAGAGATGCTTTGGCGAGACATGGGTTTCATGTCGTACGAGGACAAAGGCTGCTTCAGGTTGAACTGTAAAAGCAGATAGTGTGCCGGGGAGTGTGATGAGGAAAAGACAAATTAAAACAATAGGATATATGGCTATGTGTGTTTCTTTCAAATTCATACAAGTGTTTACTTTTTAATCGATTGCACATCCGGTGTTTAATAATTGGACTGAAAAATATGATGAGTTAGCTCTGAAATCGTGCTATTGTGAAATGTATATCTGGGGATTGCGAACTATCCAAATGCAAGAGGAGCTTACGATGAAGATGCGCCCATTAATCGTGTTCAATGGTTTTTTACTCTCCGGAAGCCTGCTTGTGGCTATACTCCTGACAACTATAGCAATGGCCCATTCTGATTCTCCTCATTCAAGCGCCCCTACTATGAACCATATGCAGTCTATGCAAAGTGCCAAGAAGGTTATCCCAGAAGAATTCAAAGTAATGGACAGGACCCCTGTGGCTCCCAATGTGGCGTCTATCGAAACAGGGGAAAAACTGTATTCAGAAAATTGCAGCATGTGCCACGGCAAGAAGGGAGATGGGAAAGGTGAAATCGCTCAAGATATGGAGTTGTCCATAGCCAGCTTCAAGGACACCCATCACAGTGGCATGTTTGGGCCTGGTGAAAAGTACTGGGTAATAAAGCATGGGATAGAAGCTCTTGAGATGCCTTCTTTTCCGGAGTTTTCTCCTCGCGAACGGTGGGCTTTGGTCAACTATATCATCTACTCACTTCAAAAAGACTAATGGTGCATATCTATGCGTAAGAATGATTTCCTAAATGCGCCCCTGCCATTTGATCCGTCCCGTCGTCGATTTGTAAAGGGCGTTGCAATAGGAGGTGCCTTGATTGGTCTGGGCTTGTCCCCAGCAAAGCTGTTTGCGTCAACAGGATCGACATCTCCTGTCCCAACGATTGCAGGGAAGCATTTCAACCTCTCTATTGGCTATCAAAGTGTTAATTTCACGGGACGAGAGAAGATAGCGACTTCAATCAACGGCTCTGTTCCTGCTCCTATTCTCCGGTGGCGCGAGGGCGATGTGGTTACTCTCAACGTGACCAATAATCTTGCTGAAGACAGTTCCATTCACTGGCACGGTATTATCTTGCCGGAGAATATGGATGGAGTGCCTGGAATTAGCTTTGCCGGAATCCCTCCTGGAGAGACTTACAAGTATCAGTTTGAAGTGAACCAGAGTGGAACATATTGGTATCACAGTCACTCCGGATTTCAGGAACAAACCGGCATGTACGGAGCCATAGTGATCGACCCCGCTGATCCTGAGCCATACGAATTCGACAGAGATTATGTTGTCATGCTGTCGGATTGGTCTGACGAAAAGCCTTCAACCGTATATGCCAAGCTCAAGAAAATGAGTCATTATTACAACTTCAATGAGCGGACGCTAGGCGATCTGACACGCGAGATTAAGGAAAAAGGACTGGCCCGAACATGGACAGAACGCGGGATGTGGAACGAGATGCGGATGAGTGACCGGGACCTGTCCGATGTCTCCGGTTATACCTATACATTCCTCATGAATGGCCAACCTCCGGCAGAAGGATGGACGGGCTTGTTCAGGAAAGGAGAAAAAATACGACTCAGGTTCATTAATGGCTCTGCAATGACATTTTTCGACGTCAGGATACCTGGGCTGAAGATGACGGTTGTTGCTGCAGACGGCCAGGACGTTCAACCTGTTTCGGTGGATGAATTTCGTATCGGTGTCGCGGAAACATACGACGTCATTGTTGAACCTGAAGATGGCAGCGCCTACTGTGTTTTTGCTCAGGCTATCGACCGTTCCGGCTTTGCCAGAGGGACGCTCACACCGGATGCTTCCTTAAATGCAGATGTTCCTTCCTTGGATCCGCTACCTATTCTGGGACATCAAGATATGGGGATGACCATGGAGGGGATGGACCATGGAATGGATGAAATGGACCACACTACACATGATATGAATTCCGGAGACGGAATGGACCATTCCGCTCATCAAATGAGTGGAGACGAGGCCTCGATGACTGGGCTCGGAAGAGCCGGCTTTGGAAGCGGGGCACCAGTTGTCCATGCACCAACGGAGTTTGGCCCACATGTAGACGCCAGAGCGGAAAGCCCACAGTATAGGCTCAAAGATCCAGGAGTGGGGTTGAGAAACAATGGTCGCAGAGTTTTGACATACAGTGATCTGCGTAATCATTATCACACCCCGGACATGCGAGAACCAGAAAGAGAGATCCAACTGCACCTCACCGGTAATATGTCCCGATACATGTGGTCGATTAATGGTGTGAAGTATGCCGATTCAGAACCACTGATGTTCAACTACGGAGAAAGGCTACGCATAACATTCATCAACGACACGATGATGAATCACCCGATGCACTTGCACGGTATGTGGAGTGACCTTGAGACCGGCGATCCGCATGCAATTCCGAGGAAACATACGGTCATTGTTCAACCTGGATCAAAGTTGAGCTTCCTGGTGACTGCCGATGCCATGGGAAGTTGGGCATTCCATTGTCACCTTCTCTATCACATGCTCGGCATGTTCCGAAAAGTTACAGTGAGTTAGGGGGGAGCCATGAACAGACTGTATGCACTCCTGCTGGCCATGTTGTGTTTCGCTTCCGCCGCGTATGCAGGCGATATGGAAGATGATCCGGTACTCGCGACTCTCATTGTGGACAAACTTGAGATGCGAAGCGCTGATGGGGCCAATCCTGTTATCTGGGATGCGGAAGGATGGATAGGCAAGGATTTAGACAAGTTTTGGTTTAAAACAGAAGGTGAATACCGCAATGAGAAGATAGAGAAGGCCGAGTTCCAAGGTCTCTATAGCCGGGCAATCTCTTCGTATTGGGATTTTCAGGTAGGTGCCAGGCGAGATACGTACCAATCTCCAGGTACCCCTGACAGGAATTGGCTTGCGGTAGGGTTCAAAGGCTTGGCTCCGTATTTCTTCGATGTTGATACGGCTTTATTTGTCGGTGAGGACGGTAGAACTTCTCTTCGATTGGTAGCTGAATATGAAATTCTCCTTACACAGCAACTCATCCTCGTCCCTGAACTCGAGATGGATTTCTACGGCAAGGACGATCCGGCAACAGCAACTGGTTCCGGACTCTCGGAGACGGAGTTGGGCATACGGTTGCGCTATGAGTTCACAAGGGAGTTTGCTCCATATATAGGTGTGAACTGGAGTAAGCTTTACGGGAAAACGGCAGACTATGCCAAAGAGGAAGGAGAGAATTACGATGATGTTCAATTCGTCGTAGGATTGCGATTCTGGTTCTGATGAAAACTATTATGACATTATCGCAATCATATAGGACGCCTATGTTCTCAACTATTCCAACTAAAGGTTGAGCCAGCATGATGAACGATATGATGGGAATGCCATTCGGGGGCTTGTTCTTGCTGCTGACTATCGTGGCAGTCGCTTGTTTTGTCATTCTGATCAACCGAGGAATCTCTAGCTCAGGAATGAGTGATGAATCTCCCCTTGATATATTGAAACGACGGTACGCATCAGGCGAAATCGATAAAGAAACCTTTGACTCGATGAAAAAGAACATCGAAAGAGAGGACGAATGAGAATACGTCCCAATCGCTATTCATCGGTCTTGAGAGCAACGCTTCCCTTTGGTGTTTTGGGAGCAGCAGGGCTCCTTACGTTTATGCTTGTTGCGAGCATTCTTACCTTTAGCGAGAAAGTTACTTCTTACTACACTCCAAGCATTCTGGCCTTTGACAATTTTCTTGAGGGCTCTGAACACCTCAAGAAGTCCATCAGTGAACATACACAAGTCGGCCCCAACGATGTCGCATACGGACATTTCGCAATGGCATTGAAGCAGGTGAGGGCTTTGGCCGAAGTAGACCCGGACGCTTCACATGAATTGCTTCATGACCAAGTCTTTGAGACAGCGCAAAAAGTCATCGAACAAGCCAACAGCAGTAAAGGGTTGAGGGATACTTCAATAATGGACCCTATTCTCGAAGGGGCATCGCGACTTGCAGATGATCATCGCCATGACTTGGCAGTCGCAAAGCAGCGAATCCGACAATTTGTCATTATAACCGCAGCGCTATGCTTCATCATACTATGCGTAGGTACTTTTTATAGCGTTCGCGAGTATCGCCTAGTCGAGACAAAGAAGCGCGAGGCTGCAACTCGATCTGCCCTGGTCGCATTGGTCCGTGCTTTGGATGCCAGAGACCCTTATACCAAAGGACACTCAGAGAGAGTCGCAATGCTTGCTTCACGCCTAGGAAAGAAAATGGGCCTTTCCAGTAAAGAACTTCAGGAGCTTACTTTTGCAGCACTTCTACATGATATCGGCAAAATAGGTATTCCAGACAACATCCTCAAAAAGGAGGGCCGTTTGTCTGAGGAAGAGTATGCGGAAATGAAGCATCACCCGGCGATAGGCGCAACGGTTCTTGAAACCTCGATTACAAGCGAGGTGGTCCTTGGAGCTATCAAGCATCACCATGAGCGCTGGGATGGAAACGGCTATCCCCTAGGACTCGAAGGAAATGAAATTCCTAAATTGGCTCAAATAATTGCCATGGCTGATGCGTATGATGCCATGACATCATCCCGTCCATATCGACAGGGGATGTCTCAAGAGGTTGTTGTGAATGAAATACAACGGTGTTCTGGAAAACAATGGTCGGATGAACTGGTTTGGGCGTTTATAAAAACGCTTAAATAAGTAACTGAAAATTCTGTGTTCTCGTTTTCATTGCGGCTTTATCAACTGTAAGCTTTCTAGAACAGTTTGGTCGGCGGCAAGCAGGCTCGCCGCCGCCCTAAATGCGGGCTACTTTTTCATATTTTCTTTGTCTATCTGAGGGCTTACCTTCGGTGTCATGCCTTTGCCGCCCTTGCTCATATCATTTTGGGCAAAGCAGGGGCCGAGATGAGCGCAACAGCAGCGACAAACACGAAAAAAAAGGTAGGTCTGTATTTTTATTGAGTCTTCCTCAGGTATGAAATTGACAATACAATCTTCCCTCTCTGCCTCAACATCAGGGCGACCATTAAGGACATGTACGTCATTAACGCAGCTATCATTCGATAGACATGATAAACTTCAGGATTTCTACCACTCAAGCATCCGGAGATTCAATTTATCCGGTAGACTGCTTGGCGCATGTAACCAAACGCAACGCGGCGCGACAATATAAAACAAGGTAAAGCGGACTCACCTCATAGCGCCATGCGACAGTTTATAACCAGCCTCACCGACGAACCACGCAAAGCCTCTGTCCAATTTCTGCTCCTTGACCACAAATCAATTTTATTATATTAAATTAAATGGTTAACAGCTACAGTATATTGTGCTTGGCAAATCGTTTTTGTTCCCAACAAAACTAAAATCATGCCAAGCTAAAAGGATATCAATGCGTGTTTCTAATCGAGGCCTAAAAATAGCTATCGGCGTACTGCTAGGGCTGATAATTCTTTCACTCGTCATTTACTGGAAATCGATTTCAATTTTGTATGGACATATCCAATCCTTGACGGAGGTGTCCGACCACCTGGAGACGGGAGAGGCTTTTCACTCCTCTGTTCATTCAATGCTCATGTTCGCAAAGATGGCTCATGAATCATCAGATCTTTCCGCAGTGCGCAAACAATACAATGTGGAGACAGTACGTTCACAAAATGCATTGAAACAGTTGACCGGGTATACCGAAAAGAAGTCTTCACAGGCTGCGTTTTCGGCCTTGGTGGAGAATACGACCACAATGGCTGCCCTGTATGAACAATTTGCTGATGCTACAAAGTTTCAGATTGAACAGGGATCGCGTGGTCATATGCACAGCGCGAATCAATCCCAAGAGCTATTTGACTCCATTTTTCACCACCTCAAAAGACTCCATAAGCATCATAGGGAACAACGTGAGGAGCTATTGGAAAATACCAAATTGATTTGGCATTCCATCTCCTGGTTTTTGGCCATCCAGATAACAGCCTGTGTTATTTTATCTTCTTTTGTAATCATATATGTAGACAAAGTTGTTCTCAAAAAATTCAACACAACAGAGCGCTTTGCTCTGCATGATCAGCTTACCGGAATGTACAACAGGCATGCCTTATCAACGTTTGTTGATGATATCTCATCAGACGATGAGCTTAACGCAGATTACAGTATAATCCTGCTGGACATTGACCATTTCAAAAATTTCAACGACCAATATGGTCATGATGCTGGCGACGCTATTTTGATCGCCTTGGGTCAAACGATTGAAGAATGCGTCCGGAAGCAGGATAAAGTCATCCGGTATGGAGGAGAAGAGATTCTCGTTTTACTGCCAAGAACGGATAAGAGCGGCGCAGTACGTGTTGCGGAAGGTGTACGTAAAGCAATCTCGGAAAATCGCTATCAGCTTTCTCCCGGAGTTGCGGCTCCGCAAGTGACCATAAGTGCTGGCGTGTCATCGGCAGACGAAGCTGACTCATTTGAATCCATTGTTAAATTGGCTGACCAACGTCTGTATGAGGCAAAACACTTGGGAAGAAATCAGGTTGGCGTTGACACGAAATAAGCCGATTTCGTCTTACCCCTTACTGTACATTTAAAGTCGCTATTGAACTTTAGGCTTTACATATCGTATTTCTTGAGCTTGTTGTTCAACGTCGTCCTGGTTATATTGAGTATTTTTGCAGCTTCACTTTTATTCCATCCTGTTTTTTCCAAAGTGGCAAGGATGGCTTGCTTTTGAACATCTTCCAATGGTTGAGCACCCAGGTTCATTGAGCCGGAGCCTAAGGCAGAATCTCCACAACCACCTTCAAGGATAGATGGAGGCAGGTCCTTATCTGTGACATAGTCACCCATTGAAAGAATGACAGCCCGTTCTATTGCATTCTCAAGTTCTCGAACGTTACCTGGCCACGAGTGCCTCACCAGATTGTCCATGGCAGATGGAGTGAATCCCTTGATCGATTTTCTGTTCTTCTTCACAAAACGCTCCAGAAAGAACTGAGCGAGCAAAGGAACATCATCTCGCCTCTCGCGAAGGGCAGGGATAGTGAGAGTCATGACATGCAGTCGATAATATAAGTCTTCGCGGAACCTGCCGCTCTCCACTTCTTCTTTGAGATCTCTGTTGGTCGCCGTAATAATACGGACGTCTACAGGGAGTGTTTTGTCGCTGCCAAGCCGTTGTATTTCTTTTTCCTGGACAGCCCTAAGCAGTTTTGCTTGTAACTTGATCGGGATTTCTCCGACCTCATCAAGAAAGAGAGTACCCGTATTAGCTTGCATAAACCGTCCGTCACGGCGTTTGTCTGCCCCCGTGAATGCGCCTTTCTCGTGCCCGAAGAGTTCCGCCTCAAGCAGGTTGTCCGTCAGCGCAGCACAGTTGATGGTCACAAGCGGATTGCTCTTTCTGTTGCTATTAAAATGAATAGCCCTTGCGATGAGCTCCTTTCCTGTGCCAGATTCACCAGTGATGAGAATCGTTGCTTCCGTGGGAGCCACAACCTTCACAAGGTCAATCATTTCCAGCATGCCGGGACTCGCCCCGACAATACCCGCCAAAGTCTGTTCTGGAGAAACCGCCTTTCGTAGCGACTTGTTTTCCTTGCTCAATCTTCGATGTTCAAGAGCTCGCTCAAGAGTCATTTGCAATTCATCAAAATTGAGAGGCTTGGTAAGATAGTCGTATGCGCCGAGCTTCATAGCTTCGACGGCTGTCTCAACTGATGAGTAGGCAGTCATGATCAGCACAGGGATAGCTGGGTTGTACTTCTTTATCTCTGCAAGGGCTTCAATCCCTCCCACTGAGGTCATTCGCACATCCATAAGGATGGCGTCATAAGGAACATCCTGGACTGCAGTTATGGCGATGGAGCCATCCAAGGCTGAATCCGTTTTATATCCCCACCCGCCAAGAACAATAGCCAACATCGACAGGTGTGCCTTGTCATCATCAACAACGAGTATTTTGCCCTTCATGCTAGTTCCCCTTACCCTTTATGTCAGGAATCGTAATGACAAACGTTGCACCCTTGCCTTCTTCACTTTGAATTTCGATGGTCCCGCCATGCCCATCAATAATTTTGCGTACGACAGCCAAGCCAAGCCCGGTACCCTTGCTTTTTGTTGTAAAGTACGGGTCAAAAACGGCCTCAAGATTCTCTTGCGGAATTCCGGTTCCCGTATCAGACACGGATAGGGTCAGTGCTGTATTGGATGCATCTGCGGCAATTGCCAGCTTACCAGCGTTATCCATGGCCTGAATCCCATTCAGGCAGATGTTGAGAAGGGCCTGAACCATTCTATCTCCATCCATGTTAAAACTCGATGTATCTTGTGGGAGATCGATTTCTAATTGAATGTTATTGCTCTTCACATCCTGTTGAATCAACCGTGCAATTGTGTCGAGAACAACAGAGACCTCGATAGGTTGGAAATTGAAGTCGGAAGGTCGAGAAAGCTCCAGAAGTTCCGAGATCACCCTGTTAAGGCGCTCGGTTTCCGAAATCATGACAGACGCCGCTTTATGCTCTTCGCTCTCCTTGTCGAACAAGCCCGCAAAGAAGGTGGCATATCCCTTGATGCTGCTTAACGGGTTTCGGACTTCATGGGCGACGCCCGCAGCCAGATTGCCCACTGCGGCCATCTTTTCCCTTTGGCGAATTTCAGCCTGCAACTTGTGAATTTCTGTAAGATTGCTCAGTATGAGTACGTTTCCAATGGTGTCCCCTTCATCGGTCTTTATTGGTGCCACGCTGACGTTGACAGGGTACGGGTGTCCAGAAATGAAAATATCAAACTCCCGAGTGATGGACTTGTTGGGGTCACTCCATAGAACGGACAAAATTGCACGTTAAGGGTTTTGGCCAAGATTCCAGATGTAATCCCCTGTGAGATTGATGTGATCCCATCCAAGCGGAGAAAGGTAGCTCTGGAACTCCTCCGGAACATCCATTTCCTCTCGCACCTTCTCCACGGCTTTTTCCAGATATACAGTGTTCCAGAGGATTATCGCTGCTACGACAAGGTTTAGGCCGGAAGTCCTGTAGCACTGACTTTCAAAAGAACGATCTCGGACTTCTCCGAGCCGGTTGAAAAACACTGCACGAGCAAGTGCGTTTCTGGACTCACCTTTGTTCAGACCGGCTTGGACACGAGAACGTAGTTCTGGCTTCTTTACCCAATCCAACAAAAACAGAGTCCTCTCCAAACGCCCAAGTTCGCGTATGGCCAAGGCCAACTTGTTTTGCCGTGGATAGGAGGCCAGCTTACGAATTATGAGGGATGCCGTAACGGTTCCCAACCTAATTGAGCTTGCCAGCCTCAATATCTCTTCCCATTGGTTCTCGATGTCCTTCTGCTTGATCTTTGATCCTATCAATGGCTCTAGATCAGCCCAGCGCCTTGCGCTGCCGAAGGTGTAAAGCTTTACGTCACCTATGTTTCGAATGCGAGGAGCAAAGCGAAATCCTAGCAAATGGCAAAGAGCAAACACATGATCCGTAAACCCTGCGGTGTCAGTGTAATGCTCCTCAATATTGAGATTGCTTTCATGATAAAGCAGGCCGTCCAGGACATAGGTTGCATCGCGTGCTGTTGCGTTGATCAGCTGGCTGTGAAACGGAGTGTATTGATCTGAGATATGGGTATAGAAAATCACACCGGGATCTCGCCCGTATCGTGCGTTCACATCTCCGAGGCCTCGGCCAACACTGCCAAGGGGAAAGTGCTGCCCGTCTGAAGACGAGGTGGAGCCATCCCCCCACTGTCCTGCAAGTGGAATTATGTGGTGGTAATTGGTGATCTCAGCCAATCCTCTGGAATAGCACTCGCTTCTGACATACCAATCCGAAACCCAAGACAATTGTTTATACGAGGCTCCAGAACTGGCCTCTGCCATCCTTGTCAGGCCAAGATTAATCCCATCTGAGAGAATCACTGACAGAAGAGATTCTTTGTCTTGAGATGGTTGGCCAGTCCTCAAATGAGTGAACTGTTCGGCGAAGCCTGTCCACTGATCTACCTCAATGAGAAGGTCGGTAATTTTGATACGTGGAAGCTTTGCATATACGCGCTGACCGAATTGCTTTGCTTCATCGGGCACAGAGTTACCCCTGTAGGGCTGCATTGAAAGCCTACCATTCTTGAGACAAACCGTATCCAGATCATTGCTTCTGAGAAGCCTTTGAAATTCTTCCAACTGGCTTCCAAGGAGTTCTTTTCGCTCTGAGATGTATCGTGCGCAGTCCGTTTCGACCGCCACAGGTACTTCATGAGAGTCTTGAAGCTGACGAAAAGCGGAAGGCCCCATGAGGTATTCATTGAAATCTTCAAATTGACGGCTACCTGGCACCCATACATCGCCAGAACGGAGTCGGTTGCGAAGCTCGCTCAATGCGCACAATTCATAATATCTACGGTTCATCCCATCATCTTCAAAGATAAATGGTTGCCAGCGTTTTGGGATAAATGATGTCGGAGCCTGGTCGGGCAATTTGCGTTTGCCCGTTTTGTTCATGTCTCGGATGATATCAATAGCAGTGAGGACATCCCGCCCACCAGAGCTTGCACGGAAGTCAAAATGCTCCAACATGGCCGGGGCATATCGACGAATCTGGTTAAAACTCGTATCAATATAATGGAGGTAATCGAATCGTTGAGGTTGTGATAGGTTTTCAGCGGCTTCAACCGTTGCACGAAAATCATCCCAGGACAGTTCAGCTTCAATGACCTCCCAAGGGTCTAAATGCTCCTCACGCGCTTTGATTAAGGCCCGCCCAAGCTTTGAGAAAACGTTGACGGTTGTTTTGATGTTCTTTGCATCATCTTGTAGCTGAGCAGCCTGTTTTCGTTGGCTACGTCTCATTAGGGAGCCAATGATGCGGTCATGCATGTTAACGACCTCATCCATTAAGGAGCGTTGAATTTCAAGCAAGCATACGGCCATGATCGTATAGCGTCTTTGCTCATTCAACATTCGCAGATTATGCACCGCAATTCGATTACCTTCTTGGGAGAGCTGCTTGCGACGAATTGTTGGTACTGCGCCCAACACCTCGGAAGGAAGATCGAGCTGCCGGATAGCGGCCAGCTTTCCCATGATCAAAATCACATTTGTAGGCGAAGGACGGCCAGCAGGTTGGCGAATCCATGAAAGTCTACTCTGGGATTTCTCTCCTCGTGGATTGAGCCAAAATTCAAGGTCTGCCTGGTGCCTGTCGGACAACAGTCCATTCACTTCATTGTAGACTTTACGATCTGCTTGAATCTTCACCTGAGCAACAAGGCGTTCCACAACGCTCAAAGCAGGATGAAGAATTTTGCGGCGTCTCAATTCATTTAGGATTGCACCTACGAGGAAAGCACTTTTTGGATTGTCTACGGCAATGGGCGTCAACCAGCGCACCATCTCTCGATAGTGACTGTCTCCAAACCTCGAAAGCCGGAAAAACTTTATCAAGGTCTTTAAATGTTCTCTTCGCGTTTGATCTCTGTCCGCGTAGCCACTGAAGACTTCCGACTCTTCTCCTATTTGTTCAGCAATGAATTCGACCAAGGAGTCGGGGATTTCTTCCTCTGGCCGCAAGGCCCTTCCAGGGAATTTGATGAGGCAGAGTTGTAAAGCAAATCCGAGCCGATTGTGTGGCCGTCTACATTTGGAAATAAGCGCAAGCTCGTCTTCGTCCAAAACGTAGTATCGTGTGAGTAAATCTGGAACGCTTGGTAAGGCTTCGAAAACGGCTCTTTGAGAAGAGGAAAGGACTGTTCTACGAGGCATTTGAACCCACTTGTATCTTTTCTTGAATCAATGACGTATTGTTAACATAGTTTGTGATACGGAATAAGGTACAGAATATCGTACCCACCTGAATTATATTGGACATGTAACTCAAACGAGGGTTTGTGAACAGCCTATGAAAATTGGTTACGCACGAGTATCGAAAGCCGATGGC